>PPYE01090248.1_pt1 | contig 154777 bp, 127 predicted proteins | sample 1559881 | NCBI WGS metagenome assembly PPYE01 (sample SAMN08240022, study PRJNA423297) | Human gut metagenome, whole genome shotgun sequencing project. | reverse complement strand
TTTTAACGGGCGTATGAAGCACATTTTTTTCTGCTGGATTACTTTGCTATCTTCACAAGCAAAAAATGGTTTACGCATACATTAGAGTGAGTACCGATAAACAGACGGTCGAGAATCAGAGATTTGAGCTTCAGAATTTTGCAAACGAGCGCAGGTTAGTAATTGATAGGTGGGTTTCAGAAACTGTATCAGGGACTAAAGCTGCCAAAGACCGGAAATTAGGTCCATTACTTAAGAAGATGAAGAAAGGAGATACCCTCGTACTTTCTGAAATCAGCCGTCTTGGCAGGAACCTAATGCAAATTATGTCGATGCTCAACCTCTGCATGACAAAGGAAACCTTTGTTCTAACTGTTAAGGAAAGATATGAGCTTGGCAATAACATCAATAGCCAGGTACTGGCATTCGCTTTCGGGCTGTCTGCCCAGATTGAGCGTGATTTGATTTCTCAACGTACCAAGGAGGGGCTTGCCAGACGTAAAGCAAGCGGTCAGCAATTGGGCCGGAAGAAGGGCGATAAGAATACACATTATAAACTCACCGGAAAAGAAAATATAATCCGGACTATGCTCGATTATGGTTTTTCCAAAGCTGCCATTTGTCGAAAACTGAAATGTAACTTTAAAACACTTGATGATCATCTTGAAAGAATGAATGAAAAGTCTTGTGAATTAGGGGATAATTAGTACCTTTGTTCAGTGATTATGCCCATTGACAGCCCGTGTTGTCGATGGGCTTTTTTTGTGCCTAAAAAATCCCGTCCAACTTTCACAAGCCGAGCGGGATAACGACAAAATTACTATGTGACCTCAACGGTCTTATGCAATACCAAAGGTAGTATTAAATAACTTAGATAACGTTTGAGAATGGATAAATTATTGACTTTAGACCAAATTCGAGTGATATGCGTGTCGCTATTTAGTTCGATATTAGCGTATCTGACACCTACCAAGGGCTTTCTCATAGCTTTGGCAGTGATGTTTGCTTTTAATATCTGGTGCGGTATGCGTGCCGATGGAGTGAGTATTGTTCGGTGCAAGAACTTTAAGTGGGGTAAGTTTAAGAATGCACTTGCAGAGTTGCTCTTATACCTGATTATTATTGAGGTGATATTTATCTTTATGAACTCAATAGGAGATGGTGACAGTGCTCTCATTGTGATTAAGACTATCACGTATGTCTTTTCGTATGTCTATCTTCAGAATGCATTCAAGAACCTGATTATAGCATACCCGAAGAATAAAGCATTCCGGATAATCTATCACTTGATTAGGTTTGAATTCAAACGTGCGATGCCCTCACATGTCCAGGGGGTTATTGAAAGAATCGAAAACGAAATTGATAAGGAGGAAGAAAAATGAAAGTATTGATTGATAACGGACATGGTAGTAACACTCCCGGCAAGCGTTCACCGGACGGAAGGTTGAGAGAGTATGCCTATACGCGTGAGATAGCTTCACGTTTGGAGATGGAGCTAAGGAAGAATGGCATTGACGCTGAGCGTATCGTCAAGGAAGAGATAGACGTCCCACTGGCAGAGAGATGTCGTAGGGTGAACGAGTATAAGGCTTCTGAGGCCATACTTGTTTCTATCCACTGCAATGCTGCCGGTAATGGAAGTGATTGGATGTCTGCCCGTGGTTGGGAGGCATGGACTTCGGTCGGCAAAACGAAAGCGGATAAATTGGCTACATGCCTGTATGAGGATGCCGAACACTGTTTGCCTGGAATGAAGATACGCAAGGACATGACAGATGGTGATCCGGATAAGGAAAGTGGGTTCTACATGCTGAAGCATACGAGGTGCCCGGCTGTACTTACAGAGAATCTGTTTCAGGACAACAGGGAGGATGTGGAGTTTCTTTTGTCCGAGGAAGGTAAAAGGGCTATTGTGAGTTTGCATGTGTGGGGTATTATGAAATATTTGGGCTTATGAAGAAGCTTCCTTGGATATTAGTCATATTGCTGGCTGTGGCTTGTGTGGCGGCTTGGTTCCGTCCGCACGAGCCTCTCCCGGCAGAAATTAGGATCGAGACGAAAGTTAAGACCGTCGTAAAGGTTGATACGTTACTTATCTCTGCACCTATGGCACCTCTGTTGACTATCCGGCTAACAGACACTATTCGTATTGGCGACACTGTTGTTTATCGTGAACAGGCGTATTACGAGGATAGTCTTTACCGGGCATGGGTGAGCGGATACCGGCCGAGGTTGGATAGTTTGATGGTATTTCCACGAACTGTGTATCGAACGGTGACGAATGACATTTACCATACCATCACACCTAAGAAGAAGCGTTGGGGGTTGGGCTTGCAAGTCGGTTATGGATATCCATCTGGAATATACGCCGGAATAGGCGTTAGCTACAACCTTTTTCAGTGGTAGTACGTTATAGAAGAAGTAGAAGTAATTCAACATTGATGAATTTTAGCCTCGATTGGTGACGGTTGGGGCTTTTTATGTTATCTAACATTCGATTGCTATAATATCATTAATTTATTTATTGTTACTTTTACAAAATGTTAATCTTAAAAATATAAAATGCTATGTACACCCTTAAATATGATAAAAGGATTAAAGAATTTCGTCATCACAGTTCATCTTTAGTACGAATGGGAAAAGGATTTGGATTTAAAGATTGTAAGTATTATGCGATTCATGACTATTATCCTAAATCAGGTATAGGGAATGATGTTGATAATGAGATTAAAACAGTCCGAAAATTTATTTATAGTTTTAAAAATGGTCACGAGGCTGACATTGAATATGCTGCTAAAATCATAGTGGAAAGTGTTAAAAAAAAGAAAATTGATCTTGAAAATACATGCTTAATGATAATACCTGCTTCAAAACCAGAGAATACCAATAAGCGTTTTCAAAAATTTTGTAGTATAGTGGCTAAAGCTCTAAAAATAGAAAATGGTTTTAACTATCTTTCTGCGGTTGAGCATGAAGAAACAAAAGGTTCTATCGACAAAAATATTGTACCGTATTTAATATTACAACCAGAACAATACAATGGTAAAAATGTACTGCTTTTTGATGATGTTATTACATCTGGTACTTCCTTTAAGCAAGTTGCTGCTAAACTTTTAGAAACTGGTGCTAAAAGTGTTACAGGTGTTTTTTTAGCAAAAACGACAAGAGAGTAATGATATGAAACTAAAATCTTTATCTGATGATTGGCAATATGCAAAGGCTGGTTTGGAAGATGCATATCATATTGTGTATTATATTCCTTCTGGTTATACAGATTCAACGAATTGGACTACAAGAATCAAAAAGTTTAAATGGAATAACGACAATGAAAATGATAATTTAGTCATTGATAATTGTACTAAAGCAATAAGTAGTGCAAAACTCAAATTTGACTATGTTATAAGGACACTTGGAAGTTCAGAAACAACTCCTATTACTACAGCTAAGCTAATACCATTAGCGAAAAGTATTGCAAAAGCTACATCTGCAAAATATTTACCGCGTTTATTAAAAAAGAAAAGAGCAACTACTCCTTTACATAAGTTGCCAGATTTAGCGGCAAGAAAAGCAGAAATAAATGGTGTATTTGAGATTGAAAATAAAGGAGAAGATGATTTAGACAATAAGACTATTTTGATAGTTGATGATATTTCAACAGCTTGTGTAACATCTGCTGAAATGATAAAAACAATAAAAGAGAGATGGCCAAATACAACTTTTTATTTATTTTGTATTGGAAGAACTAAGTATGATGAACATGCTAACGAAAATTTATAATTATTATGGACATATCCAAAGAAACAGAATTAATTATTAAACTAAAACTTTTACCTGGTTTTGGACCTAAAAATGTGGAATTAGTATCTAAAGCCATGGTTAAACTGGGTTTATTTCTTGATGATGATATAAAAGCATACGTGCAGCAATGTATCAAAACTAACTATATAAGAATAAATAAAGAATTAACTTCTGAACAGTATCAGAAAGCTATTGATGAAGCAAAAAGAATTATAGACACATCTTTAAATAATAATATTTCTATAATTTCTCAAAATGATAGTGATTTTCCAATACAACTAAAAGAGTTGAAGTCATACAGCAATGGTAAATTCAAAGATGTAGCACCATTGATTCTTAATTATAGAGGCGATTTAAGTAGCATTAATAATAAAAAATCTATTGCTATAATTGGGACAAGAAAACCATCTGTTGAAGGAGAAGAGGCTGGCATTTATTATGGAAAGTACTTCGCCGAAAAAGGATATAACATAGTAAGTGGATTAGCTTTAGGGTGTGATACCATTGCCCATAAAGCTACATTAAATGTGCATAATGGAACGACAACTGCAATATTGGCACATGGATTACATATGATTTCTCCAAAAGCTCATGAAAAAATAGCAGAAGAAATTGTAGAAAAAGGGGGAGTACTTTTATCAGAGTACTTTTATGGAACTCCTGCTTTTAAAACATATTTCGTAGAACGAGACAGATTACAAGCTGGGTTGGCCATAGCTACAATTGTCATTCAAACAGGTATTGGAGGTGGAACAATGCATGCTGCTCAAGCGACTATTGATAATAATAAGATTTTGTCTGCGGTTTCTTATCGAGAGCTTCAAGTAAGGGAACTTGAGAATGTACGTGGTAATGATTATTTAATAAAAAGGGGCGCTTTTCCTCTTCGTGATGCAAGTGTATTATACGACTTTTTGCAAACAGGACAGAACCTACAATACAAGCCTAAAGATTCAGAAATGCAATCATTTTTTTAATACTATATGTGATGAGTAAAAATATTATTTTTGATTTGGATTTGACTTTAGTTGACTCAACCATAGCTGAATCCGCAAGAAGTCAAAGGAATTGGCCTTTGACATATTCGCTTATACCTAAGTTTACATTATATGATGGGATCGAAGAGGTATTTGATTTTATACGTAGTAATAATATAAAAGTATGCATTGTCAGTACTGCACCACGGGCATATGTTGAAAAAGTAGTGAAACATTTCAATATACCATGTTCATGTATAATTGGATATCACGATGCAAAGCCTATCAAACCAGATTCTGCTCCCATGCTCAAAGCACTAGAGTTGATGAATGAACCGGCGAGTAATGTTATTTCATTTGGAGATAGGGTAATTGATATTCAAGCCTCAAATGCGGCTAATGTTGAAAGTGTAGCATGTTTTTGGGGTTCAAAAGAAAAAGAAGCATTATTGTCTTCTAGTTACAAATATGCGGCTTATAATCCTAACGAAATTATAGGATTAATTCAATAATGCATTCGGTTATGATAAGATAATCAAGGCGGCTCAATAAGCTGCCTTTACTTTCATCTGTAATTCGACTACCTCACCGAAATTCGGCACTTTTTCTTCATTCATAAAACATTTCCTGCATTCGCAAAGTTTGTTTCTTCTTATTTATTCTCTGCCATATCTTTGTATCGTAAGCTTACAGAGATAATTAATTTATAGGCGGATTCCGAAAAGCCTGGAAGAGAGTAGGAAAAAAATGTGATAAAATATGGACGTTGCGAATTTATTGACAAGTTGGATTGGGTGGTCAGGACTTACCTACGATAAAATGTCGAGGCTAAGAAATTTAGAAGGTGGATGGGAGGCTTGGTTTCAAGCTGATTTTTGTGCTTATTTAAGCACAGTTATAGGTATAGGATTTGCGAGAGAAGCAACATATCCGGGGCATTATGGCAGAGCAGACCTAAGATTGCAGGATGCAGAACTGGAAGTGTTTTGTGAATTTAAATGCTTATATGCTTTAGCGAATATGCAGCAAATGTATAATGATATTCAAGCGGATAACGCAAGGCTTGCATCCATTCAGAGTGGATGTGCAAGACTGATGCTATGTTGGTGTGAAGTAGGTACAGCTTTACATGCGCAACTTTTAACCGATAATTTTGATGTGTATGCTACTATTCCAGATCCAGCAGGAGGTAATAGTTTTGAGTGTTTGGGAATTGCTTTCTAAGATTGAGATAGTTTTACAAGGCAGTAATTGAGCTGCCTTGTCCCTTTACCTGCCCTAGGTATTACCGAGATTAGCTATTTGAGGTAAATCTATCTATTTCCCTGATATATCCTTTGTTCTGGTCAATATTCCGAGGTGAATTTACCTATTTCATTATGGGGTCGAGATTCGCAAGGGTATCCATTCTACATAATTAGCAGAAAATTATATACCTAAAACTACATATTTCGTTTCAAATTATATAATTGCTGGCAACAATTCCCGCTTTCTTGGAAATTTATTACGCAAAACCGGAAATAATATACGTTTTTTAGAGAATTATCCTCTCTAAAATCGTTTTATCTGTTGGTGCTTTCTTGATAAAGTCATTTCCGATCACATAAGCATCCATCAGTGCCGCATCATAAGGTTTAAGCAGAGCGGAAATATCAGCTTTTGAAAGAGCGGATTCCAGCCACTTTTCTTCATTCTCTTTCGAAAGGATTGCCGGCATTCGATGCTTGGTGTTATGAATGTAGTTGGTGAGAGGATTGGTATCCGTAGTTATGATAGAGAACGTTGTATGCTCAACTCCTGTTGACTTGTCCAGCCAAGTATCATATACCCCAGCCATTGAGAATATTTCTTCATCTTTCAGATAGATATAGTAGGGTATCTTCTTACTTCCCTCATGTCTCCATTCAAAGTAACCGGTGCTTGGCACGATACAGCGTTTCTTCATAATCGGCTCACGGAATGAGAGCTTTTCAAAGATAGTATCTGCCCGGGCATTAAGTGTCATTCGCCGAATTTCATCTGCATTAGTTTCACTTTTGGTCCAAAAAGGGATTAGGCCCCAATTGAAAACCTGAACCTCATCACTCTTTGTGATTATTGGATATTTCGGAAAGTTGAAGGCATTAACATGATATTGCTCATTGAGAATGTCTTGGTATATCTCAACTACATCCGACTTCCGGCCATATCGAGCAGCCAGTTTGATTGCTTTAGCTGACATTGAATTATGGAAACACATAGCTTACTTACATTTGACGATTATTATTTCATTGATATCAGTAGTATAACATTGGGAAAGCTGTTCTTGTTTAAGTTTCCAATCTCTTCCTGAACCCTGTACTGCAAGTTTGACATGATGCTGAAACTTTCCATTAATTTTATCTACTACTTGCATTAGTCTTTCTCGTTTTTCTCGATCAACAGAATCAAAGAGTCCCAATTGTGCATTATCAGTTATTTCAGTAATGATAACCCCTGCTTTTTTGTATTGGTATCCAGGAAGGAAAATTCTTCTTAATCCCTCCAGCGCATAATGCACTATTTCTAAAGTATCAGAGGTGGGAATTGGCAGTTGTACAATTGTATTCTTCCAATATTGGGGAAGATCCTCCCGGAAGTTATTTGTATGAATGAAAACCATGAGTGACTGGGCGAAAGATTTCTGTTCCCGAAGCTTTCGCGCACAAGTGGAGGCATGAGTTGCTATAGCCTCTGATATGGTATCAATATCTTCTACCATTTTACCAAAAGAGCGGCTGGTGCATATTTGTTTTTTAGCTGGTGGTGCCGTTTCCATATCAATACACGATATTCCTCTCAGTTCTTTCCATGTACGTTCACCGATAACAGTCATATTCTTTCTAACCCATGAACCGGGCAGTTGTGTAAAATCAAAAGCGGTCTTCACTCCTTGTTTTTCCAACTTTGTCGCTTGCCGGCGACCAATTCCCCATACATCGCCAATTTCAAACAGTTTTAATGCCTTAATTCTCTTTTCTTCGGTGTCAATGATACACAGCCGATTATAAACCGGGTATTTCTTTGCAAATTTGTTTGCCATCTTTGCAAGTGTTTTGGTTTGAGCAATGCCAATACTTACAGGTATACCGGTACCACGAGATACTTTCCGTACAATGTTCGCTCCGAGTGATTGCAGGTCTTTAATCCCTGCCAGATTGAGAAATGCTTCGTCAATGGAATAGACTTCAATTTCAGGTGCCATATCAGCTAACAGTGACATAACACGCCCAGACATATCACCATATAGGACATAATTTGAAGAGAACACGGCAATATCATGTTGCTTTACCAAGTCCTTTATCTGATAAGCCGGAACTCCCATCTTAATACCTAATGCTTTTGCTTCGTTAGAGCGTGCAATAACACATCCATCATTATTACTTAGTACAATGACGGGCTTTCCATTCAATGAGGGATTGAAAGCTCTCTCGCATGATGCGTAAAAGTTGTTGCAGTCTACAAGACCGTACATCAACGTCTCCTCCGATTCTTTTTAATTGTGTAGGTTACGATCCCCCAAACTACAAAGTCATTTTCGGGAGTTACTTTTATTAAGGGATAATTAGGGTTTGAAGGGATAAGCCAAGCGGCATCTTTTTCTAATCGTACCCGCTTGAGGGTATATTCGCCATCAACATAGCAAATAGCAAGGTCATCGTCCAGCAATTCCAACGATCTATCTACAACAAGAATGTCACCGTCTTCTATGCCTTCATCACGCATAGAATCGCCTGCTACACGTGCATAGAAAGTTGTTGCTGGATGATTAACTATTTCTTTATTTAGGTCTATAGCTTCTTTGAGATAGTCTTGTGCCGGGCTGGGAAATCCTGCACGAACCCCTTCGTCTGCATAGGGTAGGGGCAGACTTGAAGAAATGTCAATCTTATGTATCTCTATGTTCCTTTTCATCGTGGCAAATAAACAAAGATATATTGTATATAGTTGCCTGTATTTGTATTTTTTAGGTTAAAGAAGAAGGCAGCCTAAAGACTGCCTTCTGGAATACCAAGTTCATCAGCACATTTCAACAATCCCGTTTGGTATTCTGCTGTAGTTACTAATGAGCTTTGAAATAGTTTAGTCCGGACACAAAAAAAGTGAGGGGAACCACCCCCTCACTCAAAGTCAAACCAAAAACTCGAATTATGGCCGAGTCCTTGATACCACAAAGGTAGTAAGTTATTTTAGATTATCAAGCACTTTTCTTATAGCTTGTGTCGCCATTTCTGGTGTGACCTTGATGTATGAGTATAAGCTTTTAGCTACATTATCAATTTTATGTCCGAGAATATAATCAATCACACTCGTATTCACGCCAAGCATAAATGCATGTTGGCTAAAAGATTTCCGTGCGGAGTAGAATACTAAATTTTTGATTCCTGTTGCTTCTGCTAACCTGTGGATATTATAACCGAGAAATTGGTGCATTGATGTTAACTCTTGAAAAGTGCCACCAAGTTGCAATTTACCATCTTTGTTTTTATACTTCAGTATTATGGGAATTGCTTCTTCCGGTATCTCAAATTCAACATACTTATTCAATTTTGCTTGCTTCTCCGTTTTGGTTCGTATGTAGCTTAGTAACGGTGTACATTCATCGAAGTTTATTTTTAGTAAGTCGATCATGTTAATTCCACCCAGATAGTATGATAGCATGAATATGTCACGGCATTTTTCAATGCTTTTCTTCTTTGTCTGCAAATCTCTAATAGTTTTAACTTGCTCGACAGTAATCCATGACTGGCGCACTGTACGTTCAGGCATCTTATAACCTGTAAATGGGCTAATCGTAAATTCTGCATATTGGCACCTTTGAGAATATTTAACCAAGGCCACCAACAGAATCATATTTGTTCTTATCGAGTCACCTTTTAGTTTGCGATCACGAAGCCATTTATCAAACCCTATTACAGTCCTTGGTGTTATATGCTCAACTAACATATTGGGGCCTGTATAAGCCTCAATAGACCTATATATCACATTGTATAGAGCGATTGTTCTTGGTTTGAGATCCGTAACTTCGATGTACTCTTTGAATACAGAAGATATTGTACGTTTCTTCCTCTTCTTGGTATTTTGTATGAGGTCGATTAGCTCAGAACAGGTAAGGCACTCCATGTTGCTAATTTCGTCTATCAGCTTTTGAATTTCGTTCACGCTCTTTCTCAGTTTTGTATTTAAGAAAGCTGCATCGTCTCGCTTAACTACCTGACCGTTTTTAAACTCCTTTTCAGAGTCAATTTTAACATCAGTAATTATGTAGCGCGTTTCTGAATTATGCGCTATTGCAATTCTTACTTTGTGCTTTCCTCCTTTGAGGACTTTTGCAGGCACAATAACTGTACTAATACTTGCCATATTTTTCGACAATAAAATGGAAATAAAAAATGGGTTTCGACAATTTTTCGACAATTAAAAAGGGTCATATTTGACCTTTTCTTAGTACTCTATACTAATAAGACCGCTTGAAGTTCAGCCATTTAGTATTTTTATGGGGCTTGAGGCATACAAACAATAGCAAAATGATAGAATAATGAAAAAAAAGTATGTATATTTGCGCGTCTCTAAGTATGGAGTACCTTATAAATAAGTCGTATGAAGAATATTTTGGTAATTGGAGCAACCGGACAGATAGGTTCGGAACTCACATTGGAGTTGCGTAAACGTTATGGGGATGACCATGTTATCGCTGGATACATTCCGAGTGCTATGCCTAAAGGGGAATTAAAGGCATCAGGTCCTTCAGCTATTGCCGACGTGACCGACCGTCAGTCTATTGAAGTGGTGGCACGCCAATTCAAGATTGATACGATTTATAATCTGGCGGCTTTGCTTTCAGTTGTTGCTGAAAGCCGTCCGGCCATGGCCTGGAAAATCGGTATCGATGGATTATGGAATGTGCTGGAAGTAGCGCGCGAGTATGGTTGTGCAGTCTTTACCCCGAGTTCTATCGGTTCGTTCGGAGAAGCTACACCTCATGTGAAGACGCCGCAAGATACGATTCAGCGTCCCCGTACAATGTATGGTGTAACCAAAGTAACTACCGAATTATTGAGTGATTATTATTATACTAAATATGGTGTAGATACCCGTGCGGTTCGTTTTCCGGGTATTATCTCCAATGTGACCCCTCCGGGTGGAGGTACTACCGACTATGCAGTCGATATATTTTACTCCGCAGTGAAAGGTGAAAGGTTCGTATGTCCTTTGAAGCCTGGTACTTATATGGATATGATGTATATGCCTGATGCGCTGAATGCAGCTATTTCATTGATGGAGGCTGCTCCGGCACGTCTGAAGCATCGGAATGCTTTCAATATCGCTGCCATGAGCTTTGATCCGGAAGAGATCTGTCAGGCTATCAAGAAGCATGTGCCCGACTTTGAAATGGTATATGAAATTGATCCATTGAAGCAATCTATTGCAGACAGTTGGCCTGATAGTCTGGATGATACCTGTGCTCGTGAAGAGTGGGATTGGAAACCGCAGTATGATTTAGAGTCCATGACAGTGGATATGCTTGAAAAGTTAAGAGCTAAACTAAATAAGTGACCTGATGAGGTCTCGGTAAAGAATGAGAAAAATAGGATTGGGGTTCTTTCTTCTCGTTTTCTTGATGTCATGCGGCAACAAGAAAACGAAGATGGACCCTTTTGCGACAATCACCAATTTGGTGGATTCAGCTTCACATAAGGCTGATACTGTGCCGGAGGTTGAAGAGGATAACGATCCTAAGCCCATAGAAGCGGATGAATCATTTGATGATTTTATCTATAGTTATGCTTCGGATGACGCCCTGCAACGGCAGCGGACCAAATTTCCGTTGCCTTTTTACAACGTCGATACACCTTCGAAAATAGAGAAGGAGGACTGGGGACATGATTATCTGTTTACCCAGCAGAGTTATTATACATTGCTCTTTGATGATGAAGATGATCTGGAATTGGTAGGAGATACTGCACTCACTTCTGTACAGGTGGAATGGATTTTTCTGGAAAACCGCATGGTGAAGAAATACTATTTTGAACGTACTAAGGGGGTATGGATGCTGGAAGCTATCAATCTCCGCCAGATAGAACAGGGCGAAAATGAAGACTTCGTTACGTTTTACTCTCGCTTTGTAACCGACAGCATTTATCAGAGTCGACATATCCGGGAACCTTTGGAATATATCACGATAGATCCGGATGATGAGTTTTCTATTCTGGAGACTACGCTTGATTTGAACCAGTGGTATGCCTTCCGCCCTATATTGCCTGTGGATAAATTGTCCAATATCAATTATGGACAGAAGAATAGTGATAACTCAAATACGAAAATCCTGAAAGTGAACGGGATTGGAAATGGATATACCAATATCTTCTATTTCCGCAGACATCGCGGAGAGTGGGAGCTATATAAATATGAGGATACGAGCATTTAATAATTAAAAATTAATAATTAAAAATTAAATGAAGATACCGAATACATTCGGGATTGATGTGGAAGCTGCCGTGTTTCTGGAATACGGTTCGGTAGAAGAATTGGAGAAGTTGATTGCCGACGGGCGTATCACTTCTCCTTATCTGCATATTGGCGGAGGGAGCAATCTGCTGTTTACCGGAAATTATGAAGGAGTGATATTGCATTCGCACATTGGTGGCATTGAAGTAACGGCTGAAAATGAAGAAAAGGTTTCGGTGCGTGTAGGTGCTGGTGTGGTATGGGATGATTTTGTGGATTATTGCACGGAACGTGGCTGGTACGGTGCTGAGAACCTGTCTCTTATACCTGGTGAGGTAGGAGCGGCAGCTGTACAGAATATTGGTGCCTATGGTGTAGAGGTGAAAGACCTGATTTCTTCCGTGGAGACGGTGAACATACAAGGAATGAAACATGTTTACCAAGTGGATGAATGTAATTACTCATACCGGAACAGTATTTTTAAAAGTCCGGAAATGAAGCAGGTATTCGTCACGTATGTTTGTTTCTCTCTGAGTAAGAAAGAACATTATACGCTGGATTACGGCACGATTCGCCAGGAACTTGAAAAGTACCCGAAAGTGGATTTGAAAACATTACGCCGGGTAATCATTAGTATTCGTGAAAGTAAACTGCCTGATCCGAAACTGCTGGGTAATGCCGGGAGCTTTTTTATGAATCCTGTCGTTTCGCGTGAAGTCTTTGAGGCTTTGAAGGAAAAGTATCCTCAAATACCCTTTTATGAGATGGGGGCTGACCGGATAAAAATTCCTGCAGGCTGGATGATAGACCAATGTGGTTGGAAAGGTAAAGCGCTGGGGCCTGCTGCTGTGCATGATAAGCAGGCGTTGGTATTAGTAAACCGGGGTGGGGCAACGGGAGCTGAGATTGTAGCCCTTTCGGATGCCGTGCGGGCGTCAGTTCGCGAGAAGTTTGGTATTGACATTCATCCCGAAGTGAATTTTATTTGAAAGATTGATAATTAATAGGTAATAGACGTGAAACTAAGAATATTAGGGAGCGGAACATCGACAGGAGTGCCTGAAATAGGTTGTAAGTGTGAAGTTTGTACTTCTGCCGATCCGCGTGATAGCCGTTTGCGTGCATCGTCTTTGTTGCATACGGATGATGCGGTGATATTGATTGATTGTGGACCGGATTTTCGGGAGCAGATGTTGCATGCAGCTTCGTTTGAAAAAATAGATGGAGTGTTGATTACCCATGAACATTATGACCATGTAGGTGGGCTGGATGATCTTCGTCCTTTCTGTCGTTTCGGTGAAATACCTATATACTCCGATGAGTATACGGCAACTCACCTGCGTGCACGGATGCCTTATTGCTTTCTGGAGCATAAATACCCGGGTGTTCCTCAAATTTTCTTGCAGGAAGTGGAAGCCGGAAAAACGTTCTTCATCAATAATACGGAGATTACCCCTTTGCAGGTGATGCACGGGCGTCTGCCTATTCTGGGGTATCGTATCGGTAAACGTATGGCTTATATTACAGATATGCTGACTATGCCCGAAGAATCCTATGAACAATTACATGACTTGGATGTTCTGGTTGTGAATGCTTTACGCGTAAAACCGCATCCTACGCATCAGAGTATTTCCGAGGCTTTGGAAACGGCGAAGCGTATTGGCGCACGGGAAACTTATTTTATCCATATGAGTCATCATGCCGGATTGCATGTCGAGCTTGAAAAACAGCTTCCGCCTGATGTACATTTGACCTTTGATGGTATGGAAATTGAGTTTTGAGGCACAGGCATTCTAAAACTTTTTTATATCTACTAAAGTTTTTGAAACATTTGTTTTGTTTTATTAGTAGAAATAATTATTTTTGCCGAAACTTGATGCCTGAAAAACCATGAAGTTACGTCTTATCATAAGAATTGCCGTGATTGTGTCCATAGTATTGCTATGTACGGGGTTCGGGGTGTATTCATTCTTCAGGTTGAATGAGGTGGAGAGTCAGAAAGATTTTAATCTTTATACTTTAGTCCCTCAAAGTGCAATGGCTGTGTTGGAGACAGATCGCATGGCTGAGCTGGTTGATGGTATCAATCAACTGAGTTGCAGCAAAGATAATCACTTCCTTTATGCTTCCGAACTCTTTGTCTATCTGAAAAACTATCTGCATACCTTGCTCGATGATACTCCGCATGGCCTTAGTAAGCAGATGAATAAAATGCTTATCAGTTTCCATGAACCGGATAACCCATTGAATCAGGTGTTGTATTGCAGTCTGGGTTCGGGAGATTATGAGTTGGTGGAGTCGTTTATCAGGAAATATAGTTCCAGTGCATTTCCTTCTAAATTCTTTGATTACAGGGGTGAAGAGATTAGTATTTATCCTATGCCTGAGGGGCGCTTTTTGGCGGCATATTTTACCCCGGACTTCTTGGCTATTAGTTTTCAGAAACGATTGGTGGAACAAGTGATCGATGCACGACTTTCTAAGAAATCATTAATAGATATGCCCTCATTCAAACTGATGCATGCAGGAAAGAATACGAATGTGGAAGCTACGGTGTATGTGCGCATCAAGTCGGTGGATATGGGGAAAAATACGGATGGCATTCGTTCGCAAACCTATCTGGGAAGTTGGGCGGAGTTTGATTTGAAGCTGAATGAAACTGCTATTTATTGTTCAGGTATCAGTCATGGCTCGGACACTACACGTACTTTTATCAATGCTTTACGCCGTCAGCAACCGGTGGAGGGGTTTCCGGGAGAACAACTTCCACTCTCTACTTTCTTTTATGACTGTTGGGCTATTTCAGATATGGATGCCATGTGTAGTTTTACGGCAGAGCAGGAATATGCCAAAGCTACTTATTCCGATTATATCAAAGAGAGGGATGAGGAGTGGATGGACTTTCTGAAGACTTATGCGGGAGATCAGGTGATTTCTTGCCTCTTCGAGCCGAAAGATACATTAAGTGAGTATCCATGTGCAGTGATGAGTGTTCCGGTGAAGAATATGTCGCAGGCTGAACGTCGTTTGCAATCACTGCTTTATACTTCTCCCAAGGAAGTGGATGCACCTCCTGTTCCGCAGGAGCGTCCTGATTATCATCTTTATCCCAAAGCATGGGGACACCGTTATTATGTATTGCCTCGAAATACTTTACTGACCCAGTTGACAGGTATCACGGAATCGGCTCTTTATACATATGTCTGTTTTTATCGTGGACATTTGTTGATGGCGCCGGATGTGGTTAGTCTTACTGCCTATATAGATGCTATGGAGAATGGAGAGGTGCTGGATGATACGGCGCTTTACGAGGAAGGAATAGGAAGTCTTTCACCATCGTATAGCTTTGTGATGATGGTGGATATGGAAAGGATGGTAGAGCAGCCGGAAACATATGTACGCCTGATACCTAACTTTTTCTTTCGTCAGGCGAAGTTTTTTCGCCACTTTATACTTTCTATACAGTTTACTTGTGTAGAAGAGGTGGTATATCCGAATTTGGTGCTTTTATACAAAGGGTAAATGGGAGGTTCAAAATGCTTGTAATTATATAATAAAAAAGAGGAGAATTATTCTCCTCTTTTTTATTATATCTAAATTTTATATATTTTAGAACGGCAGATCGTCTTTAGCATCACCTGCCAAGAATTCTGGTGCGGCAGTCGGTGCCGGTGGCGGAACAGGTGCACCCGGTGCACCGGCAGGAGCTGCAGCGCTGACACGCTCTACTTTCCATGCACGGATACTGTTGAACCAACGGTCTTGCCATTGGCGTGCATCCACATCAAATGATACGGTCAGTTCTTCACCCATCTGGATGTTAAACTGTTCTATTTTGTCTGCTCCGAAAACATCGAAACACATTTTGCGGGGATATTGGCCGTGGTCTTCAATCACGTATTCTTGTGCTTTCCACTCATTGCCCGACTTTGCCACTCCGCCTCTTGGCTGGAGTATAGCGATAATTTTTCCTGTAAATTCCATTGCATTCTTTTTAAATGATGCGGCGAAGTTACAATATTTTAGGGAAATCCGGCGAAGTTCCGGACGTTTTTTCTTAATTTTCTTTGTTGTGGGAAGATCTTTTTTTGTAACTTTGTCCGATACTATGAAGTTATAGTACGAATAGGGAATAATATAAAACTTAAATACACAGAATATATGAAATTTATCGTTTCGAGTACTGCGCTCTCCAGCCATTTACAGGCTATCAGCCGTGTGATTAATTCGAAGAATGCGTTGCCCATTTTGGATTGTTTCCTCTTTGAACTGAAAGATGGAACATTGTCGGTTACTGTTTCTGATAGTGAAACGACGATGGTAACATCAGTTGAAGTGAATGAAAGTGATGCTGACGGACGTTTTGCCGTGGCTGCTAAAACAATTCTGGATGCTTTGAAGGAAATCCCCGAGCAACCGCTGTCGTTTGAAGTAAATACTGATTCCTTGGAAATCACAGTACAGTATCAAAACGGTAAGTATAGTCTGATGGGGCAAAATGCCGATGAATTTCCTCAATCGGCTATGCTGGGCGATAATGCCGTACGTGTAGAGATGGAAGCATCCGTATTGTTGGGTGGCATTAATCGTGCCGTATTTGCTACGGCTGATGATGAACTTCGTCCGGTGATGAATGGTATCTATTTTGATATCACCACAGAAGATATTACAATGGTGGCATCTGATGGTCACAAACTGGTACGTTGCAAAACATTAGCGGCCAAAGGTAATGAACGTGCAGCATTCATTCTGCCTAAAAAACCGGCTTCGTTGATTAAGAACTTGTTGCCTAAAGAACAAGGACAGGTTGTTATTGAGTTCGATGAGCGTAATGCTGTATTTACATTGGAGAAATATCGCATGGTATGTCGTCTGATTGAAGGACGTTATCCTAATTATAATTCGGTAATACCGCAGAATAATCCTTATAAAGTGACTGTAGACCGTATACAGTTGGTAGGTGCACTACGTCGTGTATCTATTTTCTCGTCACAGGCAAGTAGTCTTATCAAGTTGCGTATGCAGCCCAATCAGATTGTGATTTCAGCCCAGGACATTGATTTCTCTACTTCTGCTGAAGAAACATTGGCTTGCCAGTATGATGGCAATCCGATGAGTATTGGTTTTAAATCGACTTTCCTGATTGATATTTTGAATAATATTGCTGCTGATGAAGTGATAATTGAACTGGCAGACCCGTCACGTGCAGGTGTCATCATCCCCGTTGAACAAGAAGAAAATGAGGACTTGCTGATGCTGCTGATGCCGATGATGCTGAATGATTAAAAAAATAATAGAGTTAACGAGGTACGAGTTGACAAGGAGACAAGGGCTGTGCTGTTATGCCGGGAATGCCTTGTTCCCTTGTCAACTCGTTCCCTTGTCAACTGTAAAATAGAAGAATAATGAAATTAAACCTCAAAAACCCGATTGTTTTTTTTGATTTAGAGACGACCGGAACGAGTATCAATGTAGACCGTATCGTTGAAATCTGTTATCTCAAAGTACATCCCAATGGTAATGAGGAAGCAAAAACACTTCGTATTAATCCGGAAATGCATATTCCCGAAGGCGCATCTGCCGTTCATGGTATCTATGATGCGGATGTGGTAGATTGCCCTACCTTCAAAGAAGTGGCCCGTACCATTGCCAATGATATAGAAGGATGTGACCTGGCAGGATTTAATTCCAACCGTTTTGATATTCCCGTGCTGGCCGAAGAATTTCTTCGTGCCGGTGTAGATATTGACCTGAGCCGCCGCAAGTTTGTGGATGTACAGGTCATTTTCCATAAATTAGAGCAACGTACACTTTCTGCTGCTTATAAATTCTATTGTGGAAAGAATCTGGAGGATGCACATACGGCGGCAGCTGATACACAAGCTACTTACGAGGTGCTGATGGCACAGCTGGACCGTTATCCGGAATTGCAGAATGACATCGCTTTCCTGGCTGAATATTCCAGCTTTAACAAGAATGTGGATTTTGCCGGACGTATGGTTTATGATGATAATGGCGTGGAAGTATTCAACTTTGGAAAATACAAAGGGATGTCGGTGACAGATGTATTGAAGCGTGATCCGGGTTATTATAGCTGGATACTGAACAGTGACTTTACACTGAATACTAAGGCAATGTTGACTAAGATACGTCTACGTGAATTAACTAATAAGTAGTATCATGGCGAATACACTGAAAGGGAAGAAAATAGTATTAGGTATAACCGGAAGCATTGCTGCCTATAAAGCTTGTTATATAATCCGGGGATTGATAAAACAAGGTGCTGAAGTACAGGTTGTCATAACTCCTGCGGGGAAAGAATTTATAACTCCAATTACGCTTTCGGCGTTGACGAGTAAACCGGTCATCAGTGAGTTTTTTGCCCAGCGTGACGGCACATGGAATAGCCATGTGGATCTGGGTTTATGGGCGGATGCTATGCTTATAGCTCCGGCTACTGCTTCGACGATTGGCAAAATGGCCAACGGTGTGGCTGACAATATGCTGATAACGACTTATTTGTCGGCTAAAGCTCCGGTATTTGTGGCACCTGCCATGGATCTCGATATGTATGCCCACCCTTCTACACAAAAGAATCTGGATACGCTTCGTTCTTACGGAAATCATATTATAGAACCGGGCACGGGAGAACTTGCCAGCCATCTGGTAGGTAAGGGACGTATGGAAGAGCCGGAAGTCATTATTCAGCATCTGGCGAATTATTTTGCTGGGAAAGAAGGTGATTTGCGAGGTAAGACCATTATGATCACTGCCGGACCTACTTATGAAAAGATTGATCCGGTGCGTTTCATCGGAAATTATTCTTCCGGTAAAATGGGTTTTGCTATTGCTGATGAATGTGCTGCCCGTGGAGCTAAGGTTATTATGGTATCAGGTCCGGTGCAACAGCAATTGAAATATCCGGCAAATTGGTTTGCAGTGGAATCGGCAGATCAGATGTATGCTACGGCGTGTAACTTTTTTGTAGAGGCTGATGCTGCTATTCTTTCGGCTGCTGTTGCCGATTTTACACTGGAACAAGTTGCTGATGCCAAGATAAAGCGGGAAAAGGAAGGGGAAATGACGTTGCGTTTGAAACCTACGAAAGACATTGCTGCCTGTCTGGGACAGATGAAGAAAGAACGTCAGGTATTGGTAGGTTTTGCTCTGGAAACGAATGACGAACAGCATAACGCTGAAGATAAGTTGCAACGGAAGAATCTGGATTTTATCGTGTTGAATTCCCTGAATGATAAGGGGGCCGGTTTCCGGTGCGATACGAATAAAATCAGTATCATCGACCGTGAAAGTAAGACGGACTTTCCGTTGAAATCAAAGGCAGAAGTAGCTACGGATATTGTAGATCGTCTAGTGGAAGTATTGAAGAATAAGTAAATAAGCTAGTGAGGAATAAGACACTTTATATGACTCTGTTTCTGGTTGTGGTGGTGTTAAAGTCTGCTGCCCAGGAATTGAATTGTAAATTTACGGTGAATTATTCTCAGATACAAGGTACGAGTACGCAGGTTTTCACTACGCTTGAAAATGCTTTGATGGAGTTTATCAATACCCGTCGGTGGACGCAGGCGCAGTATGAAATGAATGAACGGATTCGTTGCTCTATGAACTTGACAGTGAAAGAGTATAATGAGGCGGACGGGCGTTGGAAATGTGAGTTGATAGTGCAGTCTACACGCCCTGTCTGGCAATCCGGTTATCAGACGGTAGTTTTTAGCTTTAAAGATACGGATGTTGCTTTCAACTATCGTGAGTTTGATCCGCTGGAACTGCGGGATAATGTTATTGACAGTAATCTGACGGCAGTAATTGCTTACTATGCTTATATGATTATCGGACTGGACATGGACACGATGGCTCCACAAGGTGGTACGGAGTTTTTTCGGGCGGCTGAAGATATTGTAACAGCTGCACAGAATCTTGGTGAAACCGGTTGGAAAGCGTTCGATAGCAGTCGGAATCGTTATGCGTTGGTTTCCGATTATCTGGAAGATGGTATGACGCCTTTGCGCAAATTGATGTATGGGTATCATCGTACAGGTATGGATGAACTTTCAGTGAATGCTGCCCGTGCCCGTGCTACAATAACATCTATGCTTAGCGGTCTGAAAGAGGCGCAGCAGAATAAACCTATGTCGGCATTGCCCGGTTTGTTTACTGAAATAAAAAAAGATGAATTGATTAATCTTTATTCCCGTGCTGCAATGAAGGAAAAGGAAGAGGTTTGTGAGCTGCTTTCTTCTGTCAATCCTTCGCTGACTACCGAGTGGGAAAAGATAAAACAATAATAGGAAGTGGGTAAGATTTAAAATTGTAAATAAGTCATGTTACGTTCGCTTTACATACAGAATTACGCGCTTATAGAAAAGCTTGATATTAGCTTTGGTGCAGGTTTCTCCGTTATCACGGGTGAGACGGGTGCCGGTAAGTCTATCATACTGGGTGCTATCGGCTTGTTGCTGGGTCAGCGTGCCGAAGTAAAAGCCATTCGCCAGGGTGCATCGAAGTGTGTGATTGAGGCCCGTTTTGATATTTCAGCTTATGGTATGGAGCCTTTTTTTGAAGAGAATGAACTGGAATATGAAGAAGAGTGTATCTTGCGTCGTGAGGTGTATGCATCCGGCAAAAGCCGTGCATTTATCAATGATACTCCGGCTTCGCTTGTACAAATGAAAGAACTGGGTGAACAGTTAATTGACGTGCACTCTCAGCACCAGAATCTTTTGTTGAATAAAGAAGGATTCCAGTTGAATGTACTCGATATATTGTCTCATAATGATGAACAACTTTCCGTTTATCAATCTTTGTACAGAGAATGGAAGCAGACACAACAGGATCTGGCTGATCTTATAGCCCGTGCTGAGCAGAATAAGGCAGATGAAGACTATATCCGTTTCCAGTTGGAACAGTTGGAAGAAGCGAATTTATCTGCAGGTGAACAGGAAGAACTGGAACAAGAGACGGACACATTGAGCCATGCAGAAGAAATAAAGGCCGGTTTGTTCCGTGTCGGGCAGTTGCTGACCTCTGATGAAGGCGGTTTGCTGGCTGGGTTGAAGGAAAGTCTGAATACAATGCTTGGTCTGCAAAAGGTCTATTCTCCGGCTACAGAACTTGCTGAACGTCTGGAAAGTACATATATTGAATTGAAAGATGTTTCTCAGGAGGTTTCTTCTCAGGAAGAGGATGTCGAGTTTAACCCTGAGCGTCTGGAAGAGGTGAATGATCGGTTGAATCTGATTTATACCTTACAGCAAAAGCATAGAGTAACTACCGTAGAAGAGTTGTTGGCGCTTACTGAGGAATATGCAGCAAAGTTGGCCGCCATTACTTCTTATGATGAACGTATCGGTGAGTTGACCACTCTTTGCGATACCTTATATAATAAGGTGAAAAAGCAGGCTGCTGTTCTTACCAAAGCCCGTACCGGTGCTGCCCGTGAAGTGGAGAAGCAGATGGCTTCACGTTTGGTTCCGTTGGGTATGCCTAATGTGCGTTTTCAGGTGGAAATGGGAATGAGAAAAGAACCTGGCGTACACGGTGAAGATACTGTAAATTTTCTCTTTTCTGCCAATAAGAACGGCGCATTGCAAAGCATTTCATCGGTAGCTTCCGGTGGTGAAATTGCACGTGTCATGCTGTCCATCAAGGCCATGATAGCCGGTGCGGTGAAATTGCCCACTATTGTATTCGATGAAATAGATACAGGAGTATCCGGTGAGATTGCCGATCGTATGGCGGATATTATGCAGGAAATGGGCGAACAGGATCGCCAGGTAATCAGTATTACTCATTTGCCGCAAATTGCTGCACGCGGATGTGCACATTATAAAGTATATAAGCAAGATAACGAAACCGAAACCAACAGCCACATACGCAGTCTGGCAGATGAGGAGAGGGTAGAGGAAATAGCCCATATGCTAAGTGGGGCTACTTTGACAGAAGCTGCTTTGAATAATGCAAAGGCGCTTCTTGGTATCAAAAGATAGCCTTTAATTTTAAATTATTAATTTTTAATTCTCAAAGATGGTTGATAAGAGTGAAATGATTTTCGGCGTTCGCGCTGTGATAGAAGCAATACAGGCAGGAAAGGAAATCGATAAGATTCTGGTGAAGAAAGACATTCAGAGCGATTTATCCAAAGAACTTTTTGCTGCACTAAAAGGAACTTTGATTCCGGTGCAACGTGTTCCGGTGGAACGCATTAACCGCATTACCCGTAAGAACCATCAAGGGGTGATTGCTTTTATTTCATCCGTTACGTATCAGAAGACAGAAGATTTGGTGCCCTTTCTTTTCGAAGAGGGCAAGAATCCGTTGTTCGTCATGTTGGATGGTGTGACCGATGTTCGTAACTTTGGTGCTATAGCCCGTACCTGTGAGTGTGCAGCGGTAGATGCTGTTATTATTCCTGCTAAAGGAAGTGTAACGGTGAATGCAGATGCAATGAAAACATCTGCCGGAGCCTTGCATGTGCTGCCGGTTTGTCGTGAGCAGAATCTGAAGACTACATTGCAATATCTCAAGGATAGTGGTTTCCGCATTGTGGCAGCTACGGAAAAGGGGGACTATGATTATACTAAAGCTGATTATACAGGACCGATGTGTATCATAATGGGAGCTGAGGATAAAGGCGTTTCCTATGAGAACCTGGCTCTTTGTGATGAATGGGTGAAAATCCCGATGCTGGGTACTATCGAGTCGCTCAATGTTTCTGTTGCGGCAGGTATTTTGATTTATGAAGCTGTGAAACAAAGAACCAACTAAGATATGAAAAAGAACTTGTTGTTGACACTCACCCTCTGTTTGCTGGCACAGTGGAGTGTAGCTCAGGCACCCAAATGGGTGGAAAAAGCCAAGCGTGCTGTTTTCTCGGTAGTCACATACGACGAGAGTGATAAGATACTCAATACGGGAAACGGATTTTTTGTTACCGAGGATGGAATGGCTCTGTCTGATTATAGTCTGTTTAAAGGTGCGCAACGTGCCGTAGTCATTAATTCAGAGGGCGAACAAATGCCTGTGGAAGTTATCATGGGAGCAAACGATATGTACGATGTTGTGAAGTTCCGTGTAGCGATCTCAGGGAAAAAAGTACCTGCATTAGTGGTATCTCCTACGGCTCCGACTGTAGGTACAAGTGTCTACTTGTTGCCTTATTCTACACAAAAGGACCGTTCTTATACTGCCGGACAGGTAAAAGAAGAATCTAAGGTAGAGGGACAATACCATTATTATACGCTTGATATGCATCTGAAAGACAAGATGGTAAGTTGTCCGGTAATGACTGCTGACGGACAAGTTTTCGGTCTTGCACAGAAATCTTCAGGAAAAGATACAGCTACCATTTGCTATGCGGTAGGCGCTGATTATGCTATGTCTCAGAAGATCAGTCCTCTTTCTTTTAATGATCATGCTTTATCAAGTATTGGCATTAAGAAAGCGTTACCTGATACAGAAGAACAAGCGTTGGTATATCTTTATATGGCTTCTTCACAGCAAACTCCGGAGCAATATGCCGAATTGCTGAATGATTTTATTGCCCAGTATCCTAATAGTGCCGATGGTTATTTTCGTCGTGCCAACAGTCAAATGTATTTGTCGAAAGAAATAAGTTCGATGGATAAGGTGGCTGCTGATATAGATAAAGCACTTGAGGTAGCACAAAAGAAAGATGATGCATACTTCAATCGTGCCAAATTAATTTATAATTATCAGTTGACTAAACCGGAAACCACCTATAAAGATTGGACATATGACAAAGCATTGGATGAAGTTCGTAAAGCAATAGCAATTGAGGAACTTCCGGTTTATGTTCAGTTGGAAGGTGATATTCAGTTTGCTAAAAAAGACTATGCAGCAGCTCTTGCCAGCTATGAGAAAGTAAATAAAACCAATATTGTTTCTCCTGCTACATTCTTTAGTGCTGCTAAGACAAAAGAATTGATGGAAGCAGCTCCGGAAGAAGTGTTGGCTTTGATGGATAGCTGTATAGCACATTGCCTGCAACCGTACACTGAAGATGCTGCCCCTTATCTGTTGGAACGTGCCCAAGCACGCATGAATGCCGGACAGGGGCGTAATGCAATGCTTGATTATGATGAATATTATAAAGCTGTGCGTGGTAATGTGAATGATGTGTTTTACTATTACCGTGAACAAGCCGCTTTCCAAGCAAAACAATTCCAACGTGCGTTGGATGATATGGCAAAAGCAATTGAACTTAATCCGAAAGAGTTGACTTATCGTTCGGAACTTGCTGCGGTGAATATTCGCGTGGGTAGAAATGAAGAAGCTATTAAAGTTCTGAAAGATGCCTTGACAATTGATCCTAAATATGCTGAAGCTTATCGTTTGATGGGAGTTGCACAATTGCAGTTGAAGCAGAATAAGGAGGCTTGTGCTAGTTTTGCGAAAGCAAAAGAGCTGGGTGATCCGAACGTTGATGCCTTGATTGAGAAGCATTGTAAGTAGTTGCAATACAGATGATATGTCTGTAAAAAAGGCTCTGCTTTCACAAGCCGAGCCTTTATCGGGAAACTCCCGTGTCAAAAAAGAATTAGCTAAGTCTAGGTTTTTAAAACAGGTATAAGTGAATTTTTCTTTTGTGTATAATCCTATTAGGTAAATGCATGAAGTTGCAGAATACTGCATAGAATATCTGTTTTTTTTCTTGCATAAATCGTAAATTGTTGAATATTAAAATATTATTGGAATGAAAAAAGTAATTTGCAGTCAGAAAGCACCGGGAGCTATCGGTCCTTACAGCCAGGCTATCGAAGCGAATGGAATGATATTTGTATCTGGTCAGTTGCCTATTGATGCAGCTACCGGACAGATGGCAGAAGGGGCTGAAGCACAGGCCCGCCAGTCATTGGAGAATGTTAAGCATATCCTTGGAGAAGCAGGTTTGACGATGGCAAATATTGTCAAGACTACTGTTTTCCTGCAAGATATGTCATTGTTTGCAGATATGAATAAAGTATATGCCACCTATTTTGATGGTGATTTCCCTGCTCGTTCGGCTGTTGCAGTGAAAGCTCTGCCTAAGGATGCTTTAGTGGAGATCGAGTGTATCGCGGTTCGCTAACAGGTCAGCAACAATAAAGCTACTGCCTCCTACGAAGATAAAGTCTTCCGGGAGGCTTTTTTCTTGTGCCGCCTGCACGGCGGAAGGGACATCCGGGTAACAACTTCCTTGTAATCCGGCTTCAGAGGCAAGCCGTGAAAGTTCATTTTCGGGTAATGCACGTTTGACGCTGGCTTTCGTGAAGTAATATTCAGCGTCTTTGGGCAGCAATGCCAATACCCCATGTATGTCTTTGTCATTCACCATACCTATAATGAAATGCAACTTTCGGTAAGATTGCTGTTTCAACTGCTCTGTGATATAGGTGATACCACCTACATTGTGTCCGGTATCACATATCAGAGTAGGGGTGTCCTGCAATTTCTGCCAACGTCCCATCAGTCCGGTTAGTTCACAGACATGGGCAAAACCACTACGGACAGCTTGCTCACTCAGATTGTATCCGGCTTGTTGTAGCTGTGCGATGGCTGTGAGTAAAGTATGGGTATTCTTAGTTTGGTATAATCCTTTCAGTTCACATTCCAATCCGGGGTATTCATCTTTTTGGTTTTCTTCTGCAAAGAAAATGGGCGCATCCACTTCGCGAGCCTTTTTTGTAAATACAGGTTTTGTTTCGGGAGTAGTTTCTCCGATCACAACGGGTATTCCGCTTTTGATAATACCGGCTTTTTCGCTTGCTATCTTCTCTAATGTATTACCGAGGAACTGGGTATGATCGAAACTTATATTGGTGATAATACATAAATCAGGATGTATAATATTGGTACAATCCAGTCTTCCACCCAGTCCTACTTCAATAACTGCTACATCTACATGTTCATTGGCGAAATAACGGAATGCCATGGCAGTAGTCAATTCAAAGAAAGAGGGATGTAGAGGTTCAAAGAAATTTCGTTCTTTTTCTACAAATCGGACTACATACTCTTTCGGGATGGATTGTCCATTCACCCGAATACGCTCGCGGAAGTCTACAAGGTGTGGAGAAGTGTAAAGTCCTACCCGATATCCTGCTTCCTGCAAAATGGCAGCAAGCGTGTGCGAACATGAGCCTTTTCCATTAGTTCCCCCTACATGGATGCTGTGGAAGTTCCGGTGCGGATGTCCGAAGTGTTCGTCCAGTGCCAGTGTATTCTCTAAACCTTCCTTATATGCTGAACTTCCCACCTGTTGAAACATGGGGACACTGTTATATAAGTATAATAAAGTGTTCTGATAATCCATCTTTTAAAATATTTAACGAGAAAGCAAGCCATTCTCTCTTTTTAATTCCTATCTTAGAAGCTGCAAAGATAATGCAAACTGAGAGCAGAATAAAATGAACTTGTTCATTTTTTATGTCGATGTGTAGCTTATCTTCGCTTGGAGGCAAATATATCAACAATTTAAATCTAAAAGAGTATGGGAACAAAGAAAAATTTTGTGATTGATACGAATGTAATCCTTCACGACTATAACTGTCTTAAGAATTTCCAAGAGAACGACATTTATCTTCCCATCGTAGTTCTTGAAGAATTGGACAAATTCAAGAAAGGGAATGAACAGATTAACTTCAATGCCCGTGAATTTCTCCGTGAACTCGATTTAGTTACCGATGACAATCTTTTCAATAAAGGTGCCTCTCTGGGCGAAGGTCTGGGAAGTTTATTTGTGATAGCCGGTTCGGTGGATGCTCCGGATGTGTTCGATTCATTCCCCGAGCGTATTCCCGATCATAAGATTCTGGCTGTAGTGGACTGGTTGACGCGCCAGAAGAAGGACATGAAAACCATCCTGGTGACTAAGGATGTGAACCTCCGGATGAAAGCACGTTCCATAGGTCTGCTTTGTGAAGATTATATCAACGACAAGGTGATAAATGTGGATATATTTGAAAAGTCAAATGAGGTATTCGAAGGAATTGATCCTGCTTTGATAGACCGAATTTATTCTTCCAGAGAAGGACTGGATATCAGTGAGTTTGATTTCAAAGATATTATTCACCCGAATGAATGTTTTATCCTGAAGAGTGACAGGAATAGTGTTCTTGCACGTTACAATCCTTTTACACATACAATCTGCCGGGTAAATAAAACAAAGAATTATGGTATTGAACCCAGAAATGCTGAACAAAGTTTTGCTTTCGAAGTGTTGACTGATCCTAATATTAAGTTGGTTGCTCTGACGGGTAAAGCTGGTACAGGAAAGACTCTGCTAGCTTTAGCAGCTGCCCTTAGTCAGATGAATGATTATAAACAGATTCTGCTGGCACGTCCGATTGTTGCTCTATCCAATAAAGACATTGGCTTCCTACCGGGTGATGCAAAAGAGAAAGTGGCACCTTACATGCAGCCCTTGTTCGATAATCTGAATGTCATTAAGCGTCAGTTTGCTTCTAATTCTACTGAAGTAAAACGTTTGGAAGATATGCAGAAAAGCGAGCAGCTGGTAATCGAGGCGTTAGCTTTCATTCGCGGACGTAGTTTGAGTGAAACTTATTGCATCATTGATGAAGCACAAAACTTGACTCCACATGAAATAAAAACTATTATCACCCGTGCTGGCGAAGGAACCAAAATGGTGTTTACCGGTGATATTCAGCAGATAGACCAACCGTATCTGGACAGTCAGTCCAATGGCTTGGTTTACATGATTGATCGTATGAAAGATCAGAACCTTTTTGCTCATGTGAATTTGTTAAAAGGAGAGCGTAGTCAACTAAGTGAATTAGCTAGTAATTTGATGTAACAGAGCTTTATAGGCAATAAATATGGCGGCAAGGTTATATACGTAACTTTGCCGCCATTTAATTTTATCACACATTTTTATCTTTTTCTTCCCATATTTGATAAAAAATAATGTATCTTTGCCTCGCCTAAAACAAAACTGTCAAACGAAATGAAACATAAATTTTTTCATCGATACCTCTCAGCAAAGGTATTGCCGATTTGGACTATTCTGTTGATCGATGTATTGATAATCGTTGTATCCAGCCTGTTGGCTTATGCACTTCGATATGATTTCCGGAGTATTTTCCTGGAATCCTCTACCATTGACAAAACGATTGTATGTACAGTTATTGTCAACTTGGTATTCTTTCGGATATTCCGCACATATTCCAATGTGTTGCGCTTTTCTTCGTTTATAGATATTATGCGCATCTTCGTTTCATTAACAGTGTCTTATGCGCTGCTGATGATTTCGAGTGTGCTTTTATCAAGCTACATGGATGTTCGCCTGGCACCTGTGAGCGTATTCTTCATGGCATATATTATTAGTTTTGCCATGATGTCTTGTTCGCGCATTGTTGTGAAGATGTTTTATGAACTGCTGAATTTCGATGGAAGTCATAGTGCCAATGTCTTTATTTATGGTGCTAAGGAGGCAGGAGTCAATATTGCTAAAGCATTGCGTGTAAATTTGCGTAATCACTATCGTCTGCGTGGTTTCATTGCCGATGAGCCGGAGCTGATAAATAAGGTGATGATGGGAGTGAAAGTATTTCCCAATGACGAGACGCTGATTGATGTACTGAACGATCGTGATGTGCATACCATTATTATTTCGCCTGCCAAGATGGAGGAACTGAAAAGATCAGATATGGCTGACCGTCTTTTGGCTCATAATATCAAATTAATGACTGCGCCTCCTTTGAGTGAATGGAGTGGGCAGACTTTGAACCGTACCCAACTGAAAGAAATACAGATTGAAGACCTCTTGCAACGTAACCCTATTGAAATCGATATCCATAAGGTAGCTTCTCATCTGGAAGGAAAACGGGTGATGATAACTGGTGCTGCCGGTTCTATCGGTAGTGAAATTATGCGTCAGGTAGCCTCTTTCAATCCTTATAAGTTGATTCTGGTAGATCAGGCAGAAACTCCGTTGCATGATATTCGTCTGGAGTTACAGGACCGTTGGCGTGATATTGATGCGGAAACGATTATTGCAGATATTTCCAATGCTACGCGTATGGAAGAAATCTTTAAAGAATATAAACCTCAGTATATTTTTCATGCGGCTGCTTACAAGCATGTGCCGATGATGGAGGACAATGTTTCAGAGTCTATTCAGATTAATGTGTATGGAACCCGTACTATTGCTGATTTGGCTGTGAAATATGGAGCTGAGAAGTTTGTAATGATTTCTACCGATAAAGCTGTAAACCCCACAAATGTGATGGGATGTTCTAAACGTATTTGTGAGATTTATGTACAGTCTTTGGCGAAGAAGCTGCAACAGAAAGGTGGGCATGTAACCCAATTCATTACGACACGTTTCGGCAATGTATTAGGCTCCAACGGTTCTGTAATTCCCCGCTTCCGCGATCAGATACAACGTGGTGGTCCGGTGACTGTTACTCATCCTGAAATTATCCGTTATTTCATGACGATTCCTGAAGCTTGCCGCTTGGTACTCGAAGCCGGTAGTATGGGAAATGGGGGTGAGATTTATATCTTTGATATGGGTAAGCCGGTGAAGATTGTAGATCTTGCCAAACGTATGATCAGTCTTTCAGGACGTACGGATGTGAAGATTGAGTTTACAGGACTACGCCATGGAGAAAAACTTTATGAAGAGTTGCTGAATGTAAAAGAGTTGACCAAACCGACTTACCATGAGAAGATCATGATTGCAACAGTCCGTGAATATGATTATGACGAAGTAAAAGAGCGTATCCAAAAACTGATAGATGTTAGTTATACTTATGATCAGATGAAGATTGTGTCAGCTATGAAGGATATTGTTCCTGAATTTATCAGTAAGAATTCATGTTTTGAAGCATTGGACAAGAAACCGGATTAAGTCATCCTGTAAGGAAATAGTAATAAATAAATGTAATGTCCCGTAACAATATACGTTAGATACACTAACAATATATGTTAAGGGGCATTACGTATAATGATATGTTGTGTGGTTCCTGCTATTTTCTACTGGAGAAATATTTCATGAACTGAGTACGTTCGAAGGTATTCACACCATTCAAATCGCTAACATTCAACATTCCTTTGAATTGAGAGATTGTTTCCATTCCTTTACGATCCATCCATAAATTCAGGAAACGGGTATATTCTGCTACAAGTGCATAACTGTTTTGATAGAATGCGCTACAGATTTCTACGGCTGAAGCTCCTGCAAGAATTGCTTTTACGATTCCTTCGGGAGAATGAATACCGCCTGATGCTGCGTAATCCAGCTTGTTTACTGCTGCTGAGGCAATACCTATCCAGCGTAAAGATTTAACCAGATCAGCTCCTGTACTGAATACATTTCCTGAGATTTGCTTCATCTTCTCGATATCGATATCCGGCTGATAGAAACGATTGAACAATACAACAGCGGCAGCTCCATTGGCATATAACTGGTCTATCAAAGCTATCGGATTAGTAAGGTTGTCGCCCAGCTTCATAATGATCGGAATGCGAACTGTCTTTTTGATGTGGCTGAGAATATCAATATGACGTTGTTCAAATGAACCGTAATTGTACTGAACACCTGTTTGTAACGCCAAAATATTAATTTCTATAGCATCAGCACCTGCAGCTTCCATTTGTTGTGCAAAGCCTACCCATTCAGCATCCTGATAGCAGTTGATACTGGCAATAACAGGAATAGGACATACTTTCTTAGTCTCTTTTATCAATTCCAGATATTCAGACAGCTTATGTTGGCGGACGTATTCTACCAAGTAATCACTGCCTTCCGGGTACATATTCGGATCTCCGAGCCAGTCAGCTTCCATCATGATCTGCTCCTCGAAAAGAGATTTCAGAACAATGGCACCGACACCGGCTTCATAGAATTTCTGATTTTTTTCAGCACTATCAGTTAAGCCTGAACTGCTGACGATAATCGGGTTTCTTAATTCTAACCCGGCAAAAGTAGTTTTTAATGTTGCCATGGTAATAATGTTTAATGAATAATGATTAATACGTTCTGTCTCCAAAGATTTTGCTTCCTACGCGTATCAGAGTACTTCCAGCTGCAATAGCTTGGTGATAATCGTGGGACATTCCCATGGACAACTCCCGAAAAGCCTCTGTGTCGGCAAACCATGAGTCTTTCACTTCTTTGAAGAAGCTACTTAATGAACAAAATTCCTTCTCTATTTGTTCATTGTCGTCTGTATTTGTCGCCATGCCCATCAAGCCGCACAATTGTATGTTACTGAGAGTTTTCCATTCACCTTCCGCTAACATATCCCGACATTCTTCAAAACTGAAACCAAATTTAGTCTCTTCCTCTGCAATGTGTAGTTGCAGCAGGCAGTTGACCACTTTCCCGGCCTTTTCGGCCTGTTTATTGACCTCAACAAGAAGCTTGTATGAATCAATGCCGTGAATCAGAGCTACGTAGGGTACAATATACTTTATTTTATTAGTTTGCAGATGCCCGATAAAATGCCATTCAATGTCTTTGGGAAGGCTTTCGTACTTGGCAGTCATTTCTTGCACCTTACTTTCACCGAACACTCGCTGCCCGGAGCGATAAGCTTCTTCTATCGCTTCATTGGGGTGAAATTTGGAAACAGCTACCAATCGCACCCCTTCAGGTAGTTCGTTCAGCACTTGTTGAAGATTATCTGCAATATTCATGATACTAATATATATATATATATTAAACCTCCGGTTTATCATTGGGTTCTGCACTGTACGGATATACATCCATAAGAGGTGTTTCGGACACTAAAGCGATTTGATAATCAGCCATTGTACCCTTCATACCTTCATCCAGCTTCTTAACGGCATCACGGAGGTCGGCAGCTTGTACCAATACCTGAGTCGATGTTTTCTTTTCAGCTCCACTCTTTTCATCCAGAGTGATGAAGACCAGTTTACATTTGAACCAGCGATCTGCGGCTTCTTCTTCGCTTGGGAATAATTCGCTATAGTTAGCACGTTTGATGTCCGATACCGTAAACTCTCCTGAAATAAACGGTGTCATTTCCTCAATAATACGTGCTTCTGCTTCCGTGAAGCTGAGTGCGTCTACCAAATAGGGTTCGGTTACTTTCTTGTTCATTCCGTTTTCCATTACTTTCTCGTAACGGATTTTGCACTCAAACCATGTATGCATTGCCATAATTTCTTTGTTTTTTAATTATGAATTTATATTCTTGTTATAAAACTGACCACAAAGATAATGCAAACGAAGGGTAGAATAAAATGAATCTATTCATTTTTTATGGGAAGAGCGGAATTGAAATCTTACAGAGATGAGGTCGTTTTCTTTCATGGTAACTCTTTTTATCCCCCATGCTAATCCTGTTCGCATGTCGCGGTAAAGACCGTTACATGTCGCGGTAAAGACCGTTACATGTCGCGGTAAAGACCGTTACATGACGCGGTAAAGACCGTTACATGACGCGGTAAAGACCGTTACATACCGTGGTAAAGGTCGTTACAATATGGGGTAAAGACCGTTACATGCTGAGGTAAATGCTTTTACATTATGATGTGAACAGCTGGTAAATGCAATGCATTCATAATTAGATAATTAACGTTTCAAGAACTTAATAATAGGACTTGTGGGAAGTTGAAAAGGAAAAATAGTCTATTATAGAAAAGAAAGAAGATTTTTTCTTGTTTCTTTTTATAACCAGCTTCCGGTATGGAAATGTGTATTCCTACATAATTTGCTTTGCCATCTTCGAAATGAGTGATGTAAAATAAAAGGGGTAAAGTGCGCGAACTTGCTGTATTTCATAGCTTAATGATATTGTGATTTTTCACTGTTATTGCTGTTCTTTGGCACTGTTAAACCTATAAAAACAACAAAATTATGGTAGTAGCTTATTTAAGAGTGAGTACAGAAAAGCAGTTTCTGGCTAATCAGCGTGAAGAACTTCTGCGCTTTGCAGAGAAAAATGGATTGAAGATTGACAAGTGGTACACTGAGACAGTGAGCGGTAGTGTGAGTAGTAAGGAGCGAAAGCTGTCGGGGATGTTGAACCGGATGCAGCGGGGGGATGCGTTGATTGTAACGGAGATTTCAAGATTGAGTCGCACCTTGTTAGAAATCATGACCATTCTCAATTCGTGTATAAAGAAAGAAATTATTTTGTACAGCACGAAAGAGGGATATGTTTTTCAAAATGACATTAACAGTAAAGTATTGGGGTTTGCATTTGGATTGATGGCGGAGATAGAGCGTAATTTGATTTCCATGCGGACTAAGGAAGCGTTGGCAAGACGAAAACAGGAAGGTGTCAAGTTAGGACGTAAAAAAGGAACCTGTCCTGCAATGCGAGTACTCCGTGAGAATAAAAGACGTTTGATGCGTGAATCCAAGCGAGGTGTTTCTTGTTCGGAATTAGCTCGTCAGATGGGGGTATCCAGAACCACTATGCATCGCTTTCTGAGGTGTAACTAATGAAAAAGCGAGTTGGCGAGTTCCTGTTGCCAGGTTCTTTAGTCAACTCGTTTTTCCGGGCTGGATTGCTACTTATCCTACTGGAATTTCTTTTTCTTCATTTTTATCTCTCATACTTCTTCCTCGCTTATGAAGGTTCTTCAACTCAAAAGACAACATAATGCGGAAAAATCCGATAATAAGGAATGCAAATGAGATCATGTAGACAGCATACATGGCACCTATTGCCGGTTGCCACAGAATGAGGAGTGAACAAATCACAGCTAATATGCCGAAGGCAATATACCATCCCCAGTCTCTGGTACCATATCTTTTCAGATCCATGGCATAGCCGATGGAAGAAAAGCCGCGGAACATTAACCAGAATGCAATGATGAATGGAATTACTTCCATGCTTAACAGCGGATAAGCTATCAGATAGAAACCTAATATCATGTCGATGATACCGCCTGCCAGATACCAACCCCAGCTGGAAACATTCTTCCGGTTGCTTACGGCGAAAGAAATCTCTAACAAACCGCTGAACAGCATCGATATACTGAACAGAATACTCAAAACTGCATAACCGCTGAACGGAGCAAACATCAGACTTATAGCAACTACTACATAGAGTATACCAAGTAAGAGAGACATCCACCAGTTTTTTACTTCGCATTGAAGTTCGTCAAATAAAGTTTTCATGCAAATTTAATTTTAAATGGTTATTGTAATCATGTTTGTGAGAGTAACAATTTGCAGTTGGAAAAGTTTTGGGCGAACTTTTCCAACAGTTCGTTTGTTATATAGACATATAAAACAAGAAAACTATGGCTACAACAAAATTTAAAGGACAGCCGGTTAAGATTATCGGTGAGTTTATAAAAGTAGGGACAGTTGCTCCCGACTTCGAGTTAGTAAAAACAGATCTTTCTTCTTTCTTTTTGAAAGATTTGAAAGGTAAGAATGTAATATTGAATATCTTTCCAAGTTTGGATACCAGTGTTTGTGCAACATCTGTGCGCAAGTTCAACAAGCTGGCAGCGAGTCTGCCAGATACAGTGGTTTTGGCGATTTCCAAAGATTTGCCTTTTGCCCATGCACGGTTCTGTACTACGGAAGGTATTGAAAATGTAATTCCTTTGTCTGATTTCCGTTTCTCTGATTTTGATGAAAGTTACGGTGTGCGTATGGCAGATGGACCGTTGGGGGGCTTGCTGGCACGTGCAGTAGTTATTGTCGGTAAGGATGGAAAGGTTGCATATACTGAACTGGTACCTGAAATTACCCAGGAGCCGGATTATGACAAAGCAATAGAGGCTGTAAAGTAGTAAACCTCAGATTTTAATAAGCAATTAGAAAAGACCAGGTGTATAGTAGTCGTGAGATTATTATACACCATTTCTTTTTTATACCTGTATCTAACTATTGTATAAAATTCCAATGTGTTTTTCGGATATTTTTGATTGATTTATAGTAAGTAACTGGCTTTTTTTGTTTTACTTTGCGTCCCATAAATCAAGTATTAATGGTTAATTGATAAAGAAAAAGATGGAACGAGGTTTAAAAGACTACGCCCTACTCATGCTGAAAGGTGTGGGAATGGGAGCAGCCGATGTGGTTCCCGGTGTATCGGGGGGAACAATTGCTTTTATTGTAGGTATTTATGACGAATTGATAGATTCGATAAAAAGCATTAACGGAAAAAGTTTAAAGTTGTTTTTCACAGGAAAATGGGGAGCATTCTGGAAAGCGATTAACGGTAATTTTCTGATCTCTCTGCTGGCGGGAATTGGAATCAGCGTATTTTCATTAGCTAAAATTATCACATGGTTGCTTACGGACCATCCGGTTATGGTTTGGGCTTTCTTTTTCGGACTGGTACTGGCATCCACATGGTTTGTAGGAAAAGACATAAAGGAATGGAACAAGAAAACGATTCCGGCATTTATTATAGGTGTGGCAGTTGCATATTATATTACGGTAGCAACTCCTGCTGAAACTCCTTCCAACTTATTTTTTATATTCCTTTGTGGAGCGATTGCCATTTGTGCTATGATATTGCCGGGTATATCGGGAAGTTTTATTCTGGTACTGTTAGGTAAGTACTTCTTTATAATGGAAGCTGTCAAAACACTTGATATAACGGTTTTATTAGTGTTTTTTGTGGGTGCTTTTATTGGAATAACTTCTTTTTCACGGATTCTTTCGTATGCATTAAAGCATTTCCGCAATATAACATTGGCTGTATTGACAGGTTTCATGTTGGGTTCACTAAACAAAGTGTGGCCTTGGAAGGAAACCATAGAAACTTTTACTGATAATCATGGAGTAGTGAAGCCATTAGTTGAAAGTAATATTCTGCCCAATCAGTATGTTGTTGAGGCTGTAGTATTGATGATAGTGGGTTTCTTCCTGGTATATTTTCTGGAAAAGCTTTCTACTCGTAGTGCTAAATAAGAGATAACAAACAAATATCTTGATGGTATATATAAAATAGAGAGTAAAGATTCCTTTACTCTCTATTCTTTTTTATTGCAATGCTTTTATGATGTTTTGCATATAAGCGGCCAGGTCTTCCCGGTCTTCGCTTTCCATAAGCATCTGCATCTTCTCCAATTCTTTTAAATCGAATGGGCGGGGGCATTTCTGATTATACTTTATGAAGTTCTCTTTATCATGCAGTGTCATGTAGAGTACCGTCAACTTCTCGTTGATACCATCAAAGTCCGGTTCCAATTCGCAGACACGTTCAAAAGCTATCTTGGCATAATCCAGATAACCGATTTCCATGCTATGCATACCTATTTCATTCCAAGTGTCGGCAGTAGGGGAGCAATTCAAGGCCTTTGCCCACTGCTTTATTCCTTTGTCGTAGTCCCCTTCTTCAATGTATATGCGACCCTCTATCAGAAGAGATTCCGGCTCTTCCGGTGACAGTTTATGTGCTTTTTTACAATATTGGTGTGCTTTACGTTTCTTCCCCATCTTGGAGAGGCAAAGCCCTGCATTGGCATATAAGCTGGGCAGTATTGGAGAAGCAATTTCATCTGTTTCATTTTCCAGAATTGCTTTTTCCAGGTTTTCATAGCCTTCCTTCCATTCTCCTTTGGATACCTTGCATAATCCAATGTATGTATAGATAAATTCGGGAGCAAGTCCATGAAGCTCCTCCGCTTTCTGATAATACTCCAGAGCAGCATCTTCGTTACCTAATTGGTAGAAGCAATGCCCTTTCATTACATAGGCGTCTGCAAATTCATCGTCACCCACCAATGCATAATCGCAAGCATCAATAGCTTGGTTGAAGTTCATCTCTTCGAAGTGGCATCTTGCCAATCCGAACCAGTAAGGAGCCGAATATGGATTCATGTCTATGAGGCGGTTATACAAAGGAATTGCTTCCTCGGTCATGCCTTTGCCATAAAGGCAGTCTGCAACCACGGCAATATAGGCTTCTTCATCAGAATATTCTTCCTTTACCGGATCAAGCCATGCCAAGGCTTTATCCGGATACCCCATGTCAAGATACATATAGGATACATCTACCACATTTGCCAGATCAGCTTTATCTTCAATCGTGTCGAGTAACTGTTCGGCATCATCCAGTTTACCTTCACTCAATAGCAAATGGGCACGCACCACTTTTGCTTCCGGCGAATAAGTATCGGGAAGATTTTCAATGATTTCACGTGCTTTCGCTTTCTTTCCGTTATCCAGATGCAGGTAAGCGTATTCAATCATAAGTTCAGTGCTATCGGGATGCAGCTTTAATCCATATTCTGCAATCTCAAAAGCCTTATCATATCTTTTCTTTGTACCATACCAGTCGGCAAGATCAGCTAACTCATCTGCATCCTGATAGAACGGTTTGTTTTCGGACATTGCCGCTTCATATTGTTCGGCAAGTTCCTGTAACTCTTTATCCCTGCCGGACAGCAGGTTTTTATTGCTCATTAATTGTTTACTCCTATAATCCTATTTTTATTTATTTATTTTGCCCCAGGTATCTTTCAAGCCTACAGTGCGGTTGAATACCATTTTCTCAGGTGTGGAGTCTGGATCTACGTTGAAATATCCGATGCGCTGGAACTGCAAATAAGTAAGCGGTTTCATGCCGGCGGCGTATTTTTCAATGTAGCAATGAGGCAATATATTCAGTGAGTCCGGATTGATGATGTCTTTCATCGCTTCCAGTGCATCACAGTTTTTAGCTTCGCGGATAGCAGCCAGTTCGTCACGTGGATTTTCCACTTTCCAAAGGCGGTCGTAGAGGCGTACTTCTGCTTCAAGGCAATGATCACAACTTACCCAGTGCAGGGTACCTTTCACCTTACGGTTTGCTTCGGGCATACCGCTCTTGGTGTTCGGATCATATTCACAATATACTTCAACTACTTCTCCGGCTTCATTTTTTTTGCAACCGGTACATTTCACGATATAAGCACTCTTTAAGCGTACTTCCTGGCCCGGAGTCATACGGAAATATTTCTTCGGAGCATTTTCCATGAAGTCTTCGCGTTCCATCCACAGTTCGCGGCTGAACTCAATGAAATGGCTGCCTTCTTCCGGTTTTTCCGGATTATTGATTGCCTCCAGTTCTTCCACTTTTCCTTCCGGATAGTTGGTGATAACCAGTTTCACCGGATTCACTACCGCTGAGATACGCGTAGCACGGGTATTAAGGTCTTCGCGTACGGCACTTTCCAGTAGAGCGAATTCATTAAGTGCATCGTATGTGGTATATCCTATTTTATCAATAAATTTGTGGATAGACTCAGGTGAGTATCCGCGACGGCGGAAACCACAGATAGTCGGCATACGGGGATCATCCCATCCGTTCACCAGTTTTTCTTTTACCAGAATCAGCAGGTTGCGCTTGCTCATCAGGGTATAGCTGAGATTCAGCTTGTTGAATTCATACTGATGGGGGCGGTTATCATCCAGATCTTTACCCTCCTTTACCCAGTCTACAAAGAGATCGTAGAGCGGACGGTGGGGAACAAATTCCAATGTACAGAGAGAGTGCGTTACACCTTCAAAGTAGTCACTTTGTCCGTGAGCGAAGTCATACATCGGATAGGCCTTCCACGTTGTACCAGTACGGTGATGCGGATGGTTCACTACGCGATAGATGATAGGATCGCGGAAGTGCATATTCGGGTTTGCCATATCAATCTTGGCACGAAGCACCATAGCGCCTTCTGCTATTTCACCCGTATTCATTTTCTTGAACAGGGAGAGGCTTTCCTCTATCGGACGGTTACGGTAAGGGCTTTCTATACCCGGTTGGGTAGGAGTGCCTTTCTGCTGTGCTATTTGTTCCGAAGTCTGCTCGTCGATATATGCTTTACCTTCTTCAATAAGGCGGATGGCAAAGTCCCATAATTGCTGGAAGTAATCGGATGCGTAGTATTCATTACCCCACTGATAACCCAGCCATTGGATATCTTCCTTGATAGCTTCTACATATTCCACATCTTCTTTGGTCGGATTCGTATCATCGAAACGCAAATTGCAAATGCCATTGTGGTCGGCTGCAATACCAAAATCAAGGCAAATTGCCTTGGCATGTCCGATGTGGAGGTATCCGTTGGGCTCCGGCGGGAAACGTGTTTGCACTTTACCACCATTTTTACCCTCTTTCAAGTCTTTCTCAACAATTTGTTCAATGAAGTTGAGGCTCTTTTTTTCGCCTGCTTCTTCGCTCTTAATATCTGCCATAATTGGTATGTATATATTCTAAGGTTCTATATTATATATTCTACAATTTAGTCGCAAAAGTAAGGCTTTTTTTTCGTATATTCTTATTTCACGGGAATATATCCACTCTTTTTAATGATTTCCTGACCTGCAGGTGAAAGGATGAAATGAATGAGAGGGGTTGCTTGTTCGGAGTTTTCTGTGTTATAATAATAGTATAGAGGCCGCACAATGGGGTAACTCTTATCTGTAGCACTCTCCATAGTAGGTGGGGCAAAGTGTGTCCCGTCGTAAGATATGGACAGTGATTTGACGCGAGGGGAAAGATAAGCCAATCCTACGTATCCTATTGCTCCCTTCGTTTGGCTGACAGATTGTATAATGGCACCGGTGGCAGGCATAGAGAGGCTGCTACTCATATAATTTTTATTTTTGAGAACACTTTCTTTGAAGAATTCATAAGTACCCGAAGATGTTTCGCGAGAGTACACCACGATTTTACGGTCATCTCCACCCACTTGCTTCCAATTCGTAATCTTACCTCGGAAGATATCTTCCAGTTGTTGGCGCGTCAGTTGCTTTACGGGATTGGAGGGGTGAACCACAACGGCAAGGGCATCGTAAGCTACGATCACTTCTTCCACTTCTTTTCCGGCTGTCTTTACTTTCATCTTCTCACTGAATTTAATGGGGCGGGATGCCATGGCAATATCTGTCGTTCCGTCCAATAGAGCGGAAATACCCACTCCGGTGCCACCACCGGTTACGGTAACACGGGCGTCGGGATTGAGGGCCATAAATCTTTCGGCAGTCTGTTGTGCTACAGGCAGTACGGTGTCACTGCCTTTGATGCGTTGCGCCTGTAGGCTGCTTACAGCTAATGTCAGGAGTAGGATGATACTTATTGTTTTCATTTTATTCAAAATTGTTTTTGATTCTATTTATAATGAATTTTATTATACTTGAAATGGGGTGATAATAGAACCCAAATATTATTCTATTTGTTTATTGATTGCAAATAAAACAATTGCGCATTACAATCTAATTACAAAATTTGTGTTTTTGGAGGTTGTAACGCTTTTGTAATAGGTTTGAAACATTTCTTTCAAACCTTAGTCACACTTTCTTAACATCGACGCGGTTTCTTTGCATACGAAATTCAATAGGCATTTATGAAGAAGCTTTTTGAGAAAATAATAGAAGGAGTGTTAGCTTGTAGCGGTTTTGTAACAAGCATCACCATTGTGCTCATCATTCTGTTTCTCTTTTCCGAGGCGTTGGGACTGTTCAACAGCCGGGTCATTGAAGAAGGATATGTATTGGCACTGAATAAAGATAATAAGGTAAGTGAGCTAACCCCAGCTCAGATAAAAGATGTTTTCGATGAGGAGATAACAAACTGGAATGAAGTCGGGGGGCAGGATATGCCCATCCGGCTTTTCCGTTTGGAAGATATCACTCAGTATTATACCGAGGAAGAACTGGGGGCAGCTTATGAACATGCCGGAGTAAAGATTACCGAACTGGTGGAACGTACGCCAGGCATTATTGCTTTTGTACCGCAACAGTTTATTGTTCGTCCGGATTCCGTCCACTTATTGCAGGATAACACCATTTCGGTGAAAGATGTCTTTGCGGGGGCGGAATGGTTTCCGACGGCTACACCTGCCGCACAATTCGGTTTTCTACCCTTAATAACCGGTACACTGTGGGTGAGTTTATTTGCCATCCTGATAGCATTGCCTTTTGGGCTTTCAGTTGCTATCTATATGTCCGAAGTGGCAAATTCCAGGATACGTAATCTGCTGAAACCGATCATTGAGTTGCTGAGTGGCATTCCATCGGTGGTCTATGGTTTCTTCGGACTGATTGTGATTGTACCATTCATCCAGAAAGTATTCAATCTGCCTGTGGGTGAAAGTGGACTGGCGGGAAGCATCGTATTGGCTATAATGGCATTGCCTACGATTATAACGGTGACGGAAGATGCCATGCGTAACTGTCCCCGTGCCATGCGGGAAGCCAGCCTTGCATTGGGGGCTTCACAATGGCAGACCATATATAAGGTGGTGATACCTTATTCCGTATCAGGTATCACTTCCGGTGTGGTATTGGGAATCGGACGTGCTATCGGCGAAACAATGGCGGTACTGATGGTGACAGGTAATGCGGCAGTCATACCGCATACCATTCTGGAGCCGTTGCGTACCATACCTGCAACGATTGCAGCGGAACTGGGAGAAGCACCTGCCGGGGGAGCACATTATGAAGCCTTATTTCTTTTGGGTGTAGTGCTGTTCTTTATTAGTTTGCTGATAAACTTCACGGTAGAAGCTGTGTCAGCCCGGAAAAGATAATGTCTTATAGAGAAAAGAAAAATAAGTATGATAGATAGGAAACATCTTTCGCAACGTATTGCATTCGGAATATTCCGTTTGCTGAGCCTGACAGTGGTGGGGATACTCTTTGCCATTCTCGGCTTCATTATATATAAAGGTGTGGGAGTTATCAGCTGGGAGTTCCTGACTACTGCCCCCACGGACGGTATGACGGCAGGAGGTATTTTCCCCGCCATTGTCGGAACATTCTATCTGATGATAGGCAGTGCCCTGTTTGCCTTCCCGGTAGGAGTGATGAGTGGAATCTACATGAATGAGTATGCGCCGAAAGGCTGGGTAGTCCGGTTCATCCGTATGATGACAAATAACCTGAGCGGCATACCTTCCATCGTCTTTGGTCTTTTCGGTATGGCTTTATTTGTTAACTATATGGGATTTGGCGATAGCATCCTGGCCGGTTCACTTACGTTGGGATTGCTGTGTGTACCTTTAGTTATCCGTACCACAGAGGAAGCGTTGAAAGCCATTCCCGATACTCTGCGTGAGGGAAGCCGTGCGTTAGGGGCCACCAAGTTGCAGACTATCTGGCACGTTGTTCTGCCTATGGCGATGCCTAATGTGATTACGGGGTTGATTCTGGCTCTGGGACGTGTCTCCGGCGAGACTGCACCTATCTTGTTTACTTGTGCCGCCTATTTCCTTCCACAACTCCCCACAAGTATACTCGACCAGTGTATGGCATTGCCTTATCACCTGTATGTTATTTCTACCAGTGGCACGGATATGGATGCCCAGCTTCCGCTGGCTTATGGCACCGCTCTGGTTTTAATCGTAATCATCCTTTTGGTAAACCTTCTGGCGAATGCTTTGCGGAAGCATTTCGAGAAAAAAGTAAAGATGAACTAACGGGAATAAAACAGTAAACAAAATGATTGGTAAAATAGAAGCAAATAATGTAAACTTCTGGTATGGAGATTTCCATGCTTTGAAAGGTATCAGCATGTCGATAGAAGAACGTTCGGTAGTAGCATTTATCGGACCTTCGGGATGTGGCAAATCCACTTTCCTCCGGTTGTTCAATCGCATGAACGATCTTATCCCGAATACCCGCCTGACAGGTGAGATTCATATCGATGGAGAGAATATCTATGGAAAAGATATTCAGGTAGATGAACTTCGCAAGAAGGTAGGTATGGTATTCCAGCGTCCTAACCCTTTCCCGAAAAGCATCTTTGAGAATGTAGCTTATGGGCTTCGCGTGAATGGCGTGACAGACAGTAGCTTCATCCGCCAGCGTGTAGAAGAATCCCTGAAAGGGGCAGCTTTGTGGGATGAGGTAAAGGATAAGCTGAAAGTTTCTGCCTATGCACTTTCCGGCGGTCAGCAGCAGCGTCTTTGCATAGCTCGTGCCATGGCTGTATCTCCCTCCGTGTTACTGATGGATGAACCGGCTTCTGCACTTGATCCCATTTCTACGGCTAAGGTAGAAGAACTTATTCACGAACTGAAAGAGCAGTATACGATTGTTATCGTTACACACAATATGCAGCAGGCTGCGCGCGTTAGTGATAAGACAGCGTTCTTTTATCTGGGGCAAATGGTGGAGTTTGATGATACCAAGAAAATATTTACGAACCCTGATAAAGTGGAGACCCAGAATTACATTACGGGACGCTTCGGGTAGGCATTTGTTTTCTGTGGAGAAATAAACAGGAACTGCAGGTCTTCTTTAATTTATAATACAAGTAATCTTAAAATAGAAATTTATGGTAAAGTTTATCGAATCGGAACTCGTCTTGCTGAAAAAAGAAATAGACGAAATGTGGACCTTAGTATATAACCAGCTCGACAGGGCAGGGGAGGCTGTGTTGACCTTTGACCGTGAACTGGCGCAACAGGTACTGGTACGCGAACGTCGTGTGAATGCCTTGGAATTGAAGATAGATAGTGATGTTGAAGATATCATTGCTTTGTACAATCCCGTAGCTATCGACCTGCGCTTTGTGCTTGCCATGCTGAAGATCAATACGAATCTGGAGCGTCTTGGTGACTTTGCCGAGGGTATTGCCCGCTTCGTTCTGAATTGCAAGGAGCCGGTTCTTGATCCGGAACTTCTAAAACGATTGCGCCTGGAAGAAATGCAGGGACAGGTACTTGCTATGCTGGAACTTGCCAAGAAAGCTCTTCAGGAAGAAAGTCAGGATCTGGCGACTTCGGTATTTGCCAAAGATAATTTATTGGATGAAATCAATGCAGAAGCTACTACTGTTTTAGCAGACTACATTGCCCAGCATCCTGAGACTGTACTTCCCTGTTTGAACCTGGTAAGTGTCTTCCGTAAATTGGAGCGTTCCGGTGACCATATCACTAATATTGCAGAAGAAATAGTCTTCTTTATCGATGCAAAAGTGCTAAAGCATAGCGGAAAAACAGACGAACATTACCCTTTAACTAAGAAATAAGCTCTTTTTTAGATAAAATTTAGTGTTTGTTAGAAAAATGATATATATTTGTCCATTGAAAACGATTGCGGATGTAGAAAGGCTACATAAGTGGTAATAAAACCAAAGAAATTTCAAAAAGATGTTATAAGACATGTTTTTTAATTTGGTAAGTATCTCGAAAAGCCGCTATATTTGCAGCGTTATCCTGAAAACAATCTTTTTACCTTAAAAAAAAACTAATACCTATTGAAAACTGAAAAATGGGGCTTTGTGAAAAGCTCCATTTTTTTTGTGCCTATGTTCCATCTATTTCGTATCTTTGTATCATCAGAATGAGGAATTATAAATCATTAAATTGTAGATAGACTTATGTTTTCTGGAATAGTAGAAGAATGCGCCACCCTCGTGGCTTTGGTAAAAGAACAAGAGAACGTACACTTCACGTTCAAGTGCTCATTTGTAAATGAATTGAAGATAGATCAAAGTGTGTCTCACAATGGTGTGTGCCTTACGGTAGTCAGTATGACGGAGGATTCCTATACGGTTACTGCCATGAAGGAAACATTGGAACGTTCTAATCTTGGGCTTCTGAAAGTCGGAGATGCAGTGAATGTGGAACGCAGCATGATGATGAACGGCCGTCTGGACGGGCATATTGTGCAGGGACATGTGGACCAGACTGCCACTTGTATGAGTGTGGAAGATGCCGAAGGAAGTTATTACTTCACTTTCCGGTATGCTTTCGATAAGGAAATGGCCAAGCGTGGATATATCACGGTGGACAAAGGTTCGGTAACCGTGAACGGGGTAAGCCTGACAGTGTGCAACCCGACAGACGATACTTTCCAGGTAGCTATTATCCCTTACACTTTTGAGCATACGAACTTCCACGATATCAAAGCAGGTAGTGTAGTGAATCTTGAATTTGATATTATCGGCAAGTATATCAGCCGGATGATACAATTTAATTAAGTAGATATGGAAGATTTTCTGAAGTTAGTTGCTGCCCGGCAGAGTGACCGTGCTTATGATATGAGTCGTCCTGTTGAGCCTGAGAAGCTGGAACGGATATTGGAAGCTGCCCGTCTGGCACCTTCGGCTTGTAATGCGCAGCCGTGGAAGTTTGTTGTAATCAATGATCCGGAGCTTTCCGTCAAAGTTGGTAAGGCCACTGCCGGACTGGGAATGAATAAGTTCGCTAAAGATGCTCCTGTACACATTTTGGTGGTGGAGGAATCAATGAACGTAACTTCATTTCTGGGTGCAAAGATTAAAGACAAGTATTTCCCTTTAATAGATATTGGCATTGCCACTGCTCATATCACATTGGCTGCTGAGAGTGAAGGGTTGGGCTCTTGTATTCTCGGTTGGTTTGATGAGAAAGAAATCAAGAAGCTGACCGGTATTCCGTCTTCCAAGCGCTTACTGTTGGTTATCACCATTGGCTATTCCGTGAAAGAGAAGCGGAAGAAATCAAGAAAGCCGAAAGAAAAGGTGGTTTCTTACAATAAATACTGAGATAAGTTGAGAGTTGAGAATGGAGAGTGGAGAGTCATTAAAGGTCTTTCAGCAATACATGGCTCGCACTCTTATAATACTCCTCGCGTGCCTTCATCAGCACCTCCCATTGATCGCTGAATTCTTTTTCCTTATCAATCTTGAAATCTTCCGAGCCGTGCGTATCCAGCCTGTCCAACAATAGTGCGACATTCAGTTTATTGATGTCCATTGCAGGCTGATAACCGATTACCTCGTCTTTTTCATCTACCACTTCATGCAGCAGGTTGATTTCCTGTAGCTCGTATAGCACCTGATGCGTCAGGCGGATAGGAATCTGGCATTCTTCGGACATTTCTTCGGCAGTGTACGGCTTAATATTCTCTTCAAACCGCTTAGCTATAAGAGACATGATAAGAATGGAAACAAAATCCCGGAACCTTCTGCTGATATTTTTGGTATCCTTGTCAAAGCTGAAATTCCGGATGTTTTGTCCTGCATAGGTCAGTTCTGCGCCAAACAGGCAGATGGTCCATGATATCTGAAGCCAAAGCAGAAACAAAGGGAGTGCGGCAAAACTACCATAAATGGCATTATAGCGTGATACCCATAGCTGACCACTGATATAGAGAAACTGGAATGCCTGGTGTGCCGTTCCTGCAAGAATTCCTGAAATGAGTGCAGGCTTAAACCTTACTTTGGTATTCGGCATATAGATGTAGAGTCCCGTAAACATAAACCACGTCAGCACGAAAGGTATCAGGCGTATCAGGAACTTCAGGATAGGAGCCAGCAGAACAAAGTCTTCTATGTACTTTAAGCTGGTGGACATGAAGATAGAGAGACCACCCGAAATCACAATCAATATAGGCATCAGTAAGAACATGGAGAAGTAGTCCGTGATTTTACGGTACATACTCCGTGCTTTTTTTATTTCCCAAATACGATTGAACGTGATTTCAATGCTGCTGATCAGGTTGATAACCGTCCATAACAACATGATTAAACCCACTCCGATGAATATGCCACTCTTGGTTTGCGACAGGTAAGAATTGACAAATTGCAGGATTACTTCCGTTGTTTGATTGTGTCCTCCAAATCCCATTCGTACTTGACTTTCCATAAGATTGTCGAAGCCGAATCCGCGTGCGATGGCAAACAGGATGGCAAGAATGGGAACAATGGCGAGCAGTGTGCTGTAAGTTAGGGCAGAAGCCTTGTTTACCAGTCTGTCTTTGGTGAAACGGTTAATGCATAGATAGATTGTTTTGATAATATTATAGAGGGAGAAGGTCGTTTTAGTGACTTCGTCCTCCGTAATACGCCAAATGTCGTATGTCAGGAATTTCCAAAGAGCAGTAATACGTTTATTCATTCTTCATTCTCAGTTCTTCATTAAAAAAAAGCAGTCGGTCTGTAAGCCGGGTTCTGTTCCTTGTTTTCAGGAAGAATTCTTCATTCTTCATTCATCAAGGTGTCCATCATTTATCTGAGCCGTATGTCACCATACAAGCTTTAGCGGTCTACCCTCCGACATGGAGCGAGCAGCTCTCATAGCGTCGGTTTACATGACCTTACAACTCCCAAGACGCACAGCCCTTGTGTTGCCACAAGACTGGTAGGCTCTTACCCCACCTTCTCACCCTTACCGACGCCCGAAGACGCAGGCGGTTGTTTTCTTCTACGTTACTCTACCCTCGCGGACAGCTTTCTGTTAGGAAGTGGGATGCTCTGTGTTGCCCGGACTTTCCTCATACGCCGAGACGCAAGCGACAGACCGACCAACTGCTTTTGTCTGGCAAAGATACGACTTTTATGCCAGTGGATACAAAACCTTGCCGAGTTTTTTAACTTCTTCTGAAGAATGAGATATTTGTCTCTCTTAATATTCCTAAAAATATATAACCAAAATAGAAATTATTTCTAACTTTGCTAATACTTAATAACCCCCAAATCATTTTAGCTAATGAAAAGACTTATTCCTATCGTCTCCCTGTTCCTTTTCGCTTCGTTATGTTCGGCGGCTTCGGAAGTCGGGGACAGGACTATTCCTGCCGATGTGGCACAATTATCCGACAGTTTGAAACGTCAGTATGCCCCGGACAAACGAGTGGCACTTTTTGATGTAGATTATTCCTTTGCCGGTAAAAATGTGATGTTACGTGGTGTAACCACCTCTTCTGAAGCGAAAGCAGCTCTTCTCAATGGATTGTCGAAAGCCAATTATAAAGTAATGGACTGTCTGCAGGTATTGCCGGATGAGGCTGGGCTGGAAGGAAAAACATATGGTATCATTAATGTATCGGTATCCAATCTTCGTGTAGAACCGGATTTCTCATCCGAAATGATGACGCAGGGATTGATGGGAATGCCCATCCGCGTGTTGCAACGCGACGGCTGGTATCGCATTCAGACACCGGATAATTACATTGCCTGGGTACACCGTGTAGGTATTCATCCGGTAACTAAAGAAGAACTTCATGCCTGGAATGCGGCAGAGAAAATTGTGGTGATTTCTCATTACGGCTTCGTGTATTCCGAACCTAATCAAACTTCCCAGACTGTTTCTGATGTGGTTGCAGGTAACCGCTTGAAGTGGGAGGGAAGCAAGGGCGCTTACTATAAGGTTGTTTATCCTGATGGACGGACGGGGTATATCTCAAAATCCATCTCTATGCCGGAAAGTAAATGGCGGGCTTCCTTGAAGCAAGATGCTGCCAGTATTATCCATACAGCGCACACATTAATGGGCGTTCCATATCTTTGGGCGGGTACTTCTTCCAAGGGAATTGATTGTAGCGGTTTCATGCGTACCATTCTATTCATACATGATATAATCATTCCGCGTGATGCTTCGCAACAAGCCTATGTAGGCGAGCATATCGATATTGCTCCTGATTTTAGTAACCTGCAACCGGGCGATTTGATCTTCTTCGGCCGTAAAGCTACGGCAGATCGTAAAGAGCGTGTGGTACATGTGGGAATGTATATTGGGGATAAACGGTTCATTCATTCACAGGGAGATGTGCATGTCAGTAGTTTTGATCCTGCCGACGAACTCTTTGATGAATATAACCTCGGACGGCTGTTGTTTGCCACGCGTGTGTTACCTTATATAAATAAGGAAGAATCCCTGAATACAACGGCAACAAACCCTTATTATGAATAATACAGTTACGTAGCTTAAAAAAAGAATAATATGCAAAACAGAAGAGATTTCCTGAAAACAGCGGCTTTCGCTGCATTAGGTTCCAGTGTGGCTATTAACAGTGTGTTTGCAGGGGAAAGCACCCCGTCTCTGTTCAATATCAATAAAAGTGGTGTGAATGCCAGGATGAAATTGCGTTTTTTCCCGTATGAGTTGAAGTTGCGTCATGTATTTACGGTGGCTACTTACTCACGCACCACAACTCCTGATGTACAAGTGGAGATTGAATATGATGGGATTACCGGTTATGGCGAAGCATCCATGCCGCCCTATCTGCAGAAAGAGTTGGGTACAATGGAAAGTGTAATGGCTTTCCTAAAGAAAGTTCAGGATGTCATCGGGCAGTTCCCCGATCCTTTCCAGTTGGAAGATATTCTGGCTTATGTGGATAAACTTTCGCCGGGAGATGCTGCTGCTAAAGCGGCTGTCGATATTGCATTGCATGATCTTGTGGGAAAATTGCTGCAAGCCCCGTGGTATAAGATTTGGGGACTGGATAAAGATAAGGCTCCTTCTACTACCTTTACTATCGGCATTGATACACCCGAGGTGGTACGTGAGAAAACGAAAGAATGTGCGGATCAGTTCAATATCCTCAAAGTAAAACTGGGACGTGAGAATGATAAGGAGATGATTGAAACCATTCGTTCCGTAACCAGTCTTCCTATTGCCGTAGATGCTAATCAGGGTTGGACGGATAAGCATTATGCCATCGACATGATACATTGGCTTCATGAAAAAGGAATTGTAATGATTGAACAACCAATGCCTAAGACCCAGTTGGATGACATAGCTTGGGTGACGCAGCAAAGTCCGTTGCCTATCTTTGCCGATGAATCTTTGCAACGGCTGAGCGATGTGGCTGGTTTGAAAGGTGCATTCCATGGCATCAATATTAAGTTGATGAAATGTACAGGTATGCGCGAGGGCTGGAAAATGGTGACATTGGCGCGTGCTTTGGGTATGAAAGTGATGGTGGGGTGTATGACAGAAACATCGTGTGCATGTTCCGCTGCCGCTCAATTCTCTCCTGCAGTTGATTTTGCCGATCTGGATGGCAATCTGCTTATTGCTAACGACCGTTTCAAAGGAATGGAAGTGATAAAGGGTAAGATTACATTGCCCGATTTGCCGGGTATTGGAGTTGTGAAACTATAAAGTGGTATTGTCCCATCATCATCTATAAAAATAATCATTATGAAAAAAGTATTGTATGCCGCCGTTCTATTCTTCTTGGCAACTGCTTGTACAACAAAACCCGAAAACAAGTCTTACACCTGGGAAGAAGACCTGCATCAACGTCTCCTTACCGATTTCTCTCGTACAGAAACTGAAGTGAAAGACTACATCCGCAAGTATATTCCTGATGTTACTGATGAGCAAATGCGTCAATGGGAAGCTTCCGGGGCTTTGGAATGTATGACACTGGATGGCGAGAAACGTTATTTCCGCAACGCCGGGCCTAACTTATTCCGCGTGGACTCTGCCTGCTATAAGATAAAAGCTGCGAAAGACGGTGTCTCTTTTAGTGGAAGTGAAAAGGTGAATATGAAAAATCTGCCTGAAGTTATTGCAAGTGTGAAGAAAAATGGTAATCCGATTACCACCCCCAAACGGATGCGTGTTACCTACACTCTTACCGTAGATAGCAATGCTGTTCCTGCCGGAGAGTTGATTCGTTGCTGGCTTCCTTATCCGCGTACTGACCAGTCACGGCAACAGGATGTGAAGTTTATTTCTGCCAGCGAACCGGAATATACGTTTTCTCCGCAGGATTGCCTTCACAGCACCCTCTATATGGAGAAATGCGCCGTGCAGGATGAACCGACCGTATTCTCCGAAAGCTTTGAGTATACTGCCAATGCTGAATGGCATAATCTGAAGCCGGAAGATATCCAGCCGTATGATACGGCCTCTTCTATATATAAGGAATATACGGCCGAGCGTGAGAAGCATATTATCTTCTCACCACGTATGCGTCAGCTTGCTGCCAAATTGACAGAAGGTGAAACCAATCCTTTCTTAAAGGCTAAACGCATCTTTCGTTGGGTAAATGATAACTTCCCTTGGGCTTCTGCACGTGAATACTCTACCATAGAGAACATCCCCGAATATGTTCTGGATAACAATAAGGGCGATTGCGGTCAGGTCAGTCTGTTGTTCATTACACTTTGTCGTATCAGTGGCATTCCTGCGCATTTCCAAAGCGGTTTCATGATGCATCCCAAAGCGTGGAATCTGCATGACTGGGCAGAGATCTATTTTGAAGGTATCGGTTGGGTACCTGTAGATCAATCATTTGGTATTCCTACTTTCGCCCGTAATGCAGATGAAGAATATTTCTTCCTGGGGGGCATCGACTCCTGGCGTATGATTGTGAATAGTGACTACGGTATGCCTTTGATGCCCGAAAAGAAATATCCCCGCAGTGAAACCGTTGACTTCCAGCGTGGTGAAGTGGAATGGGAGGGAGGCAATCTTTACTTCCCGAAATGGGATTATCACATGGATATAGAATACCTTGATAATTAAGGATGTATTTTGTTTTAACGTCTATCTGCCTTATTTTCACGTCAGTAAACGTGCATAAATGTAAAATTGTCAGGTCTTGCCGTTAACCGCTGTTAAGCCCCAAAAGTTCACTGTTAAAAGAGAACAAAAAAGAGTGACAAGCGGAATAAGTGAACGATTTTTGTCGTTATTTTAACGTCGAAATGTTAAACGAGATTTGAATATTAACAATTAAAAGAATAGAAATTAAGTATGAAACAGACAACAAAAAACATTCTTGGGGTTGCAGCTATTGTACTTCTCAGTTCAGGAGTAGCAGGTTTAACCGCCTATAAGATGCTGCAAAAAAATACGCCTGCTGATAGTACTGCTGCATTTAGTGATATGTTCCAGCAGAATCCGAACGTACGTTTGGCCTCTTATAATGCCGTTGATGCGCAACCTGTAGATTTGACGCAAGCAGCAGAAAATTCAGTTCACGCCGTGGTACATATTCGTTCTACTCAAGCTTCCAAAGTTCAGGAAGTAGAAGTTAGAGACCCGTTCTCTGATTTCTTCGGTGAATTTTTTGGTGGTCGGGGTGGTACACAAAGACGACAGGTTCAGACTCCTGAACGTACAGGTTTTGGTTCCGGTGTCATCATCTCTAAAGACGGATATATCGTAACGAATAATCACGTAATTGCCGGTGCGGATGAAATCAGTGTAACGCTGAATGACAACCGTCAGCTTAAAGGACGTATCATTGGTACGGATGAAGTCACGGACCTTGCCTTGATTAAAATAGAGGGAGATGATTTTCCTACTATTCCGGTAGGTGACTCCGATGCATTGAAAGTTGGTGAATGGGTGCTTGCTGTAGGTAATCCGTTTAATCTGACTTCTACAGTGACTGCAGGTATTGTTAGTGCTAAAGCACGCTCGTTAGGAATGGGGCAGCAGACTGGTACGGAAAGCATTGAGTCGTACATCCAGACTGATGCTGCTATTAATCAAGGTAATAGTGGGGGGGCTTTGGTAAATGCACGCGGTGAATTGGTTGGTATCAATGCTGCTCTTTTCTCTCCGACGGGATCAAATACGGGTTATGGTTTTGCCATTCCTACCAGTATCATGAAGAAAGTTGTTGCTGACTTGAAACAATTCGGTACAGTTCAACGTGTAAAACTGGGTGTTGCTGTTACTCCGCTTGTAGAAGAACCGGGTGATACTCAACGTCCGGTAGATAAGAGTGGCAAGAAATTGAGTGAATTTAAAAAGGAAGCTCGTGAAAAATCAGGTGTTGTTGATGGCCTTTTAGTAGGAGAAATCGTAGAAGGTAGTTCTGCTGCAGGTGCCGATATCAAGGTTGACGACGTTCTTATCGGTATTGACGATAAACCTATTCATAAATTTGCCGATTTACAGGAAGCTTTGGCAAAACATCGTCCCGGTGATAAGGTTAAAGTGAAATTGATACGTGATAAGAAAGAAAAGACTGTTGAAGTGACGCTGAAAAATGAACAAGGTACTACAAAAGTAGTAAAAGATGCAGGAATGGATATTCTTGGTGCAGCTTTCCGTCCTATACCTGATGAATTGAAGAAACAACTGAATCTGGGTTATGGTCTTGAAGTAACAGGTGTTAACAGTGGCAAGATGGGAGCTGCCGGTATTCGTAAAGGCTTCATTATCTTAAAAGCCAATGGCGTACAGATGAAAACTGTAGAGGACTTGGAAAAGGTCATGAAGGAAGCTACGAAGTCTCCGGATCAGGTACTCTTTATTACAGGTATGTTCCCGTCAGGTAAACGTGCTAATTATGCGGTAGATTTGACTCAAGAATAAAAGGTATGTTTTTTAGGTAAGAAGATTGTAATATTAGCTAACAAAGAAGAAAAAGAATGTCGACAACTAACTTGTCGGCATTCTTTTTGTTTATAATACTATAGTGAATAAGATAAAAAAGTTAGGGCAAGTTAGCTTATAACTAAATTAAATGTCGTAACTTTGCAACCCAAATCTGTTTTAGAAGAATGAGACAACTTAAGATTACAAAAAGTATCACTAACAGAGAGAGCGCTTCTCTTGACAAGTATTTGCAGGAAATCGGTCGCGAAGACCTCATAACTGTCGAAGAAGAGGTAGAGCTCGCTCAACGCATCCGTAAGGGTGACCGTATCGCACTGGAGAAGTTGACACGTGCCAATCTGCGTTTCGTTGTATCTGTGGCCAAGCAGTACCAGAACCAAGGTTTGAGTTTGCCCGACTTGATTAACGAGGGTAATTTAGGACTGATCAAGGCCGCTGAAAAGTTCGATGAAACACGTGGTTTCAAATTCATTAGTTATGCTGTATGGTGGATACGTCAGTCCATTTTGCAGGCTTTGGCAGAGCAGTCGCGTATTGTGCGTCTTCCGTTGAACCAGGTAGGATCGCTGAACAAGATCAGCAAAGCATTCTCCAAGTTTGAACAGGAAAATGAACGTCGCCCGTCTCCCGAAGAGTTGGCAGATGAACTAGAAATCCCTGTTGATAAAATCTCCGATACATTGAAGGTATCCGGACGCCATATTTCGGTAGACGCACCTTTCGTGGAAGGAGAAGACAACAGCTTGCTGGATGTGTTAGTAAACGACGACTCTCCTATGGCGGATCGCTCTTTGGTGAACGAGTCTCTTGCGAGGGAAATTGATAGAGCACTTTCTACGTTAACCGATAGGGAAAAAGAAATCATACAGATGTTTTTCGGTATCGGACAACAAGAAATGACATTGGAAGAAATCGGCGACAAATTCGGTTTGACCCGTGAACGTGTACGCCAGATTAAAGAAAAAGCAATTAGAAGATTAAGACAAAGTAATCGTAGTAAATTGCTCAAGTCTTATTTGGGATAATAAGAAATATCAATTTCCGACAAATAGAAAGAATTAAAAACCGGTGGTCATATTATGATCATCGGTTTTTTTGTTTTTTTACCATAAAAGTGAAGATGAGCTGCGCTTTAGCATAAAAAAATGAATGAATTCATTTTATTTTGCTCTCGGTTTGCATTATCTTTGCCACCAACATATAACAAAAAACAGATTATGAAATACGTTCGTATACTTTTTGCCGTAGCGTTGGTTTTTATGGTATGCTCGGCATTCTCATTCAAAAAAGGAAAAGAAGGCAAGGAAAAGGCTGTGTATGCATTTGGTGTTGCTGCCTCTTTCAATGACACGGTAGTGTATTTTACTGATATCCAAGTGTTGGATAGTGTCAAGCTGGATAAAGGTGGTTTCCTGCCTAAACGTGATCTTTATACGTATCAGTTAAAGAATTACTTGGAATTTGATTTGAAATGTCCTGATTATACTTGCATGATTTATTTCTCTGAGAATAAAAAGAAGTTGGAGAAAGAGTCAGCAAAAGTAAAAGGTAAATATAAGAAGAATAAATCGATAGTGTTGATGCCTATCGACTCTGATGCATTCCGCTTCAAGAAGCCGGAAGAATAGTCGGCTTCACTTCCTTGCTGAAACAAGGAGTTATCCATTATTACTTGTAACCATGAGAACTAAACTTGATTTTCTTCTGTGGATTTGTTTTTTTGTATTGTTTGTGGCCTGTGAAGATCATCCACAGGAGCCGGATATCGTTGCTGTAACAAGCGTTACATTGAATGAGAGCGCCCTTTCGTTAAAAGAGGGGAGGAATGTGACTTTGTCTGCTACCATTACTCCGGATGATGCTACCAATCAGAATGTAATATGGAAATCAAGTGATCCGGATATTGCTACGGTTGATACCAATGGTAAGATTAGAGCTCTAAAACCGGGAACTGCTACGATTACTGTCATTACTGAGGATGGCGGGAAAACTGCTACTTGTACGGTAACGGTTGAACCGGGTGATCCACTTAAGAGTAGTCGCACGGTGCTAGTATATGTTGCTGCAGATAACACCCTTTCTGGATTTGCTTTACCGGACTTTGAGGAAATGAAGGTAGGTATGGCAAAAGTGGAAGATGTTGATGTGAATTTCCTGGTTTATATAGATAAAGGTGGATCTCCTCAGCTGCTTGAATTGAAAAATGAAAATGGGACAGTTGTAGAAAAGGTAGTAAAGACTTACTCTAGTCGTAATTCGGTAGGTGTATCTGAAACGCAGGAAGTCTTTGCAGCTGTTTTCTCAAATACTCAATATCAGGCTGATAGTTATGGACTGGTTTACTGGTCGCATGGTGACGGCTGGCTTCCTTATCCGTTAGGCGCTAATACCCGCTGGGTGGGGCAAGATATAGGTAACGGTGATAAGAGAATGAATATTTCTGAATTTGTCGAGATCTTGGAGACTGCTCCTCATTTTGATTTTATCCTGTTTGATGCTTGTTTTATGCAATCGGTAGAGGTCGCTTATGAATTGCGTGACTACACGGATTATTGTATTGGCTCTCCAACAGAGATACCGGGGCCTGGCGCTTCGTATGATGAATTAGTACCTGCTATGTTTTTTTCAGAAGATGCGGCAGTAGATATAGCCAAGGCTTATTATGAACCTTATGCAGCTAAATATGATGAGGGTAATGGAATTTCGAATACTAATTGGACCGGTGGTGCTTCTGTATGTGCTTTGAGAACCGAGCCATTAGTTGATTTGGCTGTCTTTACAAAGCAAATTTTACCCGGAACGGTTGATAATGCATCACTTCGTAAATCAGTATTTGATTATGATAAACGTCGTGGTTCTGATGGATATCAGGATGGACATGTAGGGTATTATGATCTGGTGGGCATGATGCGAATGATTACTGATGATAATGCTTATGAAGCATGGAAACAGATTTTTAATTCAGCTGTAGCATATTGGGTTACTACTCCTATGAACTTTTCTGGTTTTTCCCAGAGTATGTTCTCTATGGAAGGAACTAACGGTGTATCCTGTTATATTCCTTCGACTTCTAATACTGCCACTGATAAGGCATACCGTTCTACTGAGTGGTATACATCTGCCGGTTTCGAAAAACTCGGTTGGTAATTCTCGATTTTTAGGGTTGTTATATGATCTTTCGAGGCATAAATATGCCTTGAAACAAATGTTTGTGTACTTTCCTGTTAACTTATATCTTGCATTTATGAACTTTCTTCTTCTCTTTATGTTCCATGTTTTATGATAGTAATTATCTTGGTTATTGTACTGTTTTGCTGTGTTTTAACATTGTTTTCCATCGGAAACTATTTTATTTAAGAAAATATTATTTCCTTTGCACCATCAAAACTAAAATAAAGAAGTATGAAGTATATAATTATTGGAGGTGTTGCCGGGGGAGCTACAGCGGCGGCACGATTGAGAAGGGTAGATGAAAAGTCTGATATCCTTCTATTAGAGAAGGGAAAGTATATATCGTATGCAAATTGCGGTCTACCTTATTATATTGGTGGCGTGATTGACGAACGTGAGAAGTTACTGGTGCAGACGCCGGCTTCTTTCGGTCAGCGCTTCAGAGTGGATGTGCGTGTAGAGAATGAAGTGATTGCCATTCATCCGCAGAATAAAACCATTACGGTTCGTACGGTTGACGGAGGCGAATATGAAGAAACTTATGATAAGCTTTTGTTGTCACCGGGAGCTACTCCGGTCAGGCCACCGTTAGAAGGCATTGATTCAGAGGGAATCTTTACCCTTCGTAATGTTGAAGATACCGACTGTATTAAATCTTATCTCACAGAACATGCTGTAAAACGTGCAGTCGTAGTTGGTGCAGGGTTTATCGGCTTGGAAATGGCGGAAAATCTGCATCATGCAGGAGTCTCTGTATCTGTAGTGGAAATGGGCAATCAGGTAATGGCACCTATTGACTTCTCTATGGCTGCTCCTGTTCATCAGCATCTGGTTCAGAAGGGTGTTTCACTTTATTTGGAAGAAGGAGTAACCCATTTTCAGCGCACAGAGCAAGGTATTACAGTTTTCTTGAAAAGTGGGAAGACAATTCCGGCAGATATGGTATTGCTTTCTATCGGTGTACGTCCGGCAACTGCTTTGGCCAAAGATGCCGGATTAAAAATAGGAGAAGCCGGAGGTATCTGGGTGAATGAGTATCTGGAAACTTCTGAGAAAGATATCTATGCCGTAGGGGATGCAATTGAATATCCGCATCCGCTGACCGGAAAACCATGGCTTAATTATCTGGCTAATCCAGCCAATCGTCAAGGACGTATTGTGGCTGATAATATGGTATTTGGCAATAAAGTTTCTTATGAAGGTGCTATTGGTACTTCTATTGCCAAGGTCTTTGATATGACTGTTGCCTCTACAGGACTTGCTGCTAAGCGCTTGAAGCAATGGGAGATGGAATATCAGAGTTCTGTAACCCATTCTGCTTCTCATGCGGGCTATTATCCGGATGCATTGCCACTGACTTTAAAATTAACTTTCCATCCTGTTACGGGAAAATTATATGGTGCACAGTGCATTGGTTATGAAGGAGTGGACAAACGTATCGACCAGATTGCCGGACTTATTAAGCGAGGCGGGACGGTTTACGATCTGATGGAAACAGAGCACACTTATGCACCTCCGTTCTCTTCGGCTAAAGATCCTATTGCCATTGCAGGATATGTGGCTTCTAATATAATAAGCGGTGCAATGCCCATTATTACCTGGCGCGAACTGGTACAGCAGAAGAATGAAGTCATGTTGATAGATACCCGTACTCCCGAGGAATTTTCTTTCGGTTCTATTCCGGGAGCAATTAATATACCCTTGGATGATTTAAGAGATCGTATGTCGGAAGTTCCTGCAAGCAAGCCGGTTGTCTTGTTTTGTGCGGTAGGGTTGCGTGGATATCTGGCACAACGCATCCTGATGGGAAATGGGTATCGGAATGTGCGTAACCTCTCAGGAGGATATAAACTCTATTCTGCTGCAGTAGCGCCTGTACCTGTACCCGATAAAGTTGCCATACCGCAGGTTAATTCAATAGAATCTACGGTGAGTTCTTCTAAAGAGCCATTGAAAATTAATGCCTGTGGCCTGCAATGTCCGGGGCCTATCATGCAAGTTAAAAAGGCAATGGATACTCTTGCTCCGGGAGAACAAGTGGAGATTGTGGCAACTGATGCCGGATTTGCACGTGATGCTTCGGCATGGTGTGATACGACGGGAAACCGTCTGATAGGAAGTCATGAAGAAAAAGGTCGTTATACAGTAACTATAGAGAAAGGTGATCCGGCTGCTGTTTGTCCATCGTCTGCCGGAGCAATAGCGGGTAGGGGAAAAACTTTGATCCTTTTCAGTGATGATTTAGACAAAGCTTTGGCTACCTTTGTATTGGCAAATGGTGCTGTGGCAACAGGACAGAAGGTTACGGTCTTTTTCACTTTCTGGGGATTGAATGTTCTGAAGAAAGTGCAGAAGCCGAAAGTTAAGAAAGATATTTTTGGTAAGATGTTTGGCATGATGCTTCCTTCCAGTTCTTTGAAATTGAAGTTATCCAAAATGAATATGTTTGGCATGGGTAGCCGGATGATGCGTTTCCTTATGAAACAAAAAGGTGTGGATTCTTTGGAATCACTTCGTTCTCAGGCTCTCGCACAGGGTGTAGAATTTATAGCTTGCCAGATGTCAATGGATATGATGGGAATCAGTCGTGAAGAACTGTTGGATGAGGTAACTATCGGTGGTGTTGCTACTTACATGGAGCGGGCAGATAAAGCCAATGTCAACCTTTTCATCTAGTAATTTGTTATTTAACAAATAAAAAAGAGAATATATGGAGGATTTATGTAAAATTCGTGATGTTTATCGGGCGATAGCCGAGTTTGAAACCCAATTTATCCAGCAATACAACCTCTCGTTGAATGAGGGGATGTTGCTCTGTGCACTTCTGGATAATCCCCGGCTCACTTCCGGAGAAATAGCAGAAGCATTAGGACTTACTCATTCTAATACTTCCAAGCTAATACGCTCTGTGGAGGAGAAGAAGTTGATTGCCCGCATTATCGGTAAAGTCGATAAACGCCAAATGTATTTCTCACTGACTGCGGAAGGAAAAGAGCAGATTCATACGATTAAGAATTCCAACCATGAAATGCCTGCATTATTACAGCAAGTAGTAGATATGCTGGAAAAATAGAAAAAGGGTTAACTTCCTGTTGACAAACTCTTAACTTCTTGTCAACGGGAAGTCTACTTTTTGTATTTCATGGAAAAGCTTCTACTCGGAACTGCTTTTTCTTTATCGTAATATTTTGTATTCTCATTGTTACGCTTTAACTTTGCGTCCGTTGGATGAACGATTAAGTCTGCATTATTGTGGCTAATTTATTAGTTCATACATAGTAAAAGTCTAAATGCTATATAAAAAATCCTATTGTGAATACAAGCTCCGCCGATCTGAATTGGTATCCCCTGCGTATTACTTATAGCCGCGAGTTGGCCTTGAAAAATTATCTGGACAGCAAGCAAATAGAGAATTTTATTCCAATGCGTTATGAGTATATTGTGAGGAATGAATGTAAAATCCGCAAGCTTGTTCCTGCTATTCATAATCTGGTCTTTGTTCGCTCCACCCGAAAGCAACTTGAAGAGATAAAAGAGGCTAAAGGAGCTATTCTTCCAATTCGGTACATCATGGATTGCGAAACTCAACAACCTATTACGATTCCGGATGTACAAATGCGGAGTTTCATAGCTGTTGCGGGTAATTGCGATCAGCAGGTTGTCTACTTAGACCCCACTACTATTAATCTGAAGAGAGGACAGCGTGTTCGCATTACCGGTGGCGTTTTTGAAGGTGTAGAAGGTGAATTTGTTCGTATAAAAGATGATCGTCGTGTAGTTGTTGTTATTCAGGGTCTTATGGCTGTGGCCACAGCTTTTATCCATCCTTCTTTAATTGAACAGATATAGGAGAATCTTTGTATAGGCTTTACACTTAAGTTTCGCTTCTATTTTCTTCGTGCGGGGATATTTCTATCTTCATCTTCAAAATCATTAAAATTTTTCGTGGATTTTGCTTAAGATTGCTTTAATTTGCAGCTAATATATTAAGCATTATAGCAATCGGATATGCAAAAATTATTATCCTTGCCGCCTAATCTTGTGTCGGCATTCTATGAACTGGAAAATGTAGACCGTACGGAATGGTTTTGTACTTCTGATCCTGTAGGGATGAAACTGGGATCGGGTGGGGGAACAACTTGGCTCTTGCGCGAATGGTATAGAAACCAACAAACAGAACACTCAACAGAGAAACGTATCCTGTTGCATGCCGGTGGACAAAGCCGCCGCCTGCCGGGATATGCTCCCTCCGGAAAGATATTAACCCCAATACCGGTATTTCGCTGGGCACGCGGGCAGAAGCTGGGGCAAAACTTATTATCCTTGCAAGTTCCACTTTATGAGAAAATCATGGAGCGGGCACCGGAAAAGTTGCGTACACTGATTGCGAGTGGTGATGTCTATATTCGTGCCGAGAAACCTTTGCAGGATATACCGGATGCAGATGTGGTATGTTATGGACTCTGGGTAGATCCGGTATTAGCAACACATCATGGGGTGTTTGTTTCTGACCGTAAACAGCCGGAAGCATTGGATTTTATGTTGCAGAAGCCCTCATTGCAAGAGTTGGAAAATCTTTCCAAGACTCATCTCTTTCTGATGGACATAGGTATCTGGTTGCTGAGCGATCGGGCGGTGGAATTATTGATGAAACGTTCGCAGAAAGATGCTTCGTATTCTGATTTGAAGTACTATGATTTATATTCAGACTTCGGTTTGTCTCTGGGTAACCACCCGCGCATTATTGATGATGAGTTGAATAAGCTGTCTGTGGCTATTTTACCTTTACCGGGTGGTGAATTTTACCACTATGGAACGAGCCGTGAATTACTTTCCTCAACTGTCACTTTACAGAATAAAGTGTATGATCAGCGTCAGATTATGCACCGGAAAGTAAAACCAAATCCTGCAATCTTTGTGCAGAATGCAGAAATAGGGGTAACTCTTTCTTCTAATAATGATAATCTTTGGATTGAAAACAGCTTTGTTGGTGCATCGTGGAAGATTGGTTCCCGGCAAATTATCACAGGCGTACCGAGAAATGACTGGACGTTGGCACTGCCGGATGGAGTGTGTGTAGACATTGTGCCTCTTGCGGAGAAGCGTTGGGTGGTTCGTCCGTATGGCTTTGATGATGTATTTAAAGGAGATATCCAGGATGAAAAGACTTTGTTCCTGGGAATGCCCTTCATAGGTTGGTTGGCGAAACGTGGATTGACTCCGGATGATGTAATCGGAAGGAAAGACGACTTACAGGCTGCCGGAATCTTTCCAGTAGTAGAAGATATAGAACAGATGGGCAAGGTACTTTGCTGGATGACTTCGGAACTGGAATTGGCGGAAGGTAAGAAAATCTGGTTGAACAGTCAACGTCTCTCTGCCGATGAAATTTCAGCGAAAGCAGATTTACGTCAATTATATGCACAGCGCGAGAGTTTCCGGAAAGGCAATTGGGAATTGCTGGCACGCAATTATGAGAAGAGTGTCTTCTATCAATTGGATTTGGCTGATGTTGCCGAAGATTTTCATTGTTTGAAGATAGATAAACCGGATGTGTTACCGGCTGATGCACCTCAGATGCAGCGTATCCATAACCGGATGCTTCGGGCGCAGATAGACAAGCTGAATGGAAAAGACTTTCAGAATGATGAAAGAGAGGCTTTCGGGCTGCTGCGTGAAGGGCTCCTTTCTGATTTGTATGAGAAGAAAAGCCGTCCTCACCTTAATGTATATAGCGATCAGATTGTTTGGGGCCGTAGTCCTGTGCGTATTGATGTTGCGGGTGGCTGGACAGATACTCCGCCATATTCTCTTTTTGCGGGTGGAAATGTAGTGAATCTGGCCATTGAATTGAATGGGCAACCTCCTTTGCAAGTTTATGTGAAGCCTTGTAAAGAGTATCGCATTGTTTTGCGCTCTATTGATATGGGAGCGATGGAAGTTGTGAATACTTTCGGGGAATTGCAGGATTACTGTAAGATTGGGTCTCCTTTCTCTATTCCGAAAGCGGCGCTGACGTTGGCAGGTTTTGGCCCGGCGTTTTCAGAAGTGGGTTATCCCTCGTTGGAGAAACAGTTGCAGGCATTCGGTACAGGTATAGAGATTACTTTATTATCTGCTATTCCGGCAGGCTCAGGGCTGGGAACCAGTTCTATACTGGCTTCTACGGTTTTAGGCTCTTTGAGTGATTTCTGTGGTTTGATGTGGGATAAGAATGAAATATGCCGTCGTACGCTTGCTTTGGAACAGTTGTTGACAACGGGTGGTGGCTGGCAAGATCAGTATGGCGGAGTATTGCAAGGCATCAAACTGTTACAAACAGAAACTGGATTTGTACAGAATCCGTTGATACACTGGTTGCCCGAACATCTCTTTACGCATCCTGATTATCGTGATTGCCACCTATTATATTATACGGGAATTACACGTACTGCTAAAGGTATCCTGGCAGAGATTGTGCGTTCCATGTTCCTTAATTCATCTATCCATTTGGCAATATTGGAAGATATGAAGGCGCATGCATTGGATATGGCAGAAGCTATTCAAAGGAACGACTTTGAGACCTATGGTGCACTGATTGGCAAAACGTGGATGCAGAACAAAGCTCTGGATTGCGGTACTAACCCTCCGGCGGTGGAAGAAATTATCAGTAAGATTAAGGACTATACACTGGGGTATAAGTTGCCGGGTGCAGGTGGGGGAGGCTACTTGTATATGGTGGCAAAAGACCCGCAAGCTGCATTGCGAATCCGAGAGATACTGACGCAGGATGTACCGAACCCTCGCGCACGATTTGTAGAGATGGCGTTGTCAGGAACAGGGTTCCAAATTTCAAGGTCTTAAAGGGGCAGTTATTCGTGGTGATAAGGGCCGCCGTTGAGTATATTCATGGCCCGGTATAACTGTTCCACGAAAATCAACCGCACCATCTGATGTGAGAACGTCATTTTAGAAAGGGACATTTTCTCATGTGCCGCTTGATATACTTTTTGTGAGAAACCATACGGTCCGCCGATGACAAATACAAGCCGTTTATTTACGGTGTTCATCTTGCGCTTCATATAGTCTGCAAACTCTATGGAGCGCATTTCTTTTCCCCCTTCATCTAGCAATACAATCACATCACCCGGCTGGAATGCCTTACATATCAATTCACCCTCTTTTTCTTTCTGCACTTCCATGGAAAGGCTCTTCGTATTCTTCAATTCCGGGATGACTTCCATCTCAAAAGACAAGTAGCGTTTGGTACGCTGCACATAGTCATTGATGGCAGTTATAAAGTGTTGTTCTACGGTTCTTCCTACGACGAGCAAAGTTGTTTTCATGTTGCTTACATTCTGATTCGTGCACAAAATTAGCGCTTTTTTATTGTATTTTACAATAAATGCTTACCTTTGCGTATCATTAATACTTGTGATTATGAAAAAACGAGTAGTTTTATTGTTGACCAGCCTCTTCTTATGGGTATCCTCGATCTTTGCTCAAGACGTACCTGTGGGGGTGGTTACGGCCTTCAAAAAGGGAAACTCTCAGGAACTAAACGGGTATCTGGGTGATAAGGTGGATCTGATTATCCACAATCGTACGACCAATGCTGACAAGCGAACTGCAGAAGGAGCAATGGCTAATTTTTTTGCTGAGAACAAAGTCAGTAGCTTCAATGTGAATCACGAAGGAAAACGGGATGAATCGAGTTTCATCATCGGCACTTTGGGAACCGCAAATGGAAACTTTCGGGTGAATTGTTTCTTCAGAAAAGTACAGAACAAATATGTTATACATCAAATAAGAATAGATAAAACGAATGAATAAGGAAGAAGAACTGATTGACAGGCTGATAGATCTCGCCTTTGCAGAAGATATAGGTGACGGAGACCATACAACCCTTTCGTGCATCCCCGCTACGGCGATGGGTAAATCCAAGCTTTTGATTAAAGAGCCGGGCATTCTGGCTGGTATCGAAGTTGCCAAAGAAGTGTTCCGTCGTTTCGACCCTACTATGAAGGTAGAAGTCTTCATCAATGACGGGGCAGAAGTGAAACCGGGTGATATAGCAATGATAGTGGAAGGTAAGGTGCAATCTTTGTTGCAGACAGAACGCCTGATGCTGAACATTATGCAACGCATGAGTGGCATTGCTACCATGACGCATAAATATGCCGAGAAACTGAAAGGTACGAATACGCGTGTGCTCGATACCCGTAAGACTACTCCCGGTATGCGTATTCTTGAGAAAATGGCTGTGAAGATTGGCGGTGGTGTAAATCATCGTATCGGACTGTTCGACATGATTTTGCTGAAAGACAATCATGTGGATTTTGCCGGAGGCATCGACAAGGCTATCAATCGTGCTAAAGAATATTGCAAGGAAAAAGGAAAAGACCTCAAGATAGAGATTGAAGTACGTAACTTCGATGAGTTGCAACAAGTGCTTGATCTTGGTGGCATAGACCGTATCATGTTTGATAACTTCACGCCTGAAATGACAAAGAAGGCTGTGGATATGGTAGGCGGTCGTTATGAAACCGAGTCTTCGGGTGGTATCACTTTTGATACGCTGCGCGATTATGCCGAATGTGGTGTAGACTTTATCTCTGTAGGTGCTCTGACCCATTCTGTAAAAGGATTGGATATGAGTTTTAAAGCATGTTGACAAAGGCGGAAGGTCGTATTAGGGAATAAAAAGGGAAGCCTCTCATAAGTTTGCCATCATATTGCAATCTTTATGAGAGGCTTTTCTATTAATAATCAGTATATTACGGAACACTGAGAAACAGACGGTCTGTTAGGGGTGAACGCATGGTTTGTTGAGGTCAAACAGATGATGCGTTTCAAGTGAATAGATGATGCATTCGGAAGATATGGAAAAGATAGATTGGAAAAGAGTAAAAACGATAGTCAAAGGATGGAAGCTGGGAGACTACGTACGACAAATATCCATTGTCGTGATTGGTGTGCTGATTACCTTTATGGGCAGTGATTGGGTAACCCGAAATTCGGAGAAGAAGGATATCCGGGCCACCATGTTGCTGATTAAGGAAGAACTGAAAAGTAACCGGGAGAAATATGAAGATATTGTGGCTGAGTTTCAGGAAGACGAACGTCTTTCTGCCTTATTGGCAGAGCACGACTTGAAGATTCGTATCATACCTGAAGATTCGTTGAGGCAGTTTGCCCTTCTAATGGGGCATATACGTAGTTTCACTTACACCCAGAATGCACTGGATATACTTAAAAGTTCCATGTTGATGCAGAAAATTTCGGATAAAGAATTGCTGTTGCAGTTGACTGAGATTTATGAAGTATTGGATGGGTTTAAGGCGACTATGAACGGCTATTATGATATGAAAGACCAGGTTATGACACCTTTCAATCTTACACTGACCGATGAACAGATGCATTGTTTGTATGAGGGGGGATATGAGGCATGGGACATCTACCTTTCGAATATATCGGTGCGAAACTTTGTTAGGGTTGCTCATAGATATTTTACTCCCGACTATATAGAGCGTGTAGGGAAAAGAATTGATAGGGCAATACAGGCTATTGAAGAAAAATATCATTTAGAATAATCAGAGTTATGGGACAGAACGGTTGGGATAAGATAAAGAACGTGCTCAAAAGCTGGGAACTGGGAGACTATTTTCGTCAGTTCAGCATTGTGGCGGCAGGTATCATTGTTACTTTCTGGGGAAGTGACAAGATAGCGGAGCACAGTAGGCAGAAAGAAGTGCGAGCGACGATGCAACTGGTAGCGGAAGAACTGGAGTATAATAAGGAGGAATTGCGTAAAATAAAGCGGTTGCTGGATATTGATGTACACATGAGCACTGTGTTGTCGAACTACAATATGGATGTATCTAAGATACCTGGAGATACTTTATGGAAGTATGGCAAGCTTTTTAATAATTTTGATGAATTCTCTTATAGAACCGATGCATTGGACGTGTTGAAAGGTTCCTCATTAATGCAGTATATCCCTGAGAAACGTATGTTGCAGGATGTGATGCAGGCCTATTTTGAGTTGGGAAGGAAAAAGAAAGATGTGGGTGATTATTATAAGATAAAGACCGATGTGCTGATGGGGCTTGCCTTGTCTGCGGGAAGAAAGAATATCTTGAGTGATGACCGCACTTTTAAGGATGAAGTCTCCTATCTTTTGGAACATAATAATTTTATTAACTTCGTCGTTATGGTTCCCGGTATCTTAGATTGGAGTGAGTTTGATGCACTGGATGAAATGCTTGACAAGCAGATACAGACTTTGAAAGCAAAATATAAATAATCTCCGTTCTTTAACTTCTTTTTAGATATTACATTGCAGCATTCTACGGAAAGCTGCGTCTAACTAACAAACGACGCGAAGAGGCGTCCGTAAAAAATAGCACTGACATTGGAAAATGAAATAGAACTGATAGAGGGCTGCCGGGCAGGAAAGGATTCCGCACGTAAGGAGCTGTATACCCTTTATTCCAAGCAGATGCTTGCGGTATGCTACCGCTATACGGGCGATGAAGATGCCGCTCATGACGTATTGCACGATGGGTTCATCAAGATCTTTACCCATTTCACTTTCCGGGGCGAATGTGCGTTGGCAACGTGGGTAACAAGAGTAATGGTGACACAGGCAATAGATTATCTGCGAAAGCAGAAGCGTATCACCCAACTGGTGGTAAACGAAGAACAATTGCCTGACATACCCGACGAAGCAAGTATAGCAGATAGCGGTAGCCGCCTCTCTGAACAGCAGTTGATGGCATTTGTGGCAGAATTACCTGATGGATGCCGAACCGTTTTCAACTTGTATGTGTTTGAAGAGAAATCACATAAGGAAATAGCGGAAATGCTTGGGATTAAGGTACATTCATCCACTTCGCAACTGCATCGCGCCAAGAATTTGTTAGCAAAGAGAATTAAAGAATATACAGAGTATGAAAGGAAATGATGAAATAACCGGTTTGTTCCGCAGTCGTCTCTCTGGTGCAGAGATGACGGTGCGGGATGGCTTTTGGGAGGAGCTGAAAAGCGACCTGTCAAGAGTCGAAACCGATGCAACCAATACTTCTGCAGCTGTTGCTTTCGGACAGAAGCAGAAACGTTCCGTCCTTACTCCACGCTTTTACCGGGTGGCTGCGGCTGCTTCTGTAGTATTAGTGCTTGGAGCTGCTTCCGCTGCATTCTGGTATTTCTCTCCGAAAGATGAGATTCAGGAAGCATTCACCAAGGTGGCTACGCTGACACCGGAAGGTAACCTGAACGGAGATGTGGTACAGGAAAAATTCCCCTCTATTCATGAGCCTAAACCTACAGCGCAGACTCCGGGACATAAACATCTGGCACCAGCGTCATCCGGTACCATACTTGCTGCGAATGGTGATGATGAAGAGACTGTATCTGTTACTGTTTCCATTACAATTTCCCAACGCGTATATGGCAATCACCACCAAGGTAATGGAATGTATGGTCAAACAGCTTCATCAAGGAATGAAAATAATCATCGTGCCACAACTACTGATCCTACTGCTACAAATTCCAATACAGAATTTGGCTCAGATTCTGATAAAGTACTCCTCGTTACCAATGCGGGTGGTTCTGCTAAAAAATGGGCTTTCAAAGCAGGCATAGGTACATCGTTGCCAAAGGGAGATTTCGGAATGCCGTTCACCGCAGGAGTTTCTGCCGAACGTCGTTTGAGTAAATATTTTTCTCTGGAGGCAGGTTTGCAATACAACCGTCTTGATGGAGATCATACGATACATACACTGGCTGTTCCGGTGAAACTGAATGCAATACTGGCAAGCAACTCTAAAGTAGACTTTTACGCTACATTGGGTGGTGTTGCCGAGAAATGCGTAGCCGGAGCCGGGGACAATGGTTTTGAAGCAGAGCCCATACAACTTTCCGTTGCGGCAGGTCTGGGAGTTCGTTATAAGTTGAACGACCGGATTGCTCTGTTTGCAGAGCCTACGGTATCTCATCACTTTGATACGGATTCGCAAACAAAAACGCTGCGAACGGAACGTCCAACGAACCTTAATCTACTTTGCGGTGTTCGTATGACATATTAACCTTAATACAATGCAACAATGAAAGCAATTTCTAATATACGTGCCTTAATGGCCATTTTGATATTCTTCTTTTCTTTTTCTTTTGTGTCATGCACGGAAGAGACGTTGGACTACAATAATCCTGACGTGGATTTATTCGTCAAGCAACTGAAGGCCGGAAAATATTCTGTTGAAAGTCCGGAAGGGCTGAACACTATCCCTCGGTTTACTGTTGATGACATAGGAGACTTGTTGAAGTATGCCGAAGATTTGACGGTAATTCCTTCTTTTCCGCTGGCTCCGGTTTCTTATTCCGCAGGTGGTAAGCTTCGTTTAGGCGAATGTATCTTGTGGACAGTAGAAACAATCCGTCTGGGGCAGAATGCTTCGATGGGGTGCAAGATGGTACATGTAGATGCAGAGAATTATGAAGGCATTTACTTCTTGTCGGATGATGAAGTTCTGGATGCTTCCGCCCGTTATCGCCGCTGGTGGGAAAACCGCAAATACCCCCGTACGATGTGGACCATAGATCCTTGTTATGATGAACCGCTTTGTGGAAGCGGATATATGTGGTGGTAAGAAAATAAATAAATGAGAAGATATTACACTATAATCGGACTGCTTTTAGTAGTAGTCCTTCCCGTTTGCGCTCAGAACTGGACACCTCAGGACTCTTTGCGATTGCGCCGTCTATTGGACGGAGAAGGAGAGATTAAGCTGAATCCGGAAGTTCTGAAAGAAATGGGAGTACAGGAGCCTCTGGGTAAACAGCAGATGTCGCTGGAAAGACAATGGCTGGATTTCAACACAACACTTCCCGAAATACCAAATACACCGAAGAAGAAAGTTATTCTTACTTTGCGTCCATATACAGCAAATACGAAGTATAACTGGGATCCGGTGTATCAGAAGAAAATAAAAATAAATAAGAACACGTGGAGAGGAGATTCTTTTTACGAACTTAAAATGCTTCGTATTTATTCTGATTGGGCGAAGACTCCTTTAGAAAAGGGTATCCGTAAAAGCATAGATGAGATAGAAGCAACCGGATTGCGTTATCGAGTGACGGAACGGGCTAATAATATGGCCGTGGGTAGCTGGCAGGGGGCCAGTGGCGGTTCGGGATTCTCCGGTGATTTTATGACGCCTTTTACAAAAGAATTCTGGAATGTCAAAGGACGTAAGCGTCGGGCCCGTACTCTGGAAGTGCTCCGTGCATACGGGGACTCGACTACAGTGCTGATTAAAGAGCCTGTCAAGGCGATTAAAAATTAAGGAAAAGATTTGTGATAGGGATAATTGTCTAAATCTTCATTTGTATAATTTGTGCACTCGGTTTGCGTATATTGTATATTCGTATTTCCGGGTGTAGTTTTTATGACATATCGCCTTTTCCTCCGAACCTTTCGCCCTTTTTTCTTGTTTCTTCCTTAATAATACCTAAATGTAGGAGACTATGAACAGAATAACTTCCCTTTTCGGGATTCGATATCCAATAATCCAAGGTGGTATGGTTTGGTGCAGTGGCTGGCGCTTGGCGTCGGCAGTGAGTAATGCGGGTGGATTGGGCTTGCTTGGTGCAGGTTCCATGCATCCAGAGACGTTGCGTGAGCATATCCGTAAATGTCATGCTGCTACACATAATCCTTTTGGAGTCAATATTCCATTGATGTATCCGCAGATTGAAGAAATCATGCAGATAGTGGTAGAGGAAGGAGTCAATATAGTTTTCACTTCCGCCGGAAGCCCTGCCAAATGGACGGGATGGCTGAAAGAGCGGGGAGTGACAGTGGTACATGTGGTCAGTTCTTCCCGCTTTGCGATGAAAGCCGAAGAGGAGGGTGTGGATGCTGTTGTTGCCGAAGGCTTCGAAGCCGGCGGGCATAACGGAAGGGAAGAGACTACCACTTTGTGCCTGATACCTGCCGTACGTGCTGCTACTACTTTACCATTGATTGCTGCCGGAGGAATTGCTACAGGCGAGGCTATGCTTGCTGCCCGGGTGCTGGGAGCAGAAGGGATGCAAATAGGTACGCGTTTTGCATTGACTCAAGAAAGTTCTGCTCATGAATATTTTAAGGAATATTGCCTGCGTTTGCAGGAAGGGGATACCCGCCTGTTGTTGAAGAAGCTCGCTCCGGTACGTTTGGTACGGAATAATTTCCGTGACGCTGTAGAGGCGGCCGAAGCAGTGGGGGCTACACAAGATGAACTTCGTATCCTTCTGGCTCATGGACGTGCCAAGAAAGGGATTTTCTATGGAGACTTGGAAGAAGGAGAACTAGAGATTGGTCAGGCTTCTGCACTGCTTTACGGTAAACAGATAGAGACGGTTGCTGAAGTGATGCAGGAACTGACGGAAGGATATAAAAGAGCGTGGGATGCGCTAAAGGAATAAGAATTTAGCTTCATGAGACGACGAAATTCGTCCCATGAGATGAAAAAATCCGTACCATGAGGCAAAAATAAATGTCTCGTGAGGCGAAAAGACTCATCTCATGGGACGAATTTTTTTTTGAATAGAGGGAATGAAATGGAGTCATTTCACTTTCTTACCGCCCAAAATGAAAAAAATGGGGCTGTACGTCAATCTGTACAGTCCCATTTTCATGTTTTCCGATTACGACCCTATGATTTAGGTGTACCGGAATTATTTGTTGTACTAGTTGTATTTACGGTAGGATTTGCAGTTGGTGTTGCCGTAGCTGTGCTTGTTGTGCCTGCTGCTGTTGCAGTGGTTGTTGCTGCGCTTGCTGCAACTTTTGGTTGTTCTTCCCAATGGAAGGGCTCGAAGTTAGTGTTCGGATCAACCCAAGTCGGTTTCTTGCAAGCGTAAATGATGAATGGAGCTGCCACTACAACAATGGCACCGATAATCAATACGGAGAACCAAACTGTATTGCTACCCGTTGAAATCTGACTGGGCGGGATAAAGCTCAGGATGAATGCCAACAGAGAACCACAGAAACCGAGTCCGCCGATGAACCACATCAAACCGTTACCACCCTTACCGATACGGAACGGACGGTTCAACTTCTTCATCTTGTAACGCAATACGATAGCTCCTGTAAACATCAACATATACATGATAAGGTAAAGAACTACTGTCAACTGTGACAGGATCTGATAGAAACTCTGTACGGAAGGCATTACTACGAACAAGAGGCTCAATACTGTTACAGCACCACCTTGTACGAACAGGATGTTCTTCTGTACACCCAGTTTGTTTGTCTTCTGGAAGAACGGGGGCATGTAACCTGCCTTACCTACGGCAAAAATACCTTTGGACGGACCGGCAACCCAAGTCAATACACCTGCCAGCACACCGAATGCAAGAGCAATAGCGATGATCGGTGATAACCAGGAAGCATGGATGTACTTGAAGTAATTGTCGAAACCAACCAGCAAGCTTTGTGTCAGACTGATGTCTTTGGCCGGAATGATAACACCCAGTGCGAAAGTACCCAGTACGAAAATGATAACTGTGATAGCTGCACCGATAAATACTGCTTTCGGATAATTCTTGGAGGGGTTTTCTATATCCTTAACGTGGATACCGCCCATTTCCATACCGGCATAAAAGAGGAAAATACTTGCGGCGAGTACGACGTTGTCGAAGTTCGTCAGATCGGGGAAGAAGCTGCTGTGGAAGTCCAAATTGGAATGTCCGCCTGTAGCCAGATAAATGATACCCAGGATAATCAGCAAGGCTGCCGGGATAATGGTACCAACCATACCACCGACTTTGGCTACTTTACCTACCCATCCCATACCTTTCAATGAGATGAAAGTGGCGAGCCAATAGATGATGAGCACTACGGCGAGTGTGTAGTACTTGTTACTTGCCAACGACATATCGTGCGCGTCGTTCATTCCGATGAAGGCGATGGATACGGCGCCGAATGTCAATACGGTGGGGTACCAGATGGTACTTTCAATCCATTGCACCCAGATGGCAAGGAAACCGAGCCGCTTACCATAGGCTTCGCCTACCCAGCGGAACACACCACCTTGTTTGTCCTGGAACATCGCAGCCAATTCCGCAGCGACAAGTGACGTCGGTATAAGGAATACGATAGCTGCAAATAAATAGTAAAAGGCCGAACTCATTCCGTACACGGCCTCGGCAGGTAGTCCACGTAGGGATACTACTGCTGTTACATTCATGATTGCGAGGGTGAACACACCCAGCTTCACTGTTTGTTTAATATTTGCCATAAGTTAAGGTTTTAGGTGAAAAATATGTTTTAAAATCAGTCTCTATAACAACGACCCGGTAGAGTTGTTTTCGGGGATAAAGTGAAAGTTGGTAAATTAACACTTAAACAAATGTCTTGTGCAAGACGTTTTAGGGCAATCAGACAGAAATCAGTAATATATTAAATCAGAATAAATAATAGGTATTATTATGAAAATGGCTCTTTCAGAATTTGCATTACGAGAGAAGGGAATTTATGGTGTCTTACACATTGTGATTCTGTTACTTTCGTTGTTTTTAGTGGTTAGTATTTCAGTAGATACATTCAAGGGTATTCCTTTCTATACTCAGACGGTATTTATGAAGGTTCAGTTTGCGGTGTGCGTATTGTTTTTGCTGGACTTCATTCTGGAGTGGTTTTTAGCAAAGCATAAAGGACGTTATTTTGCCACTCACTTCGTTTTTCTTCTGGTAGCTATCCCTTACCAGAGCATTATTTCCTGGGCCGGATGGACGTTTTCCGAAGAAATCACTTACCTATTGCGTTTTATTCCTTTAGTGCGCGGTGGTTATGCATTGGCCATTGTGGTGGGGTGGTTGACGTATAATAAGGCATCCGGTCTGTTTGTTACCTACCTGACGACTTTGCTTGCTACGGTTTATTTCTCCAGTCTGGCTTTTTATGTTATGGAGCATGGGGTGAATACATTGGTTACAGGCTATGGGGATGCTTTGTGGTGGGCGTTTATGGACGTAACGACGGTTGGTTCCAATATTATTGCTGTGACGGTGACGGGGCGTGTGCTGTCGGTTTTGCTGGCGGCATTGGGTATGATGATGTTTCCGATATTTACGGTGTATGTGACGAGTCTGGTGCAGAGGAGGAACCAGGAGAAACAAGAATATTATAAGGAGTTGCAGGGAGGGGATATAAAGTAATGTTGTGTGTGTGTACTTTTTCTTTCGGCTTGTCCCGAAAGAAAAAGATACCAAAAAGAAAGGGACCCCGGCTACGTCTCCGGTGCTACTCCGACACTGCCATTCGCAGACGGGGCTCGAACTCGCTTCGCTCAAACAGATCGCCCCTTACCTGCGCCTGACAGTGCCTACGCTTACGCACCTACGCCTATGCCGGAGGGCTGCGCGGTGGGGGATTAGTTTGTGTTTGTACAGAAATGGATGATAGATTACTGATGAGGTTTTGTTAGTTTGTTGATAATCAATAGATAAGATTTACCGATTGTTTACTGCCTAATGTAAAAGCATTTACTGCCGTATGTAACGACCTTTACCACTTATTGTAACGCTCTTTACCTCGGTATGTAACGACCTTTACCTCGGCATGTAAATGGAGTTACTGTGTGGGGTTAACAAAGTTACCATTTGGGGTAAACAGAATTTCCATAATAGGAAGTGACTTACTTTACGCCGCATGGTCTCCCGGCCTCACTGTAGGTGCGTAAGCGTAGGTGCTGTCAGACGCAGGTAAGGGGCGATCTGTTTGAGCGAAGCGAGTTCGAGCCCCGTCTGCGGATGGCAGTACCGGAGTAGCACCGGAAGTGCAGCCTTGAGTTTTTCTTTTGGTATCTTTTCTTTTGTCTCAAGACAAAAGAAAAGTACAAGCGCCGCCTATCCTCTCCGGACTGACGACGCCTTTTATTTATGAAAAAGAGAGATTGTCTTATTCTACAATAGTCACACGGTCACCATTGAACACGCCCAAACCCAATTTGTTCATGATATACTTGATGGCGAGTTGTGATTTAACAGAATTCCCTGCTTCGTCCAAAGGAGGTGCGAATGCAGCTGCGCCGAATACACCGGGCAGTACAGACATAACTCCACCACCTACACCGCTCTTGGCAGGTATGCCGGCAGTGTACATCCAGTCACCTGAATGTTCGTAGAAACCTACGGTAGAAATCATGGAAGTAATTTTCGGAGCTAATGAAGCTTCAAACACTTCTTTCTTGGTGACAGGGTTTACACCACTGTTGGCGATGGTTCCGGCAGCAATCGCCAGTTGTCCAGCAGTGATACCTAATGAACATTGACGAGTGTACAGGTCGAGTGCCATATCCGGATTATCGTAGATACGGTTGTAGTTCTTCAGTAACCATGCAATAGAGCGGTTGTTGAAGTTCGTAGCCGTTTCCGACTTATACAGCTCATCAATCAATTGTGGAGCTGAACCGCACAAATCAGTAATATTCTGAACGATAGCTTCCCATTTCTTATCCGAATTGCCCACAGGCTCAACCATGGAACATGCTGAGATGGCACCCGCATTTACCAATGGGGTAGAAGGGTGATCATTCTCCAGCAAAATGGCGATGATTGAGTTGAAAGGTAATCCTGTAGCATCTGCACCAATCATATCCAGCACCTTCTGTGCTCCGTATTGACGGAGGATAAGGATGGCTGTGTGTACTTTGGAAACAGATTCTATACCGAAGCGGTAGTCAGTGTCACCTATATTAATGATTTGTCCGTTCATCAGACAGATGCTGATGCCGAACAGATTCTTGTCGATGTTGGCAAGGTAGGGGATGTAATCGGCATTTTTTCCCCCGGTGTTACCCTTTACCTGTTCATAGGCTTCCTGGGCAACCTCTTTTAGTTGAGAGATTGAAATCTTTTTATCCATAAGTTTTCTTTTTAGAATTGACAAGGGGACGAGTTGGCTTGTCCCCTTGTTGATTGGTTCCCTTAATTATTTCGCTGCTTTGTGAGCTTTACAACCGTGATTGAACACTTTAGCTTCTACCGGCAAGTTCTTTTCCTGAGCCATGCGGGTAGGAGTAGGATAATCCAATTTCTCCAGTTCAGTGATAGCATTCTTGATGTCGCCCAGCAACATGTCTGCCATGTCGCGGCTGAAGCCCTGGCGTACTACCACACGCATTACGACGTAGTCGTCCAGTTTAGAAGGCAGGGTATAAGCCGGTACCATCCAACCATGTTGCGACAGTTTATCCTGAAGGTCGTACAACGTCCATTTAGCATTCTTGGCGTACTCCGGTTTCATGTACCAGATGAACAACGGGTTCACCACTTCTTCTGAATAGTTGACGAACGGTTCCATCTTGGCGATTTCATCATGGATATACTTCGCAATGGTCAGCGAATTATACTGCACTTCTTTATATCCCTGGAATCCTAAGCGAATGAATTGGTAGTACTGACCCAGGATTTGAGCAGCAGGACGGGAGAAGTTCAAGCCGACCTGAGTAATGTTTGCACCGAGGTAGTTTACGCTGAATGACATTTCTTCGGGCAGATATTCTTTGCCTTTCCAGCAAACCCAACCCAGACCCGGATAAACGAGACCGAACTTATGTCCGCTGACACTGATAGAAAGAACCCACTTCAAACGGAAGTCCCATTTCGTTTCAGGATAGAGGAACGGCAGGATGAAACCACCACTGGCAGCATCTACATGGATAGGAATATCGTAACCGGTCTTGGCGTTGTAAGCATCGAGAGCTTTGTCCAGTGCTTCTACGTCATCGTTCAGTCCGGTCCATGTCACACCCTGAATAGGTACGATACAAATGGTGTTTTCATCACACATCTTCAAGGCTTCTTCCGGATCAAGAGTAGTCTTGTCAAGGGTCAAAGGCACTTCACGCATTTCAATCTGCCAGAGCTGGGCGAACTTTTCCCATACTACCTGGAAACCGGTTGAGATAACGAAATTAGGTTTATCGAACGGTTTGCCCTGAGTCTGGCGTTTCTTGCGCCAACGCAGCCAAGCTGCCACGCCACCCAACATACATGCTTCACTTGAACCAATGGCCAGCGCACCTGTTTTCCAAGTATCCTTTTCAGGAGAGTTCCACAAGTTTGCTACGATGTTGATACATTTTCCGTTCATCACGGCGATACGGGGATATTCCGTTTCGTCAATGTAGTTAATGTTGATCGCCTCGTTCATCAGCTTGGTGGCATAGTCGTCCATATAAGTGGTAACGAATGTAGCCAGATTCAGACGGGGTTGAGTTTGAGCGAAAGTTTCGTCTTTTACCATCTGATAAGCAATCTCGGGAGTAGTAGGTCCGTCAGGGATCTTCTCTACCGGAGAGGGTTGCAACATTCTGTTTGATCCAAACACTTCTGTTTTGGCATCACCTTTTCTGAAATTTACATCTTCCATTTTACTAATATTTTAGTTTAGGTTTAGGCGGCGAGGATTTTCCCCGTCGAATTTCCCAGAACAACGGCGTTTGCAGAGGAAAGTTCCGGGGTTTTACATATTTTGGCGTTTATTAAACAGTTACGGGCTACGAGCTATTTGAACTTTCTATAACCATAATTGTTTCTCTTGCACTATTTCAAACCCTATAATATATATGTGTATATGAAAATCAATACCGGCCGGGGAACCATTCCTCTTATTACATTGATCGGCATCTGGTCTATTTCTGCATTGACCTCTTTGCCGGGATTGGCTGTTTCTCCTATTTTGGGACAGCTTTCCACTATTTTTCCGGATGCTTCGGAACTGGATATTCAGATGCTTAGTTCTTTGCCGTCGTTATTGATTATACCTTTTATTTTGTTGGCGGGCAAGTTGGCTGAGAAACGCGACTTTGTCCGTCTGTTACGCGCGGGGCTCTGGATGTTCGCCGCGAGCGGGGTGCTGTACCTGTTTTCCACAAAAATGTGGCAATTAATAGCTGTCAGCGCCCTGCTGGGAATTGGTGCGGGACTGATTATTCCGCTTTCTACCGGATTGATATCCCGTTATTTTACAGGAACCTATCGGGTAAAGCAGTTTGGATACAGTTCCGCCATTACAAATGTTACGCTGGTGGTGGCAACCGCTGTTACCGGCTATCTGGCAGAAGTGAATTGGCATCTGCCTTTCCTGGTCTATTTACTACCTTTGGTAGCCATCATACTCACTATCCATCTGAAAGACGAAAATATGGGTGGTGAAGCACAAGTCACGTCATCGGATAAATCTCCTGCCGATACTTCTTCATCGGTAGAAACGGCTGCTCCCGCTATCCCCGGTAAGTATGGTATTCATGTCCGTCATCTGCTACAACTGATGCTTTTCTACGGGCTTACCACTTATATCGTATTGATCGTGACGTTCAACCTTCCGTTCCTGATGGAGGCACATCACTTTTCCAGTGGGAACTCGGGGATGATGATTTCCCTCTTCTTCCTTGCTATCATGGCACCCGGTTTCTTTCTGGGGCATGTTGTAAAGTATCTGAAGGAAAAGACGAAGTTTTACAGCCTGCTGTGTATTGCACTGGGGTTGGCACTGATATGGATTTCTCCCAAAGAATGGCTGATCATACCGGGCTGCATACTGGTGGGATTGGGCTATGGGGTTATCCAACCGTTGATTTATGATAAAACGGTGGATACGGCTGTTCCCCAGAAAACCACGCTGGCACTGGCTTTTGTGATGGCAATGAACTACCTGGCTGTGCTGCTTTGTCCGTTTATTGTAGATTTCTTCCAATCATTGTTTCATGTACGTTCGCAGGAGTTTCCATTTATCTTTAACCTTTGTATTACGATACTTGCATTGATATGGGCATATAGGAGGAAGAAAGATTTTCTGTTTGGGGATAAGCTGTAAATCGCTAGTTTCACTTCAATGACTGATATCGACGGTTGAATAGCTAAAATAGCCGGTTCAGCATATAGTCACTCTGTGTATAATTCGGATAGTTTACTTTTGTGGAAAAACCAAAAGTATAAAACATGTTCGACGCTATCCTTCGATTCTCAGTAAAGAAGAAGCTTTTTGTGGGGCTTACCACTTTGTTTCTTTTGATTGGTGGAATTTATTCCATGTTGACACTTCCTATAGATGCTGTTCCGGATATTACAAATAATCAGGTACAGATTGTAACCGTGTCACCAACTTTGGCTCCACAAGAGGTGGAGCAACTTATCACAATGCCCGTGGAAATCGCCATGAGCAATATCATGAATGTCACTGAAATCCGTTCCGTCTCCCGTTTCGGGCTGTCGGTGGTGACGGTAGTCTTTGAAGAGAGTGTACCTACTCTGGATGCCCGCCAGTTGGTGAACGAGCAAATACAGAGTGTGGCCGGTGAGATTCCTTCCGAGTTGGGTATGCCCGAAATGATGCCTATCACCACCGGGCTGGGCGAGATATACCAATATGTATTGAAAGTGGAGCCGGATTATGAAGATAAATATGATGCTATGGAGCTTCGTACCATTCAGGATTGGATTGTGAAACGGCAATTGTCAGGTATTCCAGGAATTGTTGAGATAAACAGTTTTGGAGGTTATCTGAAACAATATGAAGTAGCGGTTGATCCGGATGTACTTTTCTCTCTCAATATCACTATCGGAGAAGTATTCGAAGCCTTGAATAAGAATAACCAGAATACAGGTGGCAGTTATATCGAGAAAGTTAATCGTGCTTATTATATTCGCTCTGAAGGGATGATAAGCCGTATTAAAGATGTGGAACAGATAGTAGTAGCTAATCGCAATGGTATTCCTATCCGTATCAATGACATTGGTACAGTACGCTTCGGAGCACCCAAACGTTTCGGAGCCATGACAATGGATGGCAAGGGCGAATGTGTAGGTGGCATTGCCATGATGCTGAAAGGAGCCAATGCCAATGTCGTAACCGGAGAACTGGAGAAAAGGGTGGAAAAGATACAGAAGATATTGCCGGAAGGTGTTACTATCGAGCCTTATCTGAACCGCTCTGAATTAGTGAACCGCAACATTTCTACTGTTATCTACAATCTGATAGAAGGCGCGATCATCGTATTTCTGGTATTGATTGTTTTTCTGGGCAATGTACGTGCCGGACTGATTGTGGCTTCCGTCATTCCATTAGCAATGTTATTTGCATTCATTCTGATGCGTATCTTTAATGTTTCTGCCAATCTTATGAGCTTGGGGGCGATAGATTTCGGTATTGTTGTCGATGGCTCCATTGTTATATTGGAAGGTATATTGGCGCATATTTACAGTAAGAAGTTTAAAGGACGTACTTTATCGGCAAAAGAAATGGATGCGGAAGTAGAGAAAGGTGCTTCGAGTGTGGTACGGTCTGCGACATTTGCTGTATTCATCATTCTGATCGTCTTTTTCCCTATACTGACGTTGACAGGAATAGAAGGGAAGTATTTCACGCCGATGGCTAAAACCCTGGTATTTTGCATTATCGGTGCTCTGTTCTTATCATTGACTTACGTTCCGATGATGGCTTCCCTGTTCCTGAAACATCATATTGTGACAAAACCGACTTTTGCTGATAAATTCTTTGAAGCACTGAATAAACTCTATGCCCGTGCCTTGTCATTTTGCTTGCGCTTTAAGTGGCAAACTGTTGCAACTGCGTTTGTGGCTCTGATTATTTCTCTCTTTCTTTTCACCCGTCTGGGAGCGGAGTTTATTCCTACGTTGGATGAAGGGGATTTTGCCATGCAGATGACGCTTCCGGCCGGCAGTTCGTTGAGCGAAAGCATCGAAGTATCCAATGAAGCGGAGAAACTCCTGATGGATAAACTCCCGGAAATCAAACATGTGGTAGCTAAAATAGGTACGGCGGAAGTTCCGACAGACCCGATGGCAGTGGAAGATGCCGACGTAATGATTGTCATGAAGCCTTTCAAGGAGTGGATCAGTGCTGCCAGTCGTGCCGAAATGGTAGAGAAGATGAAAGAGGCTCTTGAACCGTTAGCTAACCGTGCGGAGTTTAATTTCTCCCAACCTATCCAACTTCGTTTTAATGAGTTGATGACTGGAGCCAAAGCAGATATTGCCGTTAAACTTTATGGAGAAGACACACATGAACTCTATCAGAAGGCAAAAGAGGCTGCTGCTTTTGTAGAAAAGGTACCTGGGGCATCAGATGTGATTGTGGAACAGACAATGGGGTTACCTCAGTTGGTAGTAAAGTATAATCGTGGAAAGATTGCCCGCTATGGTATCAATATAGAAGAATTGAATACTATTATTCGTACAGCCTATGCCGGAGAGGCTAGTGGAGTAGTCTTTGAAAATGAGCGTCGCTTTGACTTGGTAGTTCGTCTGGATCAGGATAAAGTGGCTGATTTGAATCTGGATAAACTCTTTGTCCGTTCCAATGAAGGCATTCAGATACCGGTCAGTGAGGTAGCTACCATTGATTTGGTGAATGGTCCGTTACAGATTAACCGGGATGCAACCAAACGTCGTATTGTAATCGGGGTCAATGTGCGTGGAGCGGATATTCAGCAGGTGGTGCAGGATATACAGAAGACGCTGGACAAGAATATTCAATTGAAGCCCGGATATTATTTCGAATATGGCGGACAATTTGAGAATTTGCAGAATGCCATCAACACTTTGCTGGTTGTTGTACCGGTAGCTCTGATGCTGATTCTGTTACTATTGTTTTTCGCTTTCAAGAATGTTACTTATACATTGGTGGTGTTCTCTACCGTGCCTCTTTCATTGATTGGCGGTATTCTGGCACTATGGCTACGCGGTCTTCCATTCAGCATTTCGGCGGGAGTAGGCTTCATTGCCCTCTTTGGTGTAGCGGTTCTCAATGGTATTTTAATGATTAATCACTTTAATGATATAAGAAAAGAAACTATGTATGCTCTTTCTAACAGACGGGTGATTGCCCGTGGAACCGCTCATCTGTTGCGGCCTGTTTTCTTGACAGGACTGGTTGCTTCCTTGGGATTTGTTCCTATGGCCATTGCCACCTCGGCCGGCGCCGAAGTGCAGCGTCCGTTGGCTACTGTAGTTATTGGCGGGCTGATTGTATCTACTGTATTGACACTGCTTATTATTCCTGTTTTCTATCAGATTGTAAGCTATACAGTGGTATGGAAACGTCGTTTCTCTGCGAAAAAGTTCTTGTTCTTCTTTCTGTTGTTGGCTGTTATGTTGCCCTTTACGGCGAAAGCTCAGGAGAAAGTGACGATGGAGCAGGCTATAGAACTGGCAAAGCAGAACCATCCCCGTTTGAAAATAGCTTCTGCGGCAATCCGCCAGGTAAAGGCGGGCAGGGGAGAAGTTTTGGAATTGTCTCCTACCGAGATGAACTATTCATGGGGACAACTGAATGGTGAACTTAGAAAAGACAAGCAGTGGGAAGTAACCCAAGGCTTAGGCTCTTTGTTGACTCCTTTTTATAAGAATGCTTTGGTGAACAGGCAGGTTGAAACGGGGACTTTCTACCGGCAGATCGCTGAAAAAGAAGTGGTGGCGGAAGTGAAGCGGGCATGGGCATATTATCTGTATGCTTGCAATCTTCGTGCCTTATACAGTGACCAGAACAAATTGGCCGGGCAATTACAGCGTATGGGTGAGTTGCGTTATCAGCAGGGAGAAATAACTTTGCTGGAGAAAAACATGACCACCAGTATGGCTGTGGATATGAAGAATCGCCTTTTTCAGGCACAAGAAGAGGAAAAACTGGCTTTGTCACGCCTGAATTGGGTCTGTTATGCAGACCGGCCATTGATTCCGGCAGATACGGCATTGGTACAATTTCCGGTAGATTATCAGGTGCCGTCTTTTTCGGAAGTCCATCTGAATTATTTTCAGAGTCAGGCTAATGAGGCTAAAGCACAATTGAATGTGGAGCGAAGCCGATTTTTCCCTGAACTTTCCTTCGGTTACGTACGTCAGGATATACTTCCACTGAAAGGATTGAATTCGTGGATGGTTGGAGTTTCCTTTCCGGTTTATTTCTTGCCGCGGCATAGCAAGATAAAGCAAGCGAAAGTGGCTGCCGTCATAGCAAGAACTGAAGCTGAGGCTAATACACAGAATCTATATAACAAAGTTTCGGAAGCTGTTGCCAGTTTGCGCCGCCAGTCTGAAAGTCTGCGCTATTATACAACATCGGCATTGAAAGAAGCGGATGAACTGTTGAAGGTGGCCAACCTGCAGTTGCAACATAGCGAAACTAATATAACTGAATTTATACAAGCCGTTAATGTGGCGCGTGACATTCGTCGCGGATACCTCGAAACGGTATATCAATACAATATAGCAGCCCTTGAATACGAACTTTTTAAATAGAATGATGACGATGAAAAAGATAACTTTCCCCTTAATTCTGCTGGTGCTGACAGCATGCGGCGAGAACAAAGAAGTACAACCGGCAGAAGAGGCTACCGCTGTTGCCGTAGTAGAAAACGTGACAGATAGCATTCAGGTAGATGCTATTACCTCAGCTACTTCTAAACCCAATCAGGTGTCATTTAACGGTACAATGGTTATTCCTCCGCAACGGATGGCGACGGTTTCACTTACGATGGGCGGGGTAATTAAGAGTACTTCTTTGCTGCCCGGCGAACCAGTCCGACAAGGGAGTGTATTGGCTACTCTGGAAAATCCCGACTTTATAACTTTACAACAGACATATCTGGACAGTCATGCACAGACTGAATTTCTGGAAGCAGAATATCTTCGCCAACAAGCTCTTTCCGCCGAACAAGCTGCCTCCCAAAAGAAACTTCAACAAAGCAAGGCAGATTACCTTTCAATGAAGAGCCGTGTAGAAGCGGCAGCTGCACAGTTGAAATTACTGGAAGTTGAACCTGAAGTCCTGCTAAAGGAGGGGATTCAACCTTTTTTGCAGATTAAAGCTCCGATCAGTGGTTATGTGGCAGATGTGAAAATGAATGTCGGTAAATATATGAATGTAGGAGATGCTCTTTGTGAAATAGTAGATAAAAGCCGGACTTTACTCAGATTGACAACCTATGAAAAGGATTTGGCAGATATGAAAGTGGGAAATCCGGTACAATTTCGTGTAAACGGAATGGGTAAAATTGTATTTAAGGCTACTTTGATATCTATCGGGCAGAAAGTGGATGAAGATACACGCTCTGTTGAAGTCTATGCCAGGGTAGATACTGTGGACAATCAATTCCGTCCCGGTATGTACGTCACAGCAAGGATTATGAAAGAGCAGGCTTCGGCTGAACAATAAGGTTCCTTATCTTTGAAAAAATAAGGATGTGATGGAATAAAATGTATCTTTGTATGTAAAATACTGCAAGCATGAAAAACCGGTATACTCTGTTCATACTCATCGTTTCCATTTCCGTGGCAACATTAATTCATTTTCCGGAATTGGTTTCTCTCTTTGATGTCTTCGAGAGCCAGACACTGTTTCCGGGCATGAGGCCTGCTGATGTGGCAAGTGAAGTGTTTTTCACTTTCATCTCTCTTGTGATTCTGTTTGAGGTGAACATTTTGCTGTTCCACTTTAACCAGCCGGCTGTAAAAATTACCTGGCAGAAGATGATATTGTCATTGATACTGACTTGGATTTTAAGCAGTTTGTTAGGGAAATGTTTTGTATTCCTGCATCACACTTTCGATATTCCGGCCATTGATGCCATGGTACATCATTATCTGCATCCTCTGCGTGATTTTATAATAACCTGTACCGTATCGGGAAGTTGCTATATATCCTACCTTATCCGGCGCCAGCAGGAAGTCGTTATAGAAAACCAGCAGCTGCAGGCCGAGAACATTCTGAACCAGTATGAGGCTTTGAAGAATCAATTGAATCCGCACATGCTTTTTAACTCTCTGAATACTCTCCGGTCACTGGTACGCGAAGACCAGGATAAAGCACAGGAATACATTCAGGAACTTTCCCGTGTTTTGCGCTACACCTTGCAGGGAAATGATTCGAAAAGTGTGTGTGTGAAGGATGAAATAGAATTTGTGTCGGCTTATATCTTTTTGTTGAAGATGCGTTTTGAAGATAATCTCTCTTTTGATATTTGTATTGATAATAAATATGCCAATTATTATTTGCCTCCTATGGCAGTCCAGATGCTGATAGAGAATGCAGTGAAACATAATGAAATAAGCGACAGGCATCCATTGAATATCCGTATTTATACCGAAGGGGAAGAATTAATCGTTACCAATCCGGTGCAGCCTAAACTGACTGTTACTACCGGAACTGGCATAGGACTGGCAAATCTTGCAAAACGCTATTATTTGCTTTACAAGCGGGAGATACAAATCAGCGAGAACGAGCAGTTTACCATACGTATTCCTTTAATACCGAGTGTTTCATGAAAGTAATTATTATAGAAGATGAGAAAGCGGCAGTTCGCAACCTGAAAGCTTTGTTACAGGAAGTGAAGCCGGAAGTGGAAGTAGAGGCTGTTTTGGACAGTATTGCAGCTGTGTTGGATTGGTTTGCCGTACATTCTATGCCGGATATGCTCTTTATGGATATTCATTTAGCTGACGGATCAGCCTTTGAAATCTTCGATCATGTAGATATTACCTGCCCTATTGTTTTCACTACGGCCTATGATGAATATGCTCTTCGTGCGTTCAAAGTGAACAGTGTGGATTATTTGTTGAAGCCTATTGGAAAGAGTGATATTGAGAAGGCTTTCCATAAGTTGGAGCAGTTGCATGGTTCGGAACAAGGGAAATCCCCTGACAATGCTTTGTTGCAATTAATTCATTCGCTGAAAAAGCAGGAAAGTTATAAAACGCATTTTCTCATTCCGGCGAAGGGTGACAAGTTGCTACCGGTTTCGGTGGATATGATTCTGCTGTTTTATATTCAGGACTGCAAAGTGAAGGTGGTTCTTGCCGATGGTAAGGAATATACATTTCCACAAACACTGGATGAAATAACAGAGTGTATCGATCCATCCCTGTTCTTCCGTGTCAACCGGCAATTTTTGATTTCCCGTGAGGCTATCAAGGATATTGATTTATGGTTCAACAACCGTCTGTCTATTAATCTTCGTTGTAAGGTATCGGATGAAAAAGTGCTGGTAAGCAAGGCACGTGTGCAGGAGTTTAAGGATTGGTTTTCCAAAACACATTGAGCATGTCGTGAAGAATTACAGAGAGAAAAAGGACATAAAATAATGTGCCAATCAATTCAACCGACGTTACATGAGCTACAAGCTACAAGTTACAAGTACTTTGCAGCGTGATAGCGCAGCCACTCGTAGTTCGTAACTTGTAGCTCGTATCTATTACCACTCTATCGGTTCATATTCCAGTCCGAATACATCCGCTACAGCTTTATAAGTAACTTTACCTTCTACTACGTTCAGTCCTAGTGCCAGAGCGGGATCGCCTTTACATGCTTTTTGCCAGCCTTTGTCTGCCAATGCCACGGTATAAGGTAGTGTGGAGTTCGTCAGTGCCATAGTTGAAGTGAATGGCACTGCTCCCGGAATATTAGCTACCGCATAGTGTACGATACCGTCCACTACATACGTTGGTTCACTGTGGGTGGTAGGATGAGAGGTTTCAAAGCATCCGCCCTGATCTATGGCAACATCCACGAGAACGGTTCCCGGTTTCATCAGCTTCAGCATATCTTTGGTAATCAGATGTGGAGCTTTATCTCCCGGAATCAGTACGGAACCAATCACGAGGTCTATGTTAGGCAGTTCCATCCTGATGTTATGCATAGAAGAATATAGAGTTTTTACATTCTTTGGTAACACTTCGCTAAGGTAGCGCAGGCGTGTCAGATTAATATCGGTGATCAGTACTTCCGCACCCATTCCGGCAGCCATCTGTGCAGCATTGGTTCCTACTACACCGCCCCCCAGAATTAATACACGTGCAGGACGAACGCCGGGTACACCACCCAGTAATTTCCCTTTTCCGCCTTGCGGCTTTTCCAGGAAACGGGCACCTTCCTGTGTAGCCATACGTCCGGCTACTTCACTCATGGGAGTGAGCAATGGGAGAGAGTGGTCTTCCTTCTCTACGGTTTCGTAAGCGATGCAGATGCCACCGCTCTCTATCATGGCTTCGGTAAGTATCTTATCGGCGGCGAAGTGGAAATAGGTAAATACCACTTGCCCCTTTTTAATCAGTTTGTACTCGGGGGCGATAGGTTCTTTCACCTTTACAATCATTTCAGCTGCGGCATACGTAGCTTCGATGGTTGGCAGCATTTTCGCACCCACTGCAGTGTACTCTTCATCAGGAAAACCGCTGTTTGTACCGGCAGACGCCTGTACATACACTGTATGACCTCTTTTCACCAACTCGGCTACTCCGGCAGGGGTCATTCCTACACGGTTCTCGTTGTTTTTGATTTCCTTAGGTACTCCGATAATCATAACCTTACAATTTTAATTGGGGGTTAAACATGTCGCAATGTAGCGATTTCCGTGTTTCGATGTACTTTGAGAGTAGGTGTTTTACAACAGTATTTTTATACAGGTTTTAATCTGAAATAATCGGATGCCCGCTGAGTTTCAATATTTTGCTCAGGAGGTTGTTCATGTATGAATATGAAATGATTAGTGCCTGTACCAGTCATATCTTTTTTCCTGGTCATCTGTTTTGTTCTCTTTTTGCAGTTGCTTTTGTGCCTTGTGTAAACGACGTATGGTGATAATCATTATTATAAAGCCTATGGCAATAAGTATTGCTAAAACAAGGCATGTGTAGGTGAAAGTTGTATGGGTCATTGATGTTTATATAAGTGTTTATTATATAGTTTGCGTTGCAAAGATATGTCTTTTGGGGAATTATGCAAGTACAATTATGATATTTATTGCGGCAAAGATGGGGATATTTTTTATCTTTGCCTGCGTTTAAAAACAAAGATTACACCTATGAATAGATATACCAAATCTACTATATATTTATCTTTTTTATTATTGTTCGGTGGAATGCAGATTCCTACTGCTGTTCATGCACAGGATGCTACCTTTACCCCGCCTTTTGATTTCCCCATTACTTTTTCCGGGAACTTCGGTGAAATACGTGCCAATCACTTTCATGGCGGACTGGATTTCAAAACAGGAGGTACTATCGGTAAGCCGGTGCATGCCTTGGCCGAAGGATATATTTCGCGTATCCGTGTCACACATGGTTCGGGTTATGTGCTCGATGTAGCCTATAATAACGGATATAAAACCATCAACCGACACCTTAGTGCTTTTGTGTGTGATGTAGCCCGTAGGGTAGAAGACTTGCAATATGAAAAGGAGTCATGGGAAGTGGAGATTACACCCGAACCGGGTGAATATCCGGTAAAGACAGGGCAGGTTATCGCTCTGAGTGGCAATACCGGTTATTCTTTCGGTCCGCACCTGCACTTGGATATGTTTGAGGCGGATACGGACGATTATATCGACCCGTTACCTTTCTTTAAGAAGAAAGTGAAAGACAATACAGCTCCCCGTGCCGAAGGTATTATGCTCTTTCCACAGCCGGGCAGGGGAGTGGTGGGAGGAAACCAGAAGTATCAGGCCTTTCCTCTTAATCCCAAACAGCCGATTACCGCCTGGGGACTGATAGGTTCAGCTATTCGTGCCTATGATTATATGGACGGAGTGAGCAATCGTTACGGAGTGCATACTGTTATTCTGGAAGTAGATAGTGTGGAAGTATTCCGTAGTGTGGTAGACCGCTTCTCGGAAAGCGAAAACCGGATGATAAATTCGTGGACGTACGGGCAGTATATGAAGTCTTTCATCGAGCCTGGAAATACATTGCGTATGCTGCATGCTTCCAATGGTAACCGGGGATTGATTGAGATCAATGAAGAACGCCCCTATCGTTTTGTCTATACACTGAAAGATGCATTGGGAAACACCTCAAAGGTGCGTTTTACAGTACATGGAAAGCGTGCGGAAATAAAACCTGTGGGACATCGGAAGAAATATATTTTCCGCTGGGATAAGGTGAACATCCTGCAAGAACCTGGCTTGAATCTGATCATCCCCCGAAGTATGCTCTATGATGATGCATACCTGAACTATGCCGTACGGGCTGATAGTGGGGATATCGCTTTCACCTATCAGTTGAATGATACACGCATACCTCTGCATGGCCGTTGCGAATTAAGTATCGGATTGCGCCGCCGCCCGTTGGAAGATATGACAAAATATTACGTGGCAGGTGTGGGTAGCCGTGGTAAGAAGTATAGTATCGGTGGCAAATATGAAGATGGTTTCATGAAAACCACTATCCGTGAATTGGGTACTTACACTGTTGCCATTGATACCGTACCGCCTAAAATTACTCCGCTTAATCCGAAACAATGGGGAAGTACAGGGCGCATCGTATTCAAAGCAAAAGATGAAGAGACCGGTATCAGCAGTTACCGCGGAACCATAGACGGCAAGTATGCCTTGTTTGGCAAACCCAATTCCATCAGTGGGAATCTGGTGTGCGAACTCGACCCGAATCATGTAAAAAAGGGAGGCAAGCATGTTGTGGAAATGACTGTAACGGATGGATGTGGGAATCAGACAACGGAAAAGTTTGAGTTTGTCTGGTAAATAACCCTGTGTCTGAACCCTGTCTTCTCCGTACCATCTCCGTATTTATAACTACGGACTTGACACGGACTTGGTAGGTAGCGGCTTATGTGCGACATTTGATTTAATAATTAATATAACTGAAGTATGAAAAGTAAAAGACTGACTCTTTCCGTCTTAGGTATGGTAGTAGCTGTGGTAAATGCATTGGCTTGTACCAATCTTATTGTAGGTAAAAATGCCTCTACAGACGGTTCTACCATCGTTTCTTATTCTGCCGACTCCTACGGGTTGTTCGGTGAGTTATATCATTACCCTGCCGGTGTACATAAGAAAGGCACTCTGATGGATGTACATGAGTGGGATACCGGCAAATATCTGGGCCGGATAGAGCAAGCCCGCCAGACTTACAATGTTATTGGTAACATCAACGAATTCCAGCTGACTATTGCCGAGACTACTTTCGGCGGTCGTCCGGAATTGGTGGATACTACCGGTATTATTGATTACGGCAGTCTGATTTACCTGGGATTGCAACGTGCCCGTACTGCCCGTGAAGCCATTAAGGTGATGACCGATCTTGTACAGGAATACGGCTATTACAGCAGTGGTGAGTCTTTCACTATTGCCGATCCTAATGAGATCTGGATTATGGAAATGATAGGTAAAGGCCCTGGTGTGCGTGGTGCCGTATGGGTAGCTGTACGTATCCCGGATGATTGCATCTCTGCTCATGCCAACCAGTCCCGTATCCATCAGTTCGATATGAACGACAAGAATAATTGCCTTTATTCTTCCGATGTGATTTCTTTTGCCCGCGAAAAAGGTTACTTTACCGGCGTGAATAAGGATTTCAGTTTTGCAGATGCATACGCTCCTCTGGATTTCGGTGCACGTCGCTACTGTGAAGCCCGTGTATGGAGCTATTTCAATATGTTTACCGACCGTGGAGAAGAATTTCTTCCGTATATAGAAGGTAAAACCGATCAGCCAATGCCGCTTTATCTGAAAGCAAACCGCAAAATCTCCGTACAGGATGTGAAGAATGCCATGCGCGACCATTATGAAGGTACTCCGCTGGATATTAGCAAGGATTTCGGTGCAGGCCCTTACCACACGCCTTATCGTCTTTCTCCACTTTCTTTCAAGGTGAACGATCAGGAATATTTTAATGAACGTCCTATTTCTACCCAGCAGTCCGGTTTTGTTTTTGTATCTCAGATGCGTTCTTCTATGCCCGACGCTATCGGTGGTGTACTTTGGTTCGGTACGGATGACGCCAACATGACGGTGTTCACACCTGTATATTGCTGCACGGATAAAGTGCCTGTATGCTACTCACGCGTAGATGGTGCCGACTATATCACTTTCTCATGGAATTCTTCTTTCTGGATTTTCAATTGGGTGGCGAATATGGTTTATCCTCGCTATGATCTGATGATTGAGGATGTACGTGCAAGCCAGTCGGAGATGGAAACTATTTTCAATGATGCGCAGGAAGGTATTGAATCAGCGGCATCCAAACTATATGCCAAAGATCCTGCCCAAGCAAAAGCATTCCTGACTAACTATACAAATATGACTGCACAAAGCACTCTTGATACTTGGAAACGTTTGGGCGAATTCCTTATCGTAAAATACAATGATGGTGTAGTGAAGCGTATGAAAGATGGTAAGTTCGAACGTAATTCCATCGGTCAGCCGGCAGGCGTGATACGTCCCGGATACCCGAAAGAATTCCTGGAAGAGTATGTTAAACAAACCGGTGACCGCTATAAAATGCCGGAATAATGCCCTGTTGCAGATTTCACAGGAACTTCATTTCTCCTGTGAAATCTGTACAATACAGTGTAAATCTTTCATGAAAATGTAGGATATTTGAACTTATTCGCCTACATTTGTGTCTTACAAATAACAGATATATTTTAACCTCTAAAATAACAATAATTATATGGAGAACCAGGAACTTATCAAACAGGTAACTGAGAAAGCCCAGAGATGGCTCACCCCGGCTTATGATGCCGAAACTCAGGCGGAAGTGAAACGCATGTTGGAGAACGAAGATAAAACCGAACTGATAGATTGCTTTTATAAGGATTTGGAATTCGGAACGGGTGGTTTGCGCGGTATTATGGGCGCAGGAACCAATCGTATGAATATTTACACGGTAGGTGCTGCTACACAGGGACTTTCCAACTATCTGAACAAATGCTTCAAGGATAAAGAGCAGATTTCTGTGGTGGTAGGTTATGACTGCCGCAACAACAGCGACAAGTTTGCTCAGATTTCTGCAGATATCTTCTCGGCAAACGGTATCAAAGTATATCTCTTCGATGATTTGCGTCCTACACCGGAAGTTTCTTTTGCTATCCGTCACTTCGGTTGCCAAAGTGGTATCAATATCACTGCAAGCCACAATCCGAGAGAATACAACGGTTATAAGGCTTATTGGGATGATGGTGCACAGGTACTTGCTCCGCACGATACCGCTATCATCGATGAAGTAAATAAGGTAACAGTTGCCGACATTAAGTTTAAAGGTAATAAAGACCTGATTCAGATTATCGGTGCTGATGTGGATAAGATCTATCTGGATATGGTTCATTCTATTTCTATCGATCCGGAAGTGATCAAGCGTCAGAAAGATCTCAGCATTGTTTATACTCCGCTGCATGGTGCAGGTCGTGTTTTGATTCCTGCCTCTCTGAAAGAATGGGGATTTGAAAATGTAAATTGTGTACCCGAGCAGATGGTGAAGGATGGTAATTTCCCGACAGTGGTATCTCCGAATCCGGAAAATGCTGAGGCACTTTCTATGGCTATCGCTTTGGCGAAGAAGATCGATGCTGATATCGTAATGGCCAGCGACCCCGATGCTGACCGTGTAGGTATGGCTTGTAAAGATGATAAGGGTGAGTGGGTACTTATCAATGGTAACCAGACTTGTCTGATCTTCCTGTATTATATCATCAAGAACCGTATTGCAATGGGTAAGATGCAGCCGAATGACTTCATTGTGAAGACCATTGTAACTACTGAACTGATTAAGGCTGTAGCTGATAAGAATAAGATTGAAATGCGTGATTGCTACACTGGTTTTAAGTGGATCGCACGTGAAATCCGTTTGAGCGAAGGTAAACAGCAATACATTGGTGGTGGTGAAGAGAGCTATGGTTTCCTGGCAGAAGACTTTGTTCGTGATAAAGATGCCGTTTCTGCTTGTTCACTGCTGGCTGAGATCTGTGCATGGGCTAAGGATCAGGGCAAGACACTGTATGACGTGCTGATGGATATCTACGTAGAATATGGTTTCTCTAAAGAAACGACTGTGAACGTAGTGAAACCCGGTAAGAGCGGCGCAGATGAAATCAAAGCCATGATGGATAATTTCCGTGCTAACCCGCCGAAGGAAATCGGAGGTTCACCTGTTAAACTGATCAAGGATTATAAGACGTTGAAGATTACTGATGCCCAGGGAAAGGTTAGTGAACTGGATATGCCGGAAGCTTCAAATGTGCTTCAATACTTCACAGAAGACGGTACAAAGATTTCTGTTCGTCCGTCGGGTACTGAACCGAAAATTAAGTTCTATATTGAGGTGAAGGGTGAAATGGGTTGCCCGAAATGCTATGCCAGTGCTGATGCGGAAGCAGAAGAGAAGGTGGTAGCAGTACGCAAGTCACTCGGTATTTGAGAAAGATAAACTGCTGATAGGCAGAAGGGAAGGTGTAATCCTGCGAAGGGTTGCACCTTTCCTGTTTTTTATCTGTTGGTGTGGACATTCTTTTCGCTTTAAGGTTCTTTTGCTTTCTTTAAGTCAACTCTGAAATCATTCTCTGTTAAATGCCGTTTTATATGCAACGTATGAACCTAACCTAAACCTTAGTTAATAGCCATCAGGATGGTAAAAGGGGATTTTGGCAATTAGTGGCGTAAGAACGTTTTCAATAGTGAAAGCACCAGTTGATATAAATTGCCATTATCCTCTTTTGTTTCTGATGGATATATTTAGAATGATTTGATGAAGGTCGGATGACCGGGAGATGAGAAGATATACAGATTGCGGTTGCATGCTAATTGGTTGATGTGAATGAGAGTCGTTTCATTCGTAGTTGTTCGTTTGTTGAATGCATGTCCTCCGCAATCTGTTTTTATTTGAATGTTTTTCGTCTTTTAATTATTGCTTAGCCACCAGTCTATCATCTTTCGTGCTATGCTCAGTTTTCGTGGAATTTCCGGCATATTTTCTTTCGAATAGAATGCTCCGGCACTGAGTTCGTCTTTTTGCAACTTGATTTCTCCACTTTCATAATCGGCAATAAAACCTACCATCAATCCGCTGGGATAGGGCCAGGGTTGGTTACCGAAATAAGTGATATTCTTCACCCGCAATCCGGTTTCTTCCATTACTTCACGTTGTACACATTGTTCCAGAGTTTCTCCTACCTCAAGAAAACCGGCTACCAGGCCATAGAATGTTCCGCGGAAGTTATGGGCATGTACCAGTAAGATTTCTTCTCCACGACGTATCAACACGATGATAGCTGTAGAGATAGGCGGATATATTTCGTAGGCACACGAAGGACACTTCTTCATGATAGGTGTCTTGTGTTCCGTAGGCATGCCACATGCAGGACAAAAACGACTATGTTGGTCCCAATACAATATTTGATATGCTTTACCGGCAGCTTTATATTCATCTAGGGTGATATATTCATAAGAGCCCCGGAGATTGACCATAAGCCATTCTTCCGTTTCCACAACGAGTTGTTCGATGGCGAATGCGTGTACCATTTCATCCGTAGGTAGTAAGACTTCATGAATCGTACAGCCTGAACCGGGAGCCAACGGTGGCTCTGTACCATAAGGTACACTGTATTTTATTTCTCCTTTTTCTGTTTTCTCTTTTTTCAGCAGCAGTTGGTCTTTAAAAAAGACGAACCACTGCGTAGGTTCTTGTTTCTCCGTATCTTCCATTATTCTATGATTTTTCTGTTTTTTGATTATTTATTCTGTGTATAACAGATTTATGTGGAAGCAATTATTGTTCAGACTATCTTTTGATATGCGATTCTTGCTGTTCCATTAGATACATACACGATTCCGCAGCGGATAAAGCCATTTCTTGTGAGCAGATTTTGCATGATAATATTGTCTTTATGTGTGTCCGCACGTAAATTAGGATGTTGTTTGGCGCACCAATCCAGACAGATATCGCCGATGCCTTTGTAACTTCCGTCGGAGGCGATGCGGTGAATCACATAATAAGGATCATCATTTAACCAGGCTCCATCTTCGATGATGGCATAAAAGGGGTCGGGACTCGGAACAAAACAGAATGTTCCGACGATTTTTCCGTGCTTATCTTCACATGCATAGCAATGTCCGTCGGTGATTTCTTTGGCAATCAGCTCACGTTGTGGGTAGCCATTGATCCACTGATTTCCATTTCCTACAGATGCCATAAATTTGCGGGCATGATCGAATATCTCCATCAGGCGGTCTAAATCTGAAAGCTGGCTGGGGCGAATTTGTATCATATCTGTAAACCTGTTAAGTTGCTTATTCCGGAATACAAAAGTACGTGATTATTTTGAAAAATGATAATTTACACTCTATCACCTCACCACTTTATCACTCTTTTCTTTTTCCTTTCATTAGAAATTCTTCAAAGAATGTATCGCGGTAGCTGTTACCTATGGCAATCTCATAATTACCTATGTAAATGTCATTGTTATCAAATGAATCGATGTGACGGGTATTGACGATATAGGACTTGTTTACCCGTAGGAACAGATCCTGGGGCAGGAGCTCGGAGATGCCTTTCATATTCATGCGGGTAATGATGCGCTGCTCCGGGAGTTGAAGAATTACATAGTCTTTCAATCCTTCGATGAAGAGAATATCAGTGTAGTTTACTTTGAAGTATTTCCGTTCGGATTTCACGAAGAAATACTCGGAAGAAACATTGGTTTCAATGGCCTCTTTCTCCTCTTTCATCAATAATGAATGATAGGAGAGGGCTTTCTGTACTGCCTTTTGGAAGCGTTCCGGTTCTATAGGCTTCACCAGATAATCGATAGCATCGACTTCATAGCTGTCCAATGCATATTCCGTATAGGCGGTCGTAAAGATGATGAGGGTTCGTTTGGAGACGGTATGTGCGAACTCTATGCCGGTGATACCCGGCATCTGAATATCCAGAAAGATAAGGTCGACAGAATGTTCTTCCATAAACTGTGTGGCGGATACGGCATTATTGAACATGCCCAGTAAGCAAAGCTCTTTATTTTCTTGCACCAGCATTTCCATGGCTTCGCGTGCTAGTGGTTCATCATCTATTATAATACAATTCATAAATCCAGTTTTAAAATTACTACATACTTATTTTCTGTCTCGGCTACTTCCAGTAAATAGCGACCGAGGTATAGGAGCTCAAGCCGGCGTCGGATATTAGTTAGTCCGATTCCCCCCACATGGCTTTTGCCTGTTGCTACGGCAGGCTTGGAGTTCTCACACTGGAATTCCAATTGATTATCCTCGACCTTAAAGAAAAGGTGAACGTATGACGGATGTTCGCTGTCGAAATTATGTTTCACCGCATTCTCTACAAAGGGAATGAATAGCAAAGCCGGTAATTGTATGGCATCGATATTACCTTCCTCTGTGATATTGTAATCAGAGTGATCGCGCCGTACCTTTTCCAGATTCAGATAGTCGTTCAGGAAATGGATATCGGAGCGGAGAGGTACATGTTCGCGGAAGTTATCATTCATCTGGTAACGCAATAAATCTTCCAGTTTGAATAAGACTTTGGATGCCTCCGCGGGATTTTTCCGAATGAGTACATTGGCATTATTCAGCATATTGAACAGAAAGTGCGGATTTATCTGATTTTTGAGAAATCTCAACTCAGAATACAAGGTAGCAGATTGAATTTCATCTACCCGCTGATTATAGAGCATCCAGTGACGAAGCAGGAGTATGGCGGACATCCCGGCTACGGTAAATCCCATGGCCAATACTCCCGATATGGCATTTACCACGATAGGCAACAGATTGTTATCGGATGCGGGCACTGAAATGTCGATGGTGAAAATTTGGAATATAGCTACAGCTATAATGACTATCAGACTTACTCCGGACACACCGAGCGCATATATCAACAGGCGGTTTTTCAGCAGGAAGCGAGGGAATAGCCAGTAAAGATTGATATAGAAAACTGCATCAATGGAAATGAAATAGATGGTCCATCCCAATAACCTTTGAGGGAAACTGAGGGGACGCATGGGGACATTCCAGAGTATGTTCACTGTAATCATAAACACTACGAATTGCAGAAACAAATGTCTTGCCGTACGGTAACGTGGAGCAAGCAGGAAACTGGTAAAACGGTTATTAATCATTTTCCACCTCCTTTCAATTCAAGCTGGATGTTCTGGCCGGTTAATTCCAACCGGTAATTCTCACCGTATTGCAAATCGAGGCGTTGCCGGATTTTATTCAATTCCTGCTCCGGTTCCAGGCAAGGCATGGATACCTGACAGTTGAACAGAATGGTCTCATCTTCCGCTTGCAAATGAATTTCAATGGATGCGGATTGTTCTTCCTGAATTTCTATTTGCTTTACTGTGTACTGGATAAAAGGTATAAAGAGCAATGGGAATACAAATGTACGCCCTGTCTCTCCCGAGGCACTCATGTGGAAATCAAATTTATTCGAAACAAGTTGTTCCAGTTCCAGATAATTGGAAAGGAATTTGATTTCCGTATTTAGCAGCACTTTCTCCCGGTTACAGTCATACAACTGATAACGGAGTATCTGGCTCAGTTTCATTAACATTTCCGACGCTTTTCCCGGATTTACCAGTGCCTGTTCTCCTGAATAGTGGAGTACCCGGAATAACATGGAGGGGCTAATTTGTTCTTTCAGATGTTCTATTTCGGACTGTAACCTGATTTTTTCTAGTTGCATCACCCGTTGGTTTTCCAGTATCCAGAGCCGCAACAAGACAGTCATACCGCCGCCCATGATGCTGAGAAGGGTTAATGGGAAAGAGGAAAGATAATCCATAACAAATGCCACCTTAGAATATCCCACGTAAATATTAGGTACAGAGAAGATATCGGATACAATATACTCCTGTGTAGCTTGAAAAATAAAAACTATGATTAAAGCACCTGATAGGGAAAGAATATACGTCAGATATCTTTGTTTGAGCAAGTAACGGGGCACCAGATAGAGCAAATTGAAATAAAAAATGCCACCGTAGAGCAGAAACATGTTGAAGATGAGAAGATAGATCCACTTTCCCAACATCTCTATATAACCCTGACAGCTGAATAATACCAGATTACAGGCTATGACAAACAGTGCCACGACGACAGTGGTATGTCTGGCTACCCGGAAGCGTGAGCTGACGAGGAAGCGGTATAGAAAAGAATCATCATTGCCTATAATTGGTATTACTTTCATGGGAGTATCTCTCATTTGAGGTGACGAAGATAGAATAAATTCATATAAAACACTGGATTATCCTGAATTAAAACTCTATTTTGTAGCTGATATTGGTCAGACCGGTTTTCTGTTCACTTGCCTCTATCTTTCCTGTTTTTATGTTATAGAGGTGCTGAATGAACTCTTTGCTGCCTGTAAAGTTGAGGCCTTTCACGGAGAATTCATGAGATACACGGCGTTTATTGATGCGGTAGCTTACCGTATAATTGCCAATCAGCATCGGAGAGCGTTGAATGGAATATGCCCGCGTTTCATCATACTGCACTTCTTTGTCGGGGTGGGCCATCGTTGCTTCCACATCTATCGGAGCATAGCGTTCTCCACTTTGCAGGGTAAGCTTCAGGTTGACACTGAGAATGTTTTGTTTGTTGCGTCCCAGCATCCACTCTTTACCGATCAGTCCGTTCAATACATATTTCCGGTTGAAGCGTGTGTTGTGCCAGATACCATCGCCACCGCAATAACGGGAATCGAACAGGGAAGCGGTTATCATATAATAGAGTCCTTTGTTCAGTGCCCGTTCCCAAGTGAAGTCTACACCGAAGTTGCGTCCTCGTCCTTTGTTCACTAAAGCGTTTTCCACGAAGAATTCATCTCGGTTAAGTACCGAAAAGGAGCTGTCGCGCATGACGGGTACATCGTATAGAAACTGAATGTAAGGTTCCACTTTCAAGCTTATATTTTCTGAAACCTTATAGGCGAATGAAAGCATCAGATGGTGTGCTTTGGTAAAATCGAGGTTTTTGTTTACTGACCGGTCACCGGTGCTTTGCGTCTTTACGAAGTAAACGTCCATCTTTTCCATACGGCTGTACATACCGTAAGCCAAAGCAAAGGAAGTTCGGGCATTGGTTTGCCATTTCAGGCTGGTGCGGGGTTCAAGGGTCCAGCGGTTATTTAGCGTGAGCAGTTGGCCGTGCAATCCGAAGTTCAGGCTTAGTTTGTCGTTTATTCCCCATGCAGAGCTGTTGTAGGCTGAAATCAGGCTGGTGTTTCCATCTCCTTTTGAGATTGTTTCCAACGGTTGATCGATGAATGGAGCAAGCTCGAAATTCATATTGTAGAACATTTGTGTAAAGGTGAATCCGGTTTTGTTGGTAAAACGGTTGCTTACTTTCCGGTTCAGTGACGAAGTCAGTATCAGGTTCGTGTTACTGCTGTTCTGTTCGATGTAAGGTGAAGAATTAAATTCTCTGTCGTAAGTGGTTTGAATGGCCTCTTGGTCGGAATAAGTTCCGGCAAGTGTGGTTTTCAGTAAGGTGTTTTCATTAAAGAAGTAGCGATGGGTAACACCTCCGGCTGCCATGTACTGGGTGGAACGCCCCTGTCCGGCATCTTCCAGGTAATCCCATTTATCCGGATTCTCTTCGAGTGAACTTTTGTATTTGTCAAGCAATGCAGTACCCCATACGGCAAAGGTACCTGCATGGCGGGTGGGGAAGTTTAGTTTGAAGTTCAGGTCCTGATAGTCCATCTTTCCACCTAAGTCAACGTTCAGTAGTCCCGTAGTGGAGTAGCGGTAATTGAAGATATATGAGGCTTTATGTTTCTTGCTTAACGGACCTTCGGAAGCGAAATCTATTCCCATGATGCCTACCTGGAATGTATTTTCATTTCGTTGGTTGTTCCCGTTGCGTAGCTTCATGTCGAAGACACCGGAAACGGCATTGCCGTATTCTGCCGGAAAAGCACCCGTGAAGAAGTCGGAGTTTCCTAAAACCTGTGCACTGAGTGAGGACAGAATTCCACCTCCCAAAGTGGCGATATCTGCGAAATGGTTTGGGTTTGGAATTTCCACATCTTCCAGTCGCTACTGCAATAAATGCGGTGCATTGCCGTGGATGGATATACCATTATTGGAAACGCTTGGCGTTACTCCGGCAAATGAGGCAACCAGTCGGGCCGGATCATCAAATCCGCCTGCATAGCGGCTTGCTTCCTCTACACTGAGCATACGTGCTCCTGCGACAGCCATTTTATTCATTGCTTCGTTCCGGTTGTGTGCATGCACCACTACTTCGCTCAGTTCGTTTACGCTTTCCTGCAAAGCTATTTCCAGATAAACTTCTTTAGCGGAAGTCACCAGAATCTCCCGTACGGTTGCCGGCTCGTATCCCATAAACGAAGCCTGCACGGAATGGCGGCCTACCGGAATTTTGGGAAGTGCGAAACGTCCGAGACTATCGCACATCATCCCTAAACCCGGAATGTCCGTCAACTGTATCGTTGCATAAGGGATAGGATGCCCCGACGCCCGGTCATTAACCACTCCTCGTAGTGTTTGTACAGGGCGCCCACTACTTTGTGGGATATTCTCATCATCGACTGATGCTTGTCCGGGGATATTAGATATTTCCTTTCCGAAAGAGCAAATTGAAATTAGTAATGCGGCTATTACTAATACTTTAGTTTTATCCATCTTTATCGTTTTTTGTTTAATGCGACAAAGATAGGTCTCTGCTATGCGTTACTTTTTTATTTGAGACGAACCGGATGGGTTTGTAGACGAAACTCGGAAATAGCAGCTAAAGCTTGCTCTGCTTTTTCTATACTTACTATCTTTCTAACTTAACCCATGATTTACAGTTTATTTCTTTCAGGAATTCCTTATCATGTGATATGGCAATCACCGTTCCTGTATAGTCCCGGATGGTTGCCGTAATAATCTCGATGCTTTCAATATCCAGATTATTGGTCGGTTCGTCCAGTATGAAAACATCCGGGGTATTATCTGCAATCATCAGACAACAAAAGGAGAGACGCATCTTTTCTCCACCACTAAGCAATTTGCAAGGCTTGTTCCATGTAGCTACTGGAAAAAGGTAACGGTTCAATATCGTTTTCAGTTCATGCTCCGGTAGATGACGACGGTTGAAATGGTCCGCCTGTTCCAGAATGCTATATTCATTATGGATAAGAGAGTATTCCTGATCCAGATAAACAGTGCTGAAATCAATGCGGTCGAGTGTTCCGTTGACGGCAACGAGTTCGCCGCAAATCAGCTTTAGCAATGTAGTTTTACCACTGCCGTTATTGCCTTCAATATAGAAGCGGTCGCCACTCCGTAACTGAAAGCTTAACGGTGTTGTCCACATGGGGTGGGGAACATCCGGATATTGAAAGTTCATTTCTTTTGCAGTAGCCAATATTTTACCTTCGTGCAGAGTGGAGGCATTGAAGTTTGTTTTTAGTTTCTCTGCAAGGGGAAGAGTACTTTTTATGTTTTGCATATCCTGCTGTAGCTTTTCTGCTTTCTCGGTATGTACACTTTTTAGTTTATTGGTACTTACTTCTGCTCTGTTTTTCATGGCACCCATCATAATGCGGGGGATGCCTTTTTTGATGGCGGCCTTTTCGCCCCGTACATTCTGTTTTGCCTTTTGTTCCGCCAATTCACGGGCAGTTTTCCGGGCAAGCCGCAGGGCTTTTTGTTTTTCTTCCAGTTGCTCTTGCAGGGCATTCAGTTGGATTCCCTTTTGCTCCTTAAAGAAATCGTAATTGCCGCCATAGAAAGTTAGTCCGTTAGAGGATAATTCACAAATGGCAGGTAACCGGTTTAGTAAGGCGCGGTCATGGCTGATGACGAGTACAATGGCCGGAGTGCGCCGTACAAAGTCATATAACCGTTGCCGCCCCATTGCGTCCAGATGGTTTGTTGGCTCATCCAGCAGAATAGCGACAGGTGAATGTAATTCCATGCCGGCGAGGAAGATACGCGTTTTTTCTCCCCCGCTTAATCCGTCCATCAGACGGGAGAGGGGAATGTCATTCATTCCCCAGGCCGACAGGGCAGCTTGGGCACGTTCTTCAATATTCCAGTCATCATTCAGTGTGGCAAAATGCTTTTCGGATACATCTCCGTTCAGGATGGCATGCAAGGCTTCCAGTTTGCCATCTATTCTTAAAGCCTGTGCAATGGTTCGGTCATCATATTGCCCGAAATGTTGAGGCACATAATAGAGATGTTCCGGGTGGCTGACCGTTCCGGTTGTAGCAGATAAATCACCTGCAATAATCCGCATTAAAGTGGATTTTCCGCAACCGTTGTTTCCGGTTAGCGCCATTTTATCTCCCGGGTTGATAACAAGGTTCAAATGTTGGAATAAGACTTCTTTGTCGGAATGGACATAACTAAGATCTCTGATAATAATACTCATGGTAAATACTGTGTTTAAAGAGGTGAATACACTGTACCAAAAAGTGCTTTGGATACAATAAAATCTCGATTGTGGAGGGGATAGACAAACACAGTATTGGCTAAACATTCACGTTTGTGATGCTCAGCGTTCTGAATTATAAAGCATGTAAAAAGTGATGTTTACCGAAATGTTTGTCTTTACTTGGAAATTCTCATCGTAGTAATTATTAGTTAGTGGGTGCAAAGATAGGTATTTCTTTTGGATATTGCAATATTACTATCAAAAGGGGGATATTCTGAGTGCTTCGATAAGCTTTCGATTATTAGCCTTTTAGGTAAAATACCGTTTTTAAGAAGATTTTCTTAAATTGTAGAATAAAACCATATATTTGCCAAATAAAACTATATATTTGCAAAATATAAGGTGTATCTCGGCAGAGAACAATTAATCATTATATTTAATTTATCTCAATAAATCTCGTATGAAATCTACTGATTCCGAACAAGAAGGAGTCGGCATGGAACTGGAACAGTACCGTAACCGGCTCGAACAAATGGTCGAAGAAAAATCTAAGGACCTGATTGCCATTCAAGAGAATCTGGAAGCAACCAACCGGCGGCAGGCATTATTCATAAAAGTGTTGCAAATATTACAACTGGAACCGGATATACCTACAGCCATGAATATGGCACTTGCTGAAATAGGCCGTTATACCGGTGTTGACCGATTGGCAACATGGGAAAACCATCTTGACGGGGTCACATACGGATGCACCAACGAATGGTGCAACGATGGTATTGAGCCGGCCATAGATTACCTGCGGAGTATGACCATTGAAGCGGGAAAGCCGTGGTTTGATATGCTCGAAAAGAATCATATCATCTGTACGTCCGATATCTATTCGCTCGATCCCTTTATTACCCAGATGCTCGAAGTACAGGGTGTAAAAGCCATTGCCGTTTTTCCTCTGTCGCAGTTAGGGGTGCATTTCGGTTTCCTGTCATTTAACTTCTGCTGGAATAAGCAGTGGGATGAAAAGGACGTGGAGTTAATGAGTCAAATATCGCAAATTGTATCCACTGCTACAAAACGCTGGCAGGTAGAAACGTCTCTGCAATTGTCTCAACGAACTATGCAAAAGGTATTGGATAACATCAATGCCAATATTTTTGTTTGCGATTATGATACACAGAAGGTACTCTTTGCAAACAAACCTTTCCGCGAAGAAGCCGGACAGGTTTCGGAAAATGCAGAATGCTGGAAAATGCTGAATGCAGGACTGAATGGTTTGTGTGCGCATTGCCCGAAACCACAGTTACTCGATGCCAACCGTAAGTTCACAGGTGTTCATTTCTGGGAAGACTACAATCCCGTTACCGAACGCTGGTATACCATTCAGAGTATGGCGATAAAGTGGCTCGACGGACGATGGGCAATCATGGAATTGGCTACTGATATCACTACCCGTAAGCAGGTAGAATTGGAGTTGATTCAGGCTAAGGAAAAAGCAGAAGAATCAGATAGGCTAAAATCGGCATTCCTTGCTAATATGAGCCACGAAATACGTACTCCTCTGAATGCTATTGTGGGCTTCTCGAGCTTGCTTGCCGAAGCCGATGATGATGAGCGTGAATCGTATATGTCTTTAGTAGAGGAGAACAACGAACTGTTGCTCAACCTTATTTCTGACATTTTGGATATTTCTAAAATAGAGGCCGGTACGGTGGAACTCACTATAACAAGGGTGGATTTACCCCGACTTTGCCGTGAGGTAATTTCCACTTGTTCACACAAAAAACATGAGGAAGCGGTAGTACTGTGTTTTGACGAAAGCTCACCACAGATAATGGTTGATGCCGACAAGAACCGAATCATGCAGGTATTTTCTAATTTCGTAACGAATGCCTTGAAATTTACGACCAAGGGATCGGTTACTCTTTCCTATAGATTGGAAAATGACACTCAGGTGCGTTTCTGTGTGACGGATACCGGTAAGGGTATTCCTGCTGAACAGCAGCATGAGATTTTCAATCGTTTTGTAAAACTCGACTCATTTTCGCAAGGTGCTGGTCTTGGATTGTCTATATGCCAGAGTTTGGTAGAGCGAATGGGAGGAGAGATTGGAGTAGACTCCCGTGAGGGAGAAGGTTCGTGTTTCTGGTTCACACATCCATATACACTTGATGCCTCATCGGATTCGGAGGTTGTAACAAAGGATGGTGACCAGGTTATAAAGATCATTTCAAGAAATTATAAACCTCTGATTCTGGTGGCCGAGGACGTAGACAGCAACTATTTACTGATCGAGGCACTTCTTAGGAAGGATTATCGTCTGCTGAGAGCACATGATGGTAATGAGGCTGTAGAACTTTTCAATACTCAATCTCCTGATCTTATATTTATGGATATGAAGATGCCGGGTATGAATGGAATAGATGCGGTGGTTATGTTAAGGGAAGGCGGTGCCCGGGTGCCCATCATTGCCCTTACGGCATTTGCTTACGACGATGATAGGGCATTGGCACTCAATGTGGGTTGCAATGACTTTTTGACCAAACCTGTTTCGCCACTCGAGTTACGCAGGATGGTCAGTAAATGGATAGGGAAATAAACCCCAAAAATCAAAAGGATTACTCCATGGAAGATGCATCGAATGACAGAGGTAGCAAAGCACCTACATTCTTCATCTCATAGATACCCTTTTTCCCGAAAAGTAAAATGCGCATGGGGTGCTTGAAGCGTTTTTCCGTTTCAAGCATTACCTGGCGGCATGCACCACAAGGGGGAATCGGATCATCCAGGAAATCCCGTTCATTGCGCGCGGCAATGGCAAGAGTTTCTACTGCCTGATCGGGATATTGGGAGTTTGCATAAAATAAAGTGGTACGTTCGGCACAAAGCCCCGACGGGTAAGCGGCATTCTCCTGATTGGTACCTGTGACAACCGTATCGTCTGCCAATCGGGCAGCGGCGCCTACTGAAAAGTGTGAATAGGGGGCATAGCTACGCCGGGTAGCCTCGCGCGCTGAATCTATGAGTTGGCGGTCGGCATCACTTAATTCACTATAATCGTATATTTTAATGTCAATTTGTAAGGTCAAATCTTTCATAAGGCAGTGATGTATATTGTAATTAATGTTACAAAGTTAGAAAAGAGATTGGTAATTCCAATTCTTTTTAAGATTTTTGTACCTCAACTTATATTGCTATGAATAGAATGAACGCTATCAGACTCACTGCAATCCTGGCACTTCTGGTTTGTACCGTTGCCGCTCAGGCGCAGCGCAAGAATGCCCGTTACGTGGAATATATAGAGAAGTATGCTCCGCTTGCTGTACAACAAATGAAGGAACACAAGATACCTGCCAGTATAACTCTGGCTCAGGGACTTCTTGAAAGTGGTGCCGGACAAAGTGCGTTGGCACGCAAAAGTAATAACCATTTCGGTATTAAGTGCGGTAGTAACTGGCGTGGGCGCACAGTGCGTCACGATGACGATGCCCGCAATGAATGTTTTCGGGCTTACAGTAATCCCAGAGATTCTTATGAAGATCATTCTGCTTTTCTGAAACGGGGTGCACGTTATGCATTCCTGTTCGATTTGAAGGTTACGGACTATAAAGGTTGGGCACGTGGTTTGAAGAAAGCCGGATATGCTACTGATCCCTCTTATGCGAACCGTCTGATAACGATTATAGAGGATTATGAACTTTATAAGTATGACAGTCGCGGTATGAGTAATCGTGAAAACCGTAATTGGGAGAAAGAACTGAAGAAGAAACCCTGGCTGGCTAATCCGCATCAGGTATATATAGCTAATGATATAGCCTATGTCGTAGCTCGTGACGGCGATACTTTCCGCTTATTGGGCAAGGAGTTCGATATCAGTTGGAAGAAGCTTGTGAAGTACAATGACCTGCATAAGGATTATACGTTGGAGGCGGGTGATATCATTTATTTGAAAGGTAAGAAAAAGAAAGCTTCTAAGCGGTATACGGTTTACATCGTGAAAGATGGCGACTCCATGCATACCATTTCTCAAAAGTACGGTATACGGTTGAAGAACCTGTATAAGATGAACCGGAAAGATGATGAATATATTCCTGAAGTGGGTGACAGATTAAGGCTAAGATAAATTGTATATAGGAGCATTTCACTTCCTGCCTGTTGCAGTTTTCGTTGAGCATTCCATTCGTTTTATATAAGGGATTGTTTTGCTCGCTCCTAATGAATATCTTGTTCTCTCTTAGGTATAATTGGGTGTCAATCAGGGTTAACAGGCTTGTCAACCTTGGTTGACAGGCTCGTTAACCTCGGTTGACAGGCCTGTTAACCAAGGTCAACACTCAATAAGACTTACTGTAAAACTATAAAAGAAGCCGGGTAAAAGCAAATGATCCCTTGTCTGTTATGAATTGATCGCTGAGACTTTTACTGCAAAACACATGGGGTGAACCTTTTAGGGCGTTATATACCTATCCGAAAATGTACAGGGTGTTCGATATCGGACACCCTTCTTTTTTCTCTATCTTCTTGTTTTCAGCTATTTACGTTTTTGGCACGCATTTAGTATATATAAATAATGTGAATAATATGCCTGTTCGTTTTTGAAAGCGGGCGAAGGCTGAAAACTGATAAAATAATAAATAACTCAATATTCAACATGGACAGAGAAATACCAAAAGCAGTGCGTAACAAAGAACGCAACAAGAAAATCATCCGTTACGGAGGCATCGGCGTGGCAAGTATAGTCGTTATCAGCGTACTCATTTCATTGATGCGTACGGGAGTGAAAGCAAAAGACCTGGTACTTTCCACAGTAGATAAAGGCACGATTGAAGTCAGTGTAAGTGCATCCGGAAAAGTGGTGCCGGCTTTCGAAGAGATTATCAATTCTCCTATCAATACCCGTATCGTCGAGATATATAAGAAAGGTGGCGATAGTGTGGATGTAGGTACGCCGATCTTGAAACTTGACTTGCAGAGTGTAGAGACAGACTATAAAAAATTGTTAGACGAAGAGCAGATGCGTAGCTACAAATTGGATCAGTTGCGCGTGAACAACCAGACAAAACTGAACGACCTGTCTATGAAGATTAAGGTTTCCGCCATGCAGTTGAATCGCAAGAAAGTGGAGTTGCGTAATGAGCAATATCTTGATAGCCTGGGTTCGGGAACTACGGATAAAGTGCGCCAGGCAGAACTTAGCTATAACGTAGCCCAGTTGGAATACGAACAGCTGAAACAACAATATGATAATGAGAAAGAAGTGCTTGCTGCCGAATATAAAGTTCAGGAGTTGGATTTTAGCATCTTCCGCAAAGGCCTTGCCGAGATGAAGCGAACGCTGGATGATGCACAGGTTCGTTCTCCGCGCAAAGCTATCCTTACCTATATTAATAACCAAATCGGTGCACAGGTTTCTCAGGGAAGCCAGCTTGCCGTGATTTCTGATCTTAGCCATTTCAAGGTGGAAGGTGAAATAGCAGATACGTATGGTGACCGTGTGGCCGCCGGTGGCAAAGCGATTGTGAAGATTGGCAGTGAGAAACTGGAAGGTACGGTCAGCAGTGTGACGCCGTTGTCAAAAAACGGAGTGATTTCTTTCACTGTACAACTGAATGAGGATAATAACCGTCGTTTGCGTTCGGGATTGAAGACGGATGTATATGTGATGAATGCCGTGAAAGAAGATGTGATGCGTATTGCCAATGCTTCTTATTATGTAGGACGTGGCGAGTATGATCTCTTTGTGTGTGACTCTGATAAAGAAATCGTGAAACGTAAAGTGCAACTGGGTGATAGCAACTTTGAGTTTGTTGAAGTTATCAGTGGCTTGCAGCCGGGTGACCAGGTGGTGGTGAGCGACATGAGCCAGTATAAAAATAAGAATAAACTGAAGTTGAATTAGCTACAAGCTACGAGTTACAAGTACCTTTTGGGGTGAGGGTTGCAGCAACTCGTGGCTTGTAACTTATAGCTTGAAAATAAGAAAGATATGTTGAGGATATATTTGAAGCAAGCGTGGAGTCTGCTGAAAGAAAATCCGTTGGTTAGCGGACTTTCTATTGCCGGAACAGCATTGGCTATAACTGCTGTAATGATGATTATTCTTGTGATGCAGGTGCGCCTGGCAGAGTATGCACCGGAGACAGAGCGCAGTCGTATGTTGCACATAATTGCAACCCGTTCTTTCATGAAAAGTAATGATGGGAACTGGAATAATGGAGGAATGGGAAAACGTGTGGTACGTGAGCTTTTCTATAATCTGAAAACTCCGCAGGAGGTGAGTGGCTATACCCGTAACACGGTATCCGTTAGTTCCGTTGCCAAACGTACCTTTACAAAATACCGGGCTACCTATACAGACGAACGTTTTTGGAAAATATTCGATTACACATTTCTGAATGGCGCTCCTTTTACATGCGAAGACAATGAAAGTGGCATTCGTAAGGCAGTTATCAGTGAGAAACTGGCACGCCGCCTCTTCGGTAAGACGGAGGTAAAGGGACAGAGATTACTTGTTAATCGGACAGAATACACGGTATGTGGTGTGGTGAAAGATGTACCTCGTACTGCCCGTTACGCCTATTCGGATGTATGGTTGCCCTATAATTCGAGTGCTGCTATGGAGACGGCTGCCAATGTGTATGAGGGGCTGGTAGGTCCTTTTAATGTTGTGATGCTGGCACATGACACCGATGATTTTACTGTTATCCGTGCAGAGGTGGATAAGGTTACCAAACAACTGAATACGAATACGTCGGAATATGCTGTCAGTTTCTTTAACGGACCGATGACTAATCTGGATCTGTTGGTTACCAATAATAGCGGTTTTGTTAATGAAATTCCCTATAGCAATTGGGTTTTGCAACAAGGCAGTTTCATGTTTTTCCTATTGCTGCTTCCGGCGCTCAATATGATTGGCATTACACTGGCTAACTTTCGTAAACGGCGTGCAGAGATAGGTGTTCGTAAAGCGTTTGGAGCGAGTGCAGGTAATGTTTTCCGTCAGGTCCTCGATGAGAATCTCATAATTACTTTCATCGGTGGTATATTCGGACTGATGTTCTCCATCGGTGTCTTGTTACTGACACGTGACATCTTCTTTCCGTCAGGTACGGAATTCAACGCGGAGATGCTGATACGTCCGGAAACATTTCTGGTGACTTTGCTTTTCATCTTCCTGCTGAACCTGCTATGTGCCGGCATTCCTGCCTGGCGTGCCGGAAAGTATAACATTGTCAAATCGTTGAACAATCAAGAATAAACCATGATACGTCATCTTATCACTCTGATATGGAACCAGCGCAAACAGAATGGCTGGATATTTGCCGAACTGGCATTGGTTTTACTGGCTGTCTTTATGATTACGGATGGCGGGTATAGTAAATACACTCTTTATAATGAGCCTTTAGGTTATAACATCGATCGTTGCTGGCGGCTTCATCTGGAGGAAATGGAATCTGATAACGAAGGTTATACAGGCGAGGACGAGCGTGGAGCCAAATGTTGGGAACGTATCACGGAATTGACTCGACGACTGATGAATACCGGTGAGGTGGAGGCTGTGGGATGCAGCTTTTACAGTTGCCCCTACAGTCAGGGAAATTCGTGGACGAGCGTTGAACCGGCAGGTGCGGATAGCGTCAATGCTTATTCGGAATCTTTGCACCGCCAACTGGGTGATGTCGGTTTCTTTGAAGTTTTCGGCATTCATGACGTGAATGGAAAACATATCCGCGAACTGGAAAATCCGGCAAAAGATGAGGTTATCCTGACGGAGAAGGTAGCGCAGAAATTTTTCGGTGGGAAGGAACCGCGCGGGCGGTTGGTAAATACCGGCGAATTGGACGGGACGCCTGTACTGGCTGTTGCCCCTACTATTCGTGAGAATGATTTTGAACCGGCTACTCCCACGTTTTATATCAAAGCTTCCGGTTCTACGATGGAGGAGCTTTTCGAGTGGTATCGTCCTTCTTCATTGGAATATTCGCTACGCATGAAGCGTGACATGACACAGACTGAGATGGAAGAATGGCTTGCTTCTTTGGGTGAACGGTTGACGTCCGGCAATATCTATGTAAATGCTGTAACAGGTTTTAAAGAAATGCGTGCCGATCGTATAGATTATGTGATAACGGATTGGCAAATGGTACAACTCATTGTCGCCTTCTTGTTGCTGAATGTGTTTTTCGGCGTTACCGGGACTTTCTGGATGCGTACACAGGCACGCCGTTCGGAAACGGGATTGCGTATGGCTGTCGGTGCGTCGAAGGGGCGGGTTGTATTCTGGCTCAATACGGAGGGATTATTAATTCTGTTACTGGCGTTGATTCCTATCATTATTATCGTGTTCAATTTCCATCACATGGATTTATTGAGTACTAAAGTTCCTTATACGGCAGGTCGCTGGATTGTAGATTTTGCTATTTCATTGGGAACTCTCGCAATGATGATTGTATTGGGCATTGCGGTGCCGGCACGCTGGATTATGAAAGAGCAACCGGCGGAAGCATTGCATCACGAGTAGACAAATAACTTAATATATTCAGGGATGGTAAAAATCTATTTGAAGCAAGCATGGGTCTTGTTGAAGCAGAATCCGCTTTTCAGTACCCTTTATATAGTCGGTACAGGGCTGGCTATTGCTATGACCATGATTGTTGCTGTGATTTACTACGTTAAAGTAGCTCCGGTTTATCCGGAGGTGAATCGCATGCAAACGCTTTATCTGACTTCTGCAAGCTTTCAAAAAGGAACGGAGCAGAATAAACAGACTTTTCAATGGGCCGTTTCTTATCAGGCATTACAAGAGTGGTTTTATCCGTTGAAGAATGCTGAGGTTGTTTCGGGGTTCATGAATAACAGGTCAGATGACAATTATATTCAACCGGTCGACCGCAGTGGGGATTTTACAGTAAGTTTAAAGTTGGTTGACCCGAATTTCTTTCGCATCTATCCATTTAATTTTTCGGAAGGTAAGCCTTTTACTACGTCCGACCTTGAAAGCGGTATCTGTACGGCTGTCATAACAGAAGAACTGGCTCGTCGTCTGTTTGACACGGCCGAAGGTGTGGTGGGACGCTCATTCAGTTTGGATTATGTCAATTATCGCGTTTGTGGTGTTGTGCGTAGTGCAAGTTATCTGACTTCGGATTCATATGCTCAAGTCTATATTCCTTATAGTGTAATTCCTAAATATCGTGACTCCAATTATGGAATACCTTATTTAGGTGCATTTGGTGTTACTTTTCTTGTAAAGGACGATGCGCAAGCCGAAGCGTTGCGTGCCGAAATTCAGGAAATTGTCCGTAAGGAAAATCTGTTGCATGCGGATGAATGGCAGGTGAATTTTTGGGAGCAACCTACTTCCCATTTGCAGCGATTGTTTAAACCTTATCCTAGTATGACAACCGGTGCATGGGCACAGATACGTTATCTCCTTTTAATATTGCTGGTGCTCCTGCTGGTTCCTGCCTTGAATTTGAGCGGAATGATAGCGAGCCGTATGGAAAGCCGCTTGTCGGAGATGGGAGTGCGTAAGTCATTCGGTGCCGACCGTGGCGGATTACTTTCACAAGTGATGTGGGAGAACCTCTTATTGACATTGTTGGGTGGTGTATTGGGATTATTGTTGGCGTGGTTCGCCCTGTATACTTGTCGTGAGTGGGTATTTATGATATTGGAAGACTGGGCCGAACCGGTTCCGGAAGGAGTGAATGTGCTGGTTTCCGGTGAGGTGCTGTTTGCCCCGGCGGTATTTGTTGTTGCTCTTTTGTTCTGTATCTTGCTGAATTTATTATCAGCATTGATTCCGGCATGGTATGCACTGCGGAAGCCGATTGTGTATTCATTGAATGAAAAAAGATAAAGACTATGCTGAAACTTATATTAAAGAACCTGTGGGCACGCCGTCGCCGTAATGTCTGGTTACTGGCGGAATTGATTCTGGTCAGTATTGTTACGTGGATTATCCTTGATCCGGTTATCGTGACGACGTATGACCGCAGTATTCCTTTAGGTTATGACACCGACCGCCTTTGTCTTGTTACTCTCAGTACCTTGCAGCCACAAGCGCCCGGTTATGATGAAGAGGCTGAGGATTCGGCCATGATTATGAAATCTTACTTCAATCTGACGCGACTGGTTAAGGACTATCCCGGCGTAGAATCGGCTACTCCGGTATTGGGTTTCGCTTATCCCAATTCTACGGGGAATGCCAATACATCTATTCGTGCGGAAGGTGACACATTGGATTTGCCGGTAATGATTATGGAATTTATACCTCATACGAATTTCTTCGAAACTTATGGTTTTCGTTCCGGACGAGGCAGGACACCGACCGAATTATCGGACTATGACTATACGGAAAATGACATCGTAATGACTGAAAATACGGCTGAACATTTGTTCCACACTAAAAATGCGGGTAATAAGCGTTGTTGGTCCAGAGAGGGGAATGATACAATTTATTCGCCGGTTATTGGTGTAGTGGGAAACTTTAAGGCAACCAGTGACTCCCGTCCGGCTCCTGTCATTTTTCGTCCTTTGATATCTATCGATATGGAAGATGCTTACGATGATATGCGGATATTGCTTTGTCTGAAAGAGAATGTGAGTATGAAGCGTTTCTTGCATGATTTTCAACCGTGGATGGTGAAAGAGTTGCGGGCCGGTAATCTTTTTGCTCGTAACGTCCGGTCTTATGAAGCATTGATAACGAAAAATGAGTCTTATGATGTTACGCCGATGTATCGGCGTAATCTGGCAATGGCGGCATTCTTTTTAATTAATCTTTGCTTGGGTGTTATCGGTACTTTTTGGTTACAGACACGTACTCGCCGCGAAGAAGTGGGAGTGATGCTTTCCTTTGGCGGTACGCCTGGATATATTGTCCGCTTGTTGATGGGTGAAGGAGCGGTGTTGACGTTTGTAGCTGCACTGGCGGGCTGCTTGCTTTATTTGCAATATGCTGTCAAAGAAGGATTGGAGAGAGGTAACAACTGGAGGCAGATTATTGATGAATGTTGGATCACGGATTTCACGCAGCATTTTCTTATCGTGTCATTCATCGTTTTCTTTATCCTGTTGGCGGTGGTATTGATCGGAATCTATATTCCTGCTCGTAAGATTAGTCGTATTCCACCGACAGAAGCATTACGTGATGAATAAATAAAACACAATATTATGATTAAACTTTATCTGAAACAAGCTTGGACGCTGATAAAGCAGCATCGTCTCTTTACCGGCATCTATGTGGTGGGTACAGGGCTTTCAATAGCTCTTGTCATGACAATGTTCATCATCTTTTATGTGAAGTTTGCGCCTATATATCCCGAATATAATCGCAACCGGATGATCGTATTGAAAATGATGAAATCTTATCCTAAGGATGATGATAAGAGTTGGAACTGCTCCAGCGTCAGTTACGATGTGGTGAAAATGTTACAAGAATTGCCGCACTTGGACGCTATCGGTGCCGCGTCAGGCAGCTATCGAGAATATTACGTGGAAGTTCCTGACAATAATGAGCCTATTGGCATTACTCCGCTTTATGCCGATGCAGGATTTTGGCAGGTCTTTACCTTTCGTTTTCTGTATGGAAAGCCTTTCACACAAGCGGATATCGATGCGAAACGCAGGGAAGTGGTAGTTCCGGTAAGTCTGGCAAGGAGGCTATTTGCTGCAGATGATGTGGTGGGCAGACGCTTTAAGATGGATGCGCAGGAATACCGGGTTTGCGGTGTGGTAGAGGATGTTTCTGCTGCTACGCCTTCTACCGTGGGAGATTTATGGATGCCAATAACGCTTAACTCTTGGATTAAGTCGGACAATTCCGAAAAGTTGGTTGGTAGTGCGGATATATATATGACGGCTCCCACTGCTACCGACAAAGAAGCTTTGAAGGAAGAAGTGCGTGAGGTTTTTCGGAAATTTAATCTTGCTGCTCCTAAATATATGAATGACCTTATGGGACAACCCGATGACTACTGGGCCAGCACATTCCGTGTAAATTCTTGCGGAGCCCCTGACCTGGCATCCGAGTTGAGGGGATATCTTTATATGTTGCTTGCTCTGCTTTTCATCCCTGCCATGAACCTGAGCGGCATGATGTCTTCGCGCATGGACGAACGCCTTTCCGAGTTGGGAGTACGCAAAACATACGGTGCTACCAACGGAAGCCTCATAAGGCAAGTGTTGTGGGAGAATCTTCTGCTCACCTGTATCGGTGGTTTGCTTGGCTTGCTAATTTCTTATCTGATAGTGCTGACGGCAAGCGATTGGATACTGACCCTGTTCGACAGTTATACGGATGCCGGGAAGACGCCTTTCCTCTCGTTTGAGATGCTATTTAATCCGATGGTTTTCTGTACGGCATTCGGACTTTGTGTGCTGTTGAACCTCATTTCTGCACTTATTCCTGCAATATGGGCATTGCGCCGCAACATTATTCAATCGTTGAACTCTAAACGTTAAGATGCTATGATAAAGATAATAAGACACCAGTTATGGAATCAGCGCCGGCAAAATGGGTGGATATTTGTGGAATTAGTCATCGTGAGCTTTTTCCTCTGGACGGTAATTGATCCTATCTATGTGCTGACTTCCAATCTTGCCCTTGACCCCGGTTATGATGAAGAACGGGCATACGCGCTTTATATGGATTATTATGATGAACTGCATGGTAAGTTTGACAAGGCACAAGATAGTGTTGCCATCAGGCAGGAAAATCTTTATCGCATTACCCGCTTGGTAAAGAATTGTCCCGAAGTGGAAAGTTTTGCCTTGGTGACTAATGCTAGTTTCCCAAATTGTAATTCGTGGAATGGCGGACAATACTTCAATGATACACTGAAGGTGCATTCGCAGTATTACCAGTTTGTGCAGGCAGAGGGTGGCGATGTATTCCGTACATTCGGCATGAAAGATGCCAAGAACGGGCAGATCATGTCTTTGCCCGAAGACTGTGCCGCCCGTGAGGGAGTGTTTGTATCCGAACGTATGGCAAAGGAGCTTTTTGGCACTGCAGATGCAGTGGGCAAGAGGGTGCGATATGGCGACAGTACTTTCCATGAAGTGATGGGGGTGTTGCAGGACTATAAACATCGGATTAATGAACAGCCGGGTAACCTGTTGATACAAGTGAATGGCAAGATTCCAAACCATAACTGGATTCAACGGATGTATATGGTCACTTTCCGGTTAAAGCAGAATGTGGATGTTGCTGTTTTTGAGAAGCGCTTCAAGGCGGAAGTGGTTCCACAACTCAATGTCGGTAATTTCTATTTCACGAAGTTGGGACGCTTCGCTGATATTCGTCGTCAATATGAAAATGAGAGTGGGGTGACGAATACTTTACGTCTGCAATATTCATTGGCGGGATTTGCCTTGCTGTGCGTGTTTCTCGGTATGGTGGGCACGTTCTGGATACGTTGCAATGCACGGAGGCAAGACATCGGGCTGATGCGAAGTATGGGAGCTACCCGGAAAGGAATCTGCAATCAGTTCCTCACGGAGGCATGGCTGCTGGTGACGGTGGCATTTGTTGTTTCCCTGCCATTGACAATACACCGTGTCTATGCATCCGGTTTTGCCAATCCTACTATGGATGGAAACCCCGATTACTGGCAAAATCAACCGTATACGCATTTCTTTATTGTCAGCCTGCTGACTTATGTGGTATTGCTCATAATTGCTTTATTGGGTACTTATGCACCCGTCACCCGGGCAGCGAAGATATTGCCTGCTGAGGCTTTGCGTGATGAATAGGACAGAAGCGGACAATTGAAAACGAACAGGGTGTTCATTTTCGGACACATGCTTGTGAACTTAATTGGCTGATAATGAGTATATGTCTTTTTTGGCATATCATTTGATTAATATATGTGAAGAACAAATAAATAGCGAATTGAATCAATTAATAACAATTAAATACTTACCATTATGATTAAATTGACTGAGATAAACAAGATTTATCGTACGAATGAGATTGAAACCGTGGCATTGGAAAATGTAAACCTTGAAGTAGAGAAAGGTGAGTTCCTCAGTATTATGGGACCTTCCGGTTGCGGAAAATCTACGTTGCTGAATATTATAGGCTTGCTGGATGCCCCTACAAGTGGTATTATTGAGATCGACGGTACCCGTACGGATGGTATGAAGGATAAGGAACTGGCCGCTTTCCGTAACAAGAAGTTGGGTTTTGTATTCCAGTCTTTCCACTTGATTAACTCATTGAATGTGCTCGATAATGTAGAACTTCCTTTATTATATAGAAAGGTGTCCGCAAAAGAACGCCGCCGTTTGGCAGAAGAGGTATTGGCAAAGGTGGGTTTGAGTCATCGTATGCGCCACATGCCGACACAGCTTTCCGGTGGTCAGTGCCAGCGTGTGGCTGTGGCCCGTGCCATTATTGGTAATCCGGAGATAATCCTCGCCGATGAGCCGACCGGTAACCTGGACTCTAAGATGGGTGCTGAAGTAATGGAACTACTGCATCAGTTGAATAAGGAGGACGGACGCACCATCGTGATGGTAACCCACAATGAAGAACAGGCAAAACAGACAAGTCGCACGGTACGCTTCTTCGATGGTCGCCAGGTGGAATGACGGGGCAAATGAAAAAATGAAGGAATGAAAGGAAGGATATAATGATGCAAACTATTCGTCAGGCCTTTACGATTCTGAAGCAGAATCCATTATTGAGCACTATATCCATACTGGGTACGGCTTTCGCCATTACCATGATTATGGCTATCGTGATTACCTGGCAAACGAAATATGCCGATCTGGAACCGGAAGTGAACCGGAGCCGTTGTCTTTATTTCTCTGCTATGCATGTACAGGGAAAGGAGAATAAGGATTGGAACAACTTTGGCAAGCCTTCGGCTGCATTTATGAAGGAGTGTATACAGCCGCTTCTGGAAGTGGAAGCCTGTACGGCTTTCAGTACGGCAGATGTGGCGCTGGTATCTCTGACTGATGGGAACAACCGTTTGAAAGTGGATGCCATGAGTACTGATCCCGATTTCTGGAAAATCTTCAAACTACAGTTTCTTGATGGAAGAAGTTTCACGGAGGCGGAACGGGGAGGAGATATGCAGTCAGTGGTTATTTCCGCTTCTGTTGCCCGTAAGCTGTTTGGAACGACGGAGGCTGCGGGACGGCAGATGTTGCTGAACAGGGAGGTGGTACGGATCATTGGAGTCGTGAAAGATATTTCTGTCACTGCCAAAGATGCTTATGCACAGGTGTGGAGTATGTACCATCCAGGTGAACTGGACGTAACAGGCTGGTGGAGCTATAGCGGAACCAGGACGATTGCCGTATTGGCACGTACTCCTGATGATTTCCCTGCTATCAAACAAGGAGTCGAGAAACGGGTGAAAGACGTCAATGCTGGTTTGGAGCAGAGGCAGATAGACATTATGGAGCAACCCGATAATATTGTAGCGCATGTAAACCACGTATGGTCTAATATAGGACCTAACTTACCGATGCTTTATCTGCAATACGGAATTGCCCTGTTCATTATCCTGCTGGTGCCCTCGCTCAATCTGTGCGGGCTGAGTAATAGCCGTATGCAACAACGTGTCAGTGAGTTAGGCGTGCGCAAGGCTTTTGGGGCTACGGATGGTACACTTATCCGTCAGATATTGAATGAGAATCTGGTATTGACATTGATAGGAGGCGTAGTGGGATTGATATTTAGCTACCTTGCAGTCTATGTGATGCGCACTTGGTTGTTTACCAATAGTGATAATATTGGCACGGCAGGCGATTTCAGTCTAAGCATGGGAGCCTTGTTCAGTCCGCAAGTATTTGTCCTGGCTTTTATATTTTGCCTGCTGATTAATCTGCTGAGTGCAGGACTGCCTGCCTGGCTTGCCACTCGCCGCACGATTGTGGACTCATTGAACGATAAATAAGAAAAGGAAATATTATGAAATTCATATTACATAATTTACGCATGATTTGGTCGCGCCTGCGCAGTAACGGCTGGGTACTGGCTGAACTATTTTTGGTGTTTGTCGTGATGTGGTTCCTTTGCGATTCTCTGGGCTGTCTCAAGTATACTTTCTACCGCCCTTTGGGCTACAGCATAGACCACGTTTACCAGCTAAGCACAATTATAGGAGGTGCTACCAGTGACACCACCCTGACAAATGCCGACAGATACCTGCGTGTATTGCGGAAATTGGAGCAGGAACCCAGCGTCGAGGCGGCTGCCTTGTGTTATTGGAGTTTGCCGATGAGTGGAAGTAATAGTTACAATTCACTGGCTGTGCAGGATACTATCGGGGTGAATGCACGTATCATTAATGCAACCGGAGGATACGTTGATGTTTTCCGTATGCGTGATGATCCGCAGCGTCCCTTTGCCAAAACTCCTTCGGGCGGAAATAACGTAATGCTGAGCCAGGCTGCTGTCGACCGCTTCAAGAAGAGAATGCCGACATTCTCGTTGGATACGCCGCTGAGTTATTATGGCGATACCACGTCGGTCGTCACACAAGGTGGAATGATAGAAGCTTTCCGTACCTATCGCTATGGAAGTGATGCCTCCTGGTTTTTCTTTCGTCTGGACGAAAACCTGATTAAGACGCAGTATGCCGACAATTGGGCGCAAATCGTTTTCCGTGTGAAACCTGCTGCCGATGGCCCGGATTACCGTGCGAAGTTTGTCCGTGAGATTGCACCGCGACTGGACGTAGACGATTTGTTTGTAGCGGATGCTGTGCCTTATACTGAACAGCAGTTGCAGTTTGAAGTCATGAATGGAGATACGGACAAGGTGAACAGTCAGGCAATTGTAGTGCTTTTCCTGTTAGTAAATGTATTCTTGGGATTGATCGGAACGTTCTGGTTTCGTACCCGTCGTCGCCGTGGTGAAATTGCTTTGCGTTTGGCTATGGGTAGCACCAAGAGCCAGGTGTTCCGCCTGCTGACGGGTGAAGGATTATTGCTGCTTACACTGGTAACGTTACCTGCTATGATTCTTTGCTATAATATAGGTGTGGCGGAATTCACCATCGGACGGACGGAACTGATTTCCACGTGGCCTGTTAAATGGACTTTTATACGTTTTCTGCTCGGTTCTTTAGGAGCTTGGCTGCTGATAGCATTGATGGTAATGGTGGGCATTTGGTTTCCGGTTCGGCAAGCGATGAAGATACAGCCGGCTGAAGCGCTGCATGAAGAATAAAAAGTGTTTGTATAAAGAACGGAAATTTGCAGATTCGTCAGTCTTATTTACTATAGCTACCTCGTTTTGCAATTACTTGATAATCAGTGGTGATAAGGTGTGCTATAATCAGTATACGACTGAATCCTATTCAGTATACGAGTGAACCCTATTCAGTGTCGGACTGAATTAGGTTCAATGACGGTCTGAATCGGAATATTATTTTATTGTAATGAATAAATATCAAATATTAATAGAAACGAAATTAAAGGAGAAAATTCTATGAGAGCTTTATTTATAACCCTGAGTTTATTATTTGCCGCAGTAGCCGGCACAGTATATGCAGCTAACGAAAAAGACCCGCAGGTTAGCGAAATTCGTAAAGTTGAGGCTTTCTCCTCCGTTGAGGTGACGTCCGTAGCGACAGTGTACTTCACGCAGAGCAACAACTACTCTCTGAAAATAGAAGGCAGGGAAGAATATGTGACTACCACGACTACCGAAGTGAAGAACGACCGTCTCATCATCGGCTTCAAGAATAAGAAGGATGGCAACAACAACCGCAACAAAGGTGTGACTATCTACTTGACCGCTCCCGACCTGAAGAACGTGGAATTCAGTGGTGTCGGCTCATTCAATTGCAATGAAGCGTTGAAACTGAGCGATGTGAAGTTTGAAATAGAAGGCGTGGGCAAGGTAAATGTGGAAGACCTGACGTGCAATTCATTGGTAGTGAAGATGGAAGGCGTGGGCAAGGCGGATATCCATGTGAATTGTGACCGTTTGCGTGCCAGTATGGAAGGTGTAGGTAGCGTTACGCTGAGCGGACGTGCGGGGCAAGCCGACATTTCAAAAGGAGGCATCGGTGGTGTGAATACACGTAACCTGAAAGTAGGAGAGTGACTATTGTCATTATAAACCGTAAGTAAATGATATGATTAAACAATATTTTACGCAAGCGTGGGCGCAACTACGCCAACAGCCGATAATCAGTGCTGTCAGCATAGCCGGTACGGCACTTGCCATCTTCCTCATTATGTTGGTGGTGATGATGCAGCAAGTAAAAGTGGCGCCTTTTGCTCCCGAAAGTAATCGTGACCGCTTTCTGCATGCGCACTACATGAGTATTACAAATCAAAATTGGGGTGGCGGAAGCAGTAACGGCCCTATGAGCGCAAAGACTGCACGAGAGTGTTTCCAGACGCTGAAGACACCTGAGGCAGTGACTATTTATACTTGTATGGTAATCTCCACTCCGGTCAACCTTCCGGGACAACCTTCCATAGGTATCGACCTGTTGCAGACGGATGATATTTTCTGGCGTGTGTTCGATTTCTCGTTTATCGGCGGGAAGCCTTATGATAAGGCAACGTTCGATGCTGGGCTACCGGTGGCGGTTATTACGGAAAGTGTGGCAAAGAAACTGTTTCAAAGTACGGATGTTGAAGGACGTGAGTTCCTGCTAAATCATGCACCTTATAAGGTGGTGGGAATAGTGCAAGATGTTTCTACGTTGGCCACATCTGCGTATGGACAAGTATGGGTGCCTTATACTTCAACAGAGATAACAAAGGATACATGGAGTGATGACCACATGGGCATGATGAGTTGTACCATCCTAGCACACGACCGCGATGACTTCGATGCGATCCGTGAGGAAGCCGAGAGGCGCAGACAGGAGTATAATGTGTTGATTGGTGCCGATGGTTACGAGTTGATTTACCGTAATCGCCCCTACGACCAGGAGAAAAGTGCAATAGCCTTTGCTGCCAATCTGGAACCGGACGTGGATCAGGCACGCAGGCAGAGACTGATAATCTTTGTTATCCTGCTGATAGTGCCTGCTATCAATCTAAGTAGTATGACGCAGAGCCGCCTTCGTCAGCGTGTGGCCGAAATAGGCGTGCGACGTGCATTCGGCAGTACACGGTTGGAACTGATGGGACAAATCATTGCCGAGAATTTTGTAGTGACCCTGATGGCTGGTGTACTGGGACTATTGTTCAGTGTGGCATTTGCTTATTTAGGTAATACATTATTGTTTGCACAGGAGTTCAGTCAGACTCTAAGCCCTCCGGCAGTGAATACTAGCATATTGTTGCATGCTTCTACCTTTGGCTGGGCATTGTTGTTCTGCTTCATATTGAATTTATTGAGTTCCGGTATTCCGGCATGGCGTGCATCGAGAGTAGGAATTGTAAATGCATTGGGCGGACGTCTGCATTAATCACTTATCACTAAACATTAATTACTGAAAGAAATGACTAAGAAACTTCTTACACAGATAAAGAATGAATGGCTCTCAAACCTATGGTTGGCGTTGGAGTTGCTGGTGGTGAGCGTAGTGATGTGGTATGTGGTGGACTACCTCTATACCCGTGCTGCCACTTACCTGGAACCGCGAGGCTTCAACATAGAGCACTGCTATCTCATTGAATTGGGAGAACTGACACCCAAGAGTCCAGATTATATGCCTGATAAGAGTAGGGACGACACACATGCGGATATTGCTGAATTGGTAGAGCGTTTACGTCGCCGTCCGGAGGTGGAGGCTGTCAGCCTTTCGCAAAATTCGTATCCTTATAATGGAAGCAATAGTAGCGGGGAGGTGCGTTATGATACGCTTCAGTCACCCGAATGGACTATCCGTAGAATGGTTACTCCGGACTTTGTGCGTGTCTTCCGCTATCAGGGTACACGGGGGGAAACGCCCGAACAATTGGCGGAGATGCTGGAACGCGGTGAATTTCTGGCTTCTGATAATCTTTATAGAAAGTACGACCATAAGTTGACGGAGTTTGTAGGCAAACGTTTCCAACTTTTCGGTGACACGACCAAGACGTATCAACTGGGAGCAGCCTTGCAGAATGTACGCTATCATGACTACGACCAGGCTCGTTCTTCGTATTGTTTCCTGGCCAAACAATCTTTCTATTATGTAGGTCTGGAACTCTGTGTCCGCGTCCGCGAAGGGCAGGATAATAATTTTATTACAAAATTGAAGGAGGACAGTGAAAGCCAGTTCCGTATAGGCAACCTCTTTATCTCGGAGATTCGCTCGTTCCACGATATACGCCGCAACTTCCAGCAGGCATGGACTAATGATATCCGTAACTATGTGATGGGTATGGGATTTCTGCTGCTGAATATCTTCCTCGGACTGCTTGGAACATTCTGGTTCCGTACGCAGCAACGCCGTTCGGAGATTGCATTGCATAAAGCACATGGGGCAACAGACGGTGCTATTTTCCGCCGATTACTCAGTGAAGGCTTGTTGCTGCTGGCGGTTGTTACACCTATTGCACTGGTCATTGACTGGAACCTGGCGCATATGGAACTGAATTCATGGCGTAATGGTACAACGCTGGAATGGGATAGATTATTACTCTGTGCGGGTATTAGTTTTGTATTGATGGCGTTGATGATTGCCATTGGTATCGGTATTCCGGCACGTAAGGCAATGAAGGTGCAGCCGGCTGAAGCCTTGCATGACGAATAAGTTTTTAAGATAAAACGAAATATTATGATACGACTCTACTTTCTTCAGGCATTTTACCATTTGCGCGAGAACCCAATCATTACCTGGGTGTCCATATTAGGTACGGCAATGGCAATCTGCATGATTATGGTGCTTGTTATTACTTTCCAAGTGCGACTCGTGGATTGTGAACCTGAAGTGAATCGCTCGCGTACACTTTATGTCCCTTATATGTCTGTAAAGCAAAAAGGAAATTCAGACAATGAGTCCGCCAATGCTTCCATGTCCGTGCGTACTGGGAGAGAGTGTTTCCGTGCATTGAGTATGCCCGAAGCTGTAACTTTAGCCAGTGGTGTCTATAGAGTTCGTGCTTCTGTTCCTTCCAGATCGAAAGCGACGGCGGATATGGTGCAAACCGACGAAGCATTCTGGACAATTTTCAGTTTTCATTTTCTGAGTGGCGAGGCATTTACCAAGGCTGACTGTGATGCCGGATTAACGCGTGCGGTGCTGGATGCTACTACAGCCCGCAGGCTGTTTGGCACTACGGATGCTGTGGGACGTACAGTGCAACTGGATTATGTTGATTATACCGTTGCCGGAGTGGTTGCTGATGTCTCTATGCTTGCTACGGCTGCTTATGCACAGATATGGGTGCCTTATACTGCTGCGGGCGCAGAAGCTATGTCCTGGCAGAATGACACGATGGGGCCTATGCATGCTATTATCCTTGCACGCTCGTCTGCGGACTTCGATGCCATTCGTGAGGAAACTGAGCTGCTGCGCAAAAAGTATAATGACGGGTTGCAGGATGTAGAAGTCTTTTATCGCGGTCAGCCCGATACGCAACTGGCTTATCTTTATCGCCGCTGGTATGCAGAACCTGATGTCCCGGGAGTGATGTTGCGCTATGCTATTGTTGTCATCATATTACTTCTTGTTCCGGCGGTTAACCTATCCGGCATGACCCTTTCGCGTATGCGTCGCCGTATGGCTGAAATTGGGGTACGCAAGGCTTTCGGTGCTACGGGCGGTGAATTGATGCGGCAAGTCTTTTTCGAGAATCTGGTGTTGACGTTGCTGGCAGGTATCGTTGGTTTGGCTTTAAGCTACGTTGCTACTTTTGCGCTGAACGGTTTTCTTTTCAGCAATTCGATGAATGCTTCTCTGAGTGGTGAGACTGCATTGACACCGGGGATGTTGCTGTCACCGTGGGCATTTATTGCAGCATTTGCATTCTGTCTCCTGATGAACATACTTTCCGCAGGTATTCCTGCATGGCGTGCTTCCCGGATGAATATTACTGATGCTATTAATCAAAGATAGATATGAAGAACCTGCTAACACAAATAAAGAATGAATGGCGGAGCAACCTTTTCCTGCTCGTGGAGTTATTGTTGGTTTTCGCTGTGTTGTGGTATATCGTTGACTGGGTTACGGTTACTGCACGTGTTTATCATACTCCGATGGGGTTCGATACAGAGCATTGCTACAATTTGTCTTTTAATAGCCTGACTCCCAAATCTGCATTATATAATCCGGCTCTTACAGCCGAAGACGATGTGGATGCCCTGCTTGAGATAACCGAACGTTTACGCCACCGTCCCGGTGTGGAGTGTGTTACTGTTTCTCAGAATTGTTACCCATATAATGAAGGAAGTAGTGGAGCATTTTTTTATTTACAGGATACTATCTGTGTCACTGCTCATCAGATTTGGTCCGATCCGGATTTCTATCGCGTTTTTCGTTACCACACTGTTGATGGTGGTGGTCCGGATAAACTCGCTGCTGCTATTTCCGACCAAACTTTAGTTGTTACTTCCAATGTCACCGACAGGTATCCCCAACTGAATATGTCCGATGCCCGTTCTTTGCTGAACAAGGAAGTTTCTTTGACTTATCCCGACCGCGGTTATCACCGGCGTATTGCCGCCATTGCCGCCCCTGTGCGCAGTTCTCATTTTGAAACATCAAATGAGTGGGGTGGAGCATTTATCGGTCATAATCTAAATAGGGATGCCCTTATCAATGATTTGGGCAATGTGCGTTATGCCCAGGTCAGCCTGCGCGTTTCACCCGATGCGGACCATGACTTTGTGGATGCGCTTATGGAGGATGTGGACCGGCTTTATCGGGTAGGCAATGTTTACTTGCTTGATGCGCTTCCTTTCAGTGACATTCGCTACGTCCGGGAACTTGAAGATGTGAATGAGGTGAAGACACAACTTTGCATCCTCTTCTTCCTGATGCTGAATATATTTCTGGGGGTTATCGGTACTTTCTGGTTTCGTACACAGCACCGGTGCCGTGAAGTGGCGTTGCGTATGGCAATGGGATCCAGTCGTCGAGGTGTGTTCTTACGCCTGATGGGTGAGGGGTTGTTGCTATTATCGGTCGCTGCCGTTCCTGCTCTGCTGATTGCTTTCAATGTGGGTATTGCCGAGTTGGTAGACATCAGCAAGATGCAGTTTACATTTGAGCGCTTCTTGATTGCGGCTGTGTTTACGTGGTTGCTTATGGCATTGATGATTGTTGTCGGCATTTGGTATCCGGCTTACAAGGCCATGCGGTTACAACCTGCTGAGGCACTTCATGACGAATAGTATTGTTTTATCAGAAAAAATAGAACTATGATAATCAGACAGGCATTTACACTTTTGCGACAAAATCCGTTTTTCAGCGTCGTTTCCATTATCGGTACGGCGGTAAGTATTGCTTTTGCTATGGTAGTCTACATGGTTTATGACATTCAGACTGCCAATATTCGTCCCGAATCGCATCGTGATCGGATGGTTTATTCTTCTTATGGCTATAGTTATCGTAAGGCAGATCATAGTAATGCGAACACGGGTATGTCTTATCAGGCTGCCAGCCGTGTTTTTGAAAATTTGCCTGGTGCGGAACTTGTTACTTATACCAGTTATTTCACCATGGAGTATTGTGGGGTTTCACCGGAGAAAGGTAGTCGCCGCCAGAAGCGTCGTGTCGATCTGAACTTCTGGCGTCTTTATGATATTCGTTTCGTAGCAGGTCGTTCGTTCGATCAACAAGAGTTTGATGCTTGTGCAGATGTTGTAGTCATTGCCGAGCGGTTGGCACGCGAAGCTTTCGGTTCGGCTGAAGAAGCTATTGGCAAGAGTTATTTTGTTGATTTTCGTCCCAAACGTGTAGTAGGGGTTACGGAAGATGTAAGTTCTCTTTTCACCTTTGCTTATGGCGAGGTGTGGGTGCCTTACTATACTAAAGACCCTGCATGGGGGAGTGAAGGATTACGTGGTGGTTTTGAAGCGATGGTGTTGTGTAAACCAGATGTCAGTCCCAATGAAATGAAACAACAGATAGAGAGTTCGCTGGATAGTCTGAATGCATCACTTACCGAATATGAATTGGTACTTCCTGATTTGAGCACCTATGCTGAGCGCCAGTTCTTCCGTGATGATTTCCTTAACCCTATGGCTACCTGTATCATTTTGGGGCTTATCCTACTCATTGTGCCGGCAATCAATGTTAGTGGACTTATCTCCTCTCAAATGTCTCGTCGTCTGTCGGAACTTGCGGTGCGTAAAGCTTATGGTGCAAGTCGTCTGACCTTGATGACACAGCTGCTAATTGAGAACTTGCTGATGGCATTCATTGGTGCATTGCTGGGATTTCTGCTTTCATGCCTGCTGTTATGGTTGGGGAAAGATTGGATGCTCGCAGGTGGATATACCGATACGAACTTCGAGGTAAGTATCTGGCTTTTCCTACGACCCACCGTATTTCTGACGGTATTGGGCGTATGCCTGCTTTTTAATTTTCTGTCCGTATTTATTCCGGCATGGAATGCTACTCGCCGTCCGATAGCAGAAGTTATCAGTGGAGAATAATTGTTTAAAAACTAAAGAGAAACCATTATGATAAAGTCTATCCTGACCCAAATCTGGAACCAGCGCCGTTCGAACAGTTGGCTCTTTGCAGAACTTCTGATTGTTTTCGTATTGTTATGGTATTGTCTTGATATGCTCTATGCTTTTGCTTATGCAGAACGTCAGCCTAAAGGGTATGATTTGGAACATGTATATAAAGTCAGTATTTCCACGAACCCCATGCAGTTGGTACTTTGTTCTTCCGAAGATAGTTTGCAAAATTTCTGGTTTAAGCCTATGGAGGAAGTATTCCGCCGGATCAAACAAAATCCGGATGTGGAGAGTGCCAGTATCTGGCTTGGTTCTGATGCTTATACTCGAAACACTGTATTTCAGGGATACACCACAGATAGCATAAGTGTGAAGGATGCTAATATTCGTTATGTATCTCCTGAATACTTTGATGTAATGCGTATTCCAATACAAGAAGGCACAGGAATGTTTTCTGCTGATATGAATGCCTTTGAAAGTACTTCCGGCTCTTCGCTGTCATTTGCTTCAGCCGAGTGGAATCCTGCTGTCACTCCATTGCCAGCTGTCATTACATTAGAGCTGGCTGACAGCCTTTTTCACGCTCATAACGGAGTATTGGGGAAGGAATTTTTCGATTATTATACAGGTAGCAGTCTCCGTTACCGGGTGACTGCCGTATGCGACCATCAGAAGACAGATGATTATGCCCGCTATGAATCTTTCATTTTAACCCCTCTTCCGAATTGGTTTTACAGAATGCAAGCTATTCCTTTTATTTCCATTCGCGTGCGCCCCGAAGCTGATACGAATGATTTTGCTACCCGCTTCTCCCGTGAAATGACTTCACGGTTGCAGGTTGCACCGTTCTATCTGTTTGAAGTCCGTAGCTATGATGAACAGAAAGCGGAGCGTGATGCATCCGAAGGGATTACTCCGTATATTCGCAGTGCACGGCTTATTGCTATATTCTTTAGCTTCAATGTTTTTATCGGGTTGATGGGGACTTTCTGGTTCCGTACCCGCCATCGCCGTAGTGAAATTGCTTTGCGTATGGCGATGGGAAGCAGTCGTTCCAGGATACGTTCCCAATTGTTGGGAGAAGGTTTGTTATTGTTGATACTGGCAGCTATTCCGGCTTTGATTATTTGTGGTAATCTGGTTATGGCGGAAGCTGTAATGACGGAACAGGCTGACGCTACCGGACTTCGCTTTGTGTTAGTCTCATTATTCACTTTCTTTCTTATGACCTTGATGGTAATTGCCGGTATCTGGTTCCCTGCTGCACAGGCGATGCGGGTGAAACCGGCGGATGCCTTACACAACGAATAGTCAGTTTTTCTTCTATATGTGCACCTTTTCTTTTGCATAAGGTAAAAGAAAAGGTGCATTCTATTCTGTATTTCAATATAATCCGTATATTTGCGAGGAAAATTCTTAGCACATTTATTCAAAAACAGAAGAAATCGAGATATGAAGAGACGCATTCTCCTCGTGATGCTGATAGGCCTGTTTCCTTGCATTGTATTTGCCGGACACCTTTATGCTGCAGAACGTACATACAACGTGCTTTTCATCCAGTCATATACTCATCGTACTCCCTGGAATGAACGTTTGACGGAAGGAGTGCGTGATGGTCTGTCACGTGGAGGTATAAAAGCGAAAGTTACAACAGAATATCTGGATGCCGATTACTGGACTTTCGCATCTGAGTGTGTCATTATGCGGCGTATTTGTGAACGGGCACGTCAGAAAAACACGGATATTATTATAACAAGCAGTGACGAGGCTTTCTATACATTGATGCATTGTGGGGATTCTCTGCCTTATAAACTACCGGTTGTAGTATCGGGTATTAAATATCCTAATGAAAAACTGATGTCGAAGTTACCCAATGTCTGTGGGTATACATCTAAGATCGATTTCATACATTTGCTTGAAAATGCACGTCGTGTATTCCCTAATCGTACAGAAGTAGTTTGTGTTTCAGATAGCAGTCTTTTAGGACTTAGAGGAGTTGCTGAATTAGAACGTGCGTGGCCTGATTATCAGCAGCTTCATCCTGAATATAAGTTGAAAGTAATGAATGTGCAGGCACAGGCTCCCAATCCTGTTATTGCTTCCATCTGTTATGATTATAACGCATATAACCGTATTGTCATTGCTCCCAAATGGACTCCTTTTCTCTCTTTTATCGGAAAAAACTCTAAGGCACCGGTTTTTGCCGGACAGAGTCTGGCTTTGACAAATGGAGTATTCTGTGTGCACGATATGGAGCCTTATGAAGGGGCCAGTGCAGCAGGTAAATGTGCTGCGCAAGTTTTGCAAGGTGCCACACCTTCTGTGGTTGGAGTTACGGATCTTCCAGGCAAATTGCTTTACGACTTTAAGCAGTTGGAATATTTCAGAGTAAATGCGGATAAAGTGAGTGATAGTGGTGTTATCATGAATGCACCTTTGATGGAACGTTACCGCATCTGGTTCGTGTTGTTCTACTCTATTGTTGTAGGTGCATTAGTTTTCCTCGTAATCTGGCTTTATCGTTTGAATCGTCATGAATCACGCCGTCGTATGCATGCTCAAACACGTTTACTGATACAGAATCGTTTGGTGGAGCAACGTGATGAATTTGATAATATTTTCTGCTCTATTCGCGACGGGTTGATTACGTATGATACGGATTTCCGTATACATTTTGTTAATCGTGCTTTGATGTTGATGCTCGAACTGGATCCTGATACTCATACGGCACGTTATTACGAAGGTCAGATGGCTGGTTCCATTTTCCATATCTATTCGAATGGGGAGGATATTCTACAGGCTTTACTGAAACAGGTGAGAGCTGAGCGTCGTGTAATACCTATTCCGGAGAAGGCTTTTATGCAGGAAGTTCATAAAGGAACTTATTTCCCTGTTTCTGGTGAGATTGTACCGATTTATTCCAAGAATAAGATGACGGGTATGGCTATTTGTTGCCGCAATATTTCGGAGGAAGAAATGCATAAGCGTTTCTTCAATCTGGCTGTGGATGCAAGTTCCGTATATCCCTGGCAATATGACATACGTACGCATAGTTTCCATTTTTCAGGTGCTTTGCTTGATTACTTCGGTCTTCCCGGCAAGCAGACTATCTTGCGGAAAGAATTGGAGCTTTTTATCCATGCGGATGATTTGGAAGAGGCTCACCGACATTTCACGGCCATTTTCAAAGGTGAGGAAATGGATACCCGTATGAGTTTCCGTATGCGTAGCGGAGAAGGTAAATATGAATGGTGGGAATTCCGTAGTGCCTCTTATAACGGTCTGGATTCTGAGGCGCCTTATATGGTATTGGGTGTTTGTCAAAGTATACAGCGCTATAAAACTACCGAAGAAGAATTGATTGCAGCCCGTGACAAAGCTTTGCAGGCTGATACTCTGAAATCGGCTTTCTTGGCCAATATGAGTCATGAAATTCGTACTCCATTGAATTCTATTGTCGGTTTCTCCGATTTACTGAAAGATATTGATGCATTCAGTCCTGAAGAAGTAAAACAGTTTGTAGATACAATCAATACGAACTGTACTTTATTGTTGGCATTGATTAATGACATTCTTGATCTGTCTCGCATTGAGTCCGGTTCAATGGACTTCCGTTTTGCCGGATACAACCTTATGTTTGTAATGCAGCAGATCTATGATTCTCAGCGTCTGAGTATGCCTCCGGGTGTAGAGCTGGTCATGAAATTGCCCGAAGAAAGTAAATCCATAGTAACGGATTCTATCCGCCTGAAACAGGTAATCAATAACTTCATTAACAATGCCAAGAAGTTCACGACTCAGGGTTCTATCACTTTCGGTTTCCAGACAGAAGACCCAGGCTACACCGTTTTCTTTGTAGAAGATACCGGAAGCGGTATTTCGGAAGAAAACCAGCGACGCATATTTGAGCGTTTCTATAAAGTGGATAGCTTTACGCAGGGTGCTGGTCTGGGACTAAGTATCTGCCAAACCATTGTAGAGCGTTTCAGAGGGGAGATAAACGTATCTTCTGAATTAGGAAAAGGTACACGCTTTACAGTACGTGTACCCGATTTTAATGAATAATGTGAATCAGTAGTTGAAACTGATTCGCATGAATAGTATTATTCAACTCTTTTGCATCCGTTAGCTTGCAGGAATTCATCCAGCAGTATTTCGTAATTCCCCTGTATTAAGATGTGGTGGTTTCCCAATGGATTTTTGAGAAAGTACTCTGCAGGTGTATCCATTTTTATGCGTACTTGTGTGCGGCACATGTTGATGTAGTTAGTGTTTTCGGTTAGTGTACCTGTACTCAGGTAATACTCGTCCAGACATTCTCCGCCACATTTTACCAAAGTTACGTGTCCTGTAGGCAGGATTCCCTGAATACCGATACCCGTCTCTGTTTCAAAGTGGTTGCGGATAATGTATTGTTCGGTTTGTGCAATACCCACGGTGCAGTGTGCAAGTACGATTTCGTTGGTGCGTGCATTGATCATCGAAGGGTTTGCCATGAAAGAAGCTTTGCCAGTCAGCACTTTTACGGCAAGCTGGGTAAAGACAGATTGCAGGTCACCTTCGCAGCCGGCAATGATACCATCATCGTTCAATAGGGAGAGAGCGAGGCATCCGGTGGTTCCGGTTTGTTCTATCAGCTTGAAGCAGCTCAGAGTGAGTGCGCTCAGTTTTTCTTCTTCCACAATCCGCTTTATGGCACGATACAGACGCATTGCCTTTATCAGATCTTCCGGACTTGCTTCTCGGCAGGCAAGTGCTTTACCTGCAAAGGTTGCACAGGCTTCGCCTACTTCATCATCCGTTATTTGATTGTAGTACTTATAAACACGATCCAGTGATATGTCAGTGTATTCAATTCCCCAACGTCGTTTGGAGAGGAGGTAATCTACATTGCTGGAAACGAGCCAGGAAGAAGGAGCACCTATTACGCCGATACGCGATCCTGAGAGTGCTCGTTGAGCTTTGAAGTTGCTGTATAGTACAAAGATACGCTTGATGATTTCGGGTAGCTCTCCGTGCAGAATTTCGCTTTTCATACCCCGGCCACGTAACCAGGACGAAATTTCGAGGGCAGCGGCAAGCGAGTTTTGCATACCATCCGCCAGTAAGATAGCAGGGCGGGGTAGAGACTCGAAGTGTTGGATAACCAACCGTTCTACACCGCCGGTAGCAATGAAAAGCAGGCTGAAATCGTCTTTTGTGAGTTTGTTGATGTTTTGATATTCTACAATATTTACAGTGAAATATTTCTCCAGTTCGTTTAAGATAAGTTCGTGGGAGCCGAGAATGGATGCTTGCTTATGAAGCAAAGATGCAAATGTTATCAGGTTTAATACCATGGCATTGTATACGATTTACGATTTGAGAATAATCAAAGGTACAATTTCTTTTGATACAATCACTATCTTTTAAGTCATAGCTAGTGTTTTTAAACTTTTTTGCCAATGCTTTCCTGTCATTTCAAATAAAGTGTTACTTTTGCACCTTTGAATGCATATATATGAAAGTGTATCGCCAATCGTTAACATTTATTTGTCAAATTGTAAATACTTAGACATGCCAGCAATATCTATTCGCGGAACGGAGATGCCCGCGTCTCCTATCAGAAAACTGGCTCCTCTGGCTGATGCAGCCAAGCAAAGGGGAGTGCACGTATTCCATCTGAACATCGGACAACCCGACCTGCCCACGCCGCAAGTCGCGATTGATGCTATACGCAATATCGACCGGAAAGTTCTGGAATATAGCCCCAGTGCCGGATATCGTAGTTACCGTGAAAAACTGGTGGGCTATTATGATAAGTTCAACATCAAGCTGACGGCAGATGATATCATCATTACTTCCGGTGGTTCAGAAGCTGTATTGTTTTCTTTCTTAGCGTGCCTTAATCCGGGTGACGAGATTATTGTTCCCGAACCGGCTTATGCCAATTATATGGCGTTTGCTATCTCTGCCGGTGCCAAGATTCGTACTATAGCCACTACGATAGAAGAAGGTTTCTCACTTCCTAAAGTAGAAAAGTTTGAAGAACTGATTAATGAGCGTACCAGAGCTATCCTGATCTGTAATCCTAATAATCCGACTGGTTACCTTTATACCCGTCGCGAAATGAATCAGATACGTGATCTCGTAAAGAAGTATGATTTGTTCCTCTTCTCCGATGAGGTGTATCGTGAATTCATTTATACAGGTTCTCCTTATATTTCTGCCTGCCATCTGGAAGGTATCGAAGATAATGTAGTATTAATAGACTCCGTATCCAAGCGTTACTCGGAGTGTGGTATCCGTATCGGAGCTTTGATTACGAAGAATGCGGAAATTCGTAGTGCTGTAATGAAGTTCTGTCAGGCACGTCTCAGTCCTCCGTTGATTGGTCAGATTGCTGCCGAAGCTTCTTTGGATGCCGATGAAGATTACTTGCGTGATACGTATGATGAATATGTAGAACGCCGTAAATGCCTGATAGACGGATTAAACCGTATTCCCGGTGTGTATTCACCTATTCCTATGGGAGCATTCTATACAGTGGCGAAACTTCCGGTGGATGACTCCGATAAGTTCTGTGCCTGGTGCCTTTCCGACTTTGAGTATGAGGGACAAACCGTATTCATGGCACCAGCTTCCGGCTTCTATACCACTCCCGGTTCCGGTCGGAATGAAGTGCGTATAGCCTATGTGCTGAAGAAGGAAGACCTGACTCGTGCGCTCTTTGTGCTTTCAAAGGCATTGGAGGCATATCCGGGAAGAACGGAATAAAGTGATAAGGTGATAGGGTGGTAAAGTAATAAAGTTATATCACTTTACCATCTTATCACTCTATCGCTCTACCACCCCTATTACTCTATCGCTTTATTATTTAATTAATTAACCCTATGAGCCTGCCGTTGTTTTTGGCCCGACGTATTTACCGCGACAGAGATGCTGGAAAGCAAGTTTCACGTCCTGCTGTGCTCATTGCCCTGATAGGTGTTGCTATCGGTCTGGCAGTGATGATCATTACGGTGTCGGTGATTGTGGGGTTCAAGAGCGAAGTGCGTGGTAAAGTCATAGGTTTCGGTTCGGACATTCAGATTACGAATTCGGATGCTGCACGTTCCTATGAAACGCGTCCTGTGGTTGTGAATGATAGTGTTATCTCCATTCTTTCCGAATATCCTGAGGTAAAGCATGTACAACGTTATTCCACTAAACCGGGCATGGTGAAGACTGCCGAAGATTTTCAGGGTATGGTTCTGAAAGGGGTAGGACCAGAGTTTGATCCTGTCTTTTTCCGTGAACATCTGGTGGAAGGAGAATTACCACAGTTCAGTGATACAGCTTCTTCCAATCGGGTCGTCATTTCTAAGGCACTTGCTACAAAGTTAAGATTGAAACTCGGAGATAAGATAGATACCTATTATATACAGGATGATATCCGTGCCCGCCGGTTGCAGGTTGTGGGAATCTATCAGACTAATTTTTCGGAATACGACAACCTCTTTCTTCTTACAGATTTATATCTTGTAAATCGTCTTAATAACTGGGAGCCGGGGCAGGTGAGCGGTGCAGAACTACAGGTACGCGATTATGATCGTCTTGAGGAAACTACCTATCAGATTGCTGCCGACCTGAACGGAATAGAGGATAAGTACGGAGAAGACTATTGTGTGCGCAATGTGGAGGAACTGAATCCCCAGATATTTTCTTGGCTCAGTATTTTGGATGTGAATATTTGGGTAATATTGATATTGATGGCTGGCGTAGCAGGTTTTACCATGGTATCCGGTTTATTGATTATCATCATTGAGCGTACTTCCATGATTGGTGTGCTGAAGTCTCTTGGCGCTAACAATACCACCATACGCAAAGTATTCCTTTGGTTTTCAGTTTTTCTTATCGGAAAAGGTATGCTATGGGGCAATGCTATCGGATTGGCATTTTATTTCCTGCAAAAGTGGTTTGGAATCTTCAAGCTTGATCCTGAAACGTATTATATGGATACTGTTCCTGTATCTTTCAGTATCCTGTTGTTCTTATTACTGAATATTGGCACTTTACTGGCATCCGTTCTGATGCTTTTAGGACCTTCTTTCCTGATTACACGTATCCATCCTGCCAATTCTATGAGATACGAATAGAAATGCCGCATTTCATCGTCCTAAATGCCACACCTCAACAAGTGAAATGCCACACTTCGTGGGTGATAAAGTGTGGCATTTGTTCTATTGAGTTGTGGCATTTAGGACGATGAGGTGTGGCATTTGAAATGCTAACCTTGTGGCATTGGAAAATAGTCATCTTCTTAGGAAATCACTTCTTTTTCTGAACTGGCAATATAGCTTCCAGCGGAGTGATTGCATCGGCTGTAAAATATCGAATACCGGAAGGGTAAAGAAGTAACGCCGTTCTTCTCCGAGGTCCTTTGCCGTCTTATTGATAATCAAAGCTTGCATAGTGTATCGCAGGGCGAACATCAGAAATGCAATGCCGGCTGTCAGCCAGTGAAAATTCAGTATTCCAATCACCAGGGCTGCTATCCATGCTGCATGGAATAATAACCGTGTTGTAGTTTCAAAGCCCGATAAATAGCGTTGGATACCCCGGTAGAAATGTGCTGTACTCATATAGCTGATTTTCTCTTCCCGCCAGTCTTTGGCGCGGTAAACGGGTTGTACGCGTACCACTGCGTTGGCATCGGTCTCTATCCTCGTATTTTCGGCTGTAGCTGTCCTGTTGATGAATAAATCGTCATCTCCGCGTTGCAGGTTCAAGTGTGCTGAGAACCCTTTTTGGGCATAGAATAACTCTTTCCGGTATGCCATGTTGCGTCCGATACCCATATAAGGCTTTCCTGCCAGTGCATAGCCCAGATAGCGCATGGAAGTGAACAGATTATCAAAAGACACCCGTTTGTGCAGCCAGCCTTTTCCACGTTCGTATCCGCTGTATCCCAATACGATTTGTGCACGGGAGGTAAAGTTACGTGCCATGGTGCGCAGCCATTGGTTGCTTTCGGGCAGACAGTTTGCGTCGGTAAACACAAGCCAGTCATATTTACTTGCCTTTATTCCGAGAGTGATGGCCAGCTTCTTACGGCTGATGTAGCGTGAAGAACTTGGAACGAAGCTATGATACAGGTTCGGGTACTTTTCCCCTTGCAGGGTCAGGTAGTCTTCGCTTTCATCCGTGTTGCCATCGTTGATGACGATCACTTCGAATTGCGGATAATCTTGCTCCAGCACAGCAGGCAGATTGCGGCGCAGGTTTTCCACTTCCTCACGGGCATAGATGATGACCGATAAAGGTGGCAACTCCTGTGAAAAATGTATGTCACTTCGCTTTACGGCACGGCTACGGGTATGTATACGATTATAAAGACAAAAGTAATAAAGGAGTTGGATCAGGAAAAGGATACCGACAGCGGCAAGTAATGCTTGTTCTGTAGTATTGAATGTTAATGTTTCCATGTGGTCGTATGACGTTTTTTGTGTTGCAAATGTACACAAAAAATATGATTATACGACAGGTACCACCACAAACTTGCTTTCCGGGAAATACTTATTCAGATACCGGCGGATATACAGCATCGTATCTTCTTGTATTGTAGTATCTTCTACGGTAGGATAGAGATTATACAGCACCGTATCCAGCTGTATTCCTCTGCTTCGGATTGCCTCGAAACTGAGCAATGTATGGTTGATACTTCCCAGCTTGCCGGAAGTCACGAATATCAGTGGATATTGTTTTTCTGCAATGTAATCAATCGTCAGGTAATCTTCGGTAAGCGGAACCATTAGTCCGCCTGCACCTTCCACAAGCACTACATCGTAGCGTCGGGCAAGTTCTTGCGTGGCACGTTCTATCTTTCCGAAGTCAATCGGGCGGTTGTCGATGCGTGCAGCCAAATGAGGGGAGCAGGGATAAGAGAATATCTCAGGCATGGTCAATCCCTCACGATCCTCCTCTGTTATACCAATACCCATGAGGCGGCGGTGCAGGTCTATATCCTCGGAATGCCCGACGTTACCTGTCTGGATGAATTTTTGCGTGATAACACGTTTACCGCTGCCAATCAGTTGGCAGGCATAATAAGCTGTACAATAAGATTTTCCGGCATCCGTGTCAATACCACTGATAAAATAGACATTGTTTTCCATTGCTTTATTTGTTTTTCTTTCGTGTGACAATATAAATAGGATGGTACGTCAGAGTGACGTTGCCATCTTCTCGGCTGAACTGCTCGGTATATCCGTTGCAGAAGGTCTGTAACCGTCCTCGTGTCCATACTTTCTTTTCCGTTCCTGTTACTCCGGTTTCTTTCAGATGTTGCAATACCTGAAGTGGAGTATTAAAGGGGAGAGAAACTATTTCCTCTTCTGCGTATACAGTCTCAAAATGAGGAGCAAGCAGTTCTTTTAAGGTTTCTATCGACAGATACTCAAGTCCATGGCCTGTGAGTGTGTGGATTTCGCGCATATTTTCAGCGCCAAAGGTACTAAAAGCCAGATAACCCTCTTCCGACAGGAAACGATGACAACGGGCGAAGAACGCCTCTGGATCATTGAACCATTGCAAGGTAGAACAGGAAGTGATTAAATCCGTTCCTTCGGGAAAGTCCAAGGCTTCGGCATCCCCGGGAATGAATTGCACCATATTTTGTGGAAGCAAATCAGTAAGACATTCTCTCATTTCCGGACATAAATCATTCAGCAGCAAACTTTCCGGTTGTAGCTTGTCCAACAATAACCTGGAATAACTGCCTGTACCACATCCAAATTCTACGATACGATGAAAGAGGGAAGTATGCTCTGTCAGTAACCGTAACATTTTTTCGGCTACTTGTTGCTGTACCCGTGCTTCGCGTGAGTAGGTATCCCGTGCACGGGCAAATCGTTCTGCAATCAATCTTTTGTCCATATATCCTGCAAATAGTATCGGAACAGTTCAACTTGATAATGAGCATCTTCCGTATAATGTACCCGTATCTTTTTCCGGTTATTCTCTTCTTCTTTACGCCAAGCATTCAGTTGATTATCGGGTGGAATGATACGGTCGTTACTTCCCACTACTACTTGTTGCCAATGGAATGAAGTAGTAGGTTGTGCGAGATACATGCGTTCTATTTCAGCCAGTTCTTCTTTCAATTCTTCCAATGGTCGTCTGGGAGTAATATTCAGAAACTCTTTGAATGCCTCTCCGTTGAAGCACATCCTTCTTAGAAACTTATTCAGGGAAGGACCTGTCAACCCTTCCAGGGTTCCGTGATAAATAACGGATGGAATGCCACACGTATCATCAATAGGATAGGGAGTGCCGTTAATGGCTATACTATTTTTGATTATAAGAGATGTATCTGTTTCCTGTAATTTACCCATTACCCGAGATGCAGCCCATACACCCATTGACCAACCGATTACATTGATCTCCTGATATGTTTTCAGCAATGAAGTATCAAAATCCAGTGTCCGGTAATCATAACAGAGCATATAGTCACTGTCCGCAGGTTGATAACCTTTGAATGGTGTTTCGTCGGCTCCCCATCCGGCAAAGAATAGCAATAGCCGGGGATGCTTGTCTTTTATTATATAAACTTGTTTCATAATCCTGTATATCTATATAATTATCTTTATCAGTTTCCTGATTTCTTCTTCCCTTATCTCCGCTGTCAACGAAAAACGAATGCGTGATGTTCCTTCCGGAACCGTAGGAGGCCGTACCGGCAAGGCATAAAACCCATGCCGTTGTAACTCTTCCGCCTTTAGAATCGTGTCTGAGCTTTTCCCTACAATCATCGGTACTATATAACTGTTACTCGGACAAGTATATCCTTTTTCTTTTAAAGCTTCGCGAAGAATATTGCTGATATTTTTTAAATGTATTCTTCGCTCTCTGAATTCAGCCAATCGCCGCACAATAAACAAAGTCCATGCGATATTTATCGGAGGAAGAGCTGTTGTAAAAATAAGTGTCCGCATCCTGTTCACCAGATACTTCCGGATGGTGCGCTGACAAACGATATATGCTCCGGCTGATGCGGCTGCTTTGCCAAAAGTCCCTACCAGAAAATCAATCTCCCGAATACATCCGGCTTCTTCTGCACACCCCAGTCCTTGTTCACCCCGCGCTCCGAAAGCGTGTGCTTCATCCACGTAGAGTAACACATTCTCATACATACGTTTCAGTCGTACCAGTTCTTTCAGATCGGCTATATCTCCGTCCATACTGAAAATGCTTTCGGTGACAATAATCACCTGTCTGTATAACGCATGATTTTCAGCTAATAATCGTTTCAGTTGTTTCAGATCATTGTGCCGGTAACGGATACATTTTGCTGTCGAAAGTCGAATGCCGTCAATCAGGCTTGCGTGTACCAGTTTATCTGCCAGTATCAGGGTCTGTGCGTCGCTCACGGCAGGTAGAATACCTGTATTAGCGTGATAACCACTGTTGAATACCAGTGCTGCTTCAGTTCCAAAGAGTTCTGCGAGCGTCTGTTCCAGTTCCTCATAGATGGTGAAGTTACCTGTTAATAGACGTGATGAGGAAGATGTTGGCAAAAAACTGTCGGCTGTCAGTTCTTTCAGAAACTCCTCCCGCAAGGTCCGGTCTGTAGCCAGTCCCAGATAATCATTAGAGGAAAGATTTAGCATTCGCTGTCCGTTTGCGATGACATCCCGTCCTTCATGGATCAGGTCGGGTAATGTCCGCAGATTACTGCTCTCTTTCAGTTCTTGCAGCTCCTGCTGCATTTGCTCTATTATACTCATTCCATTTCTCCTATAATCTTCAACAATCCGCTTGTCAGCTTCGTCAATTGCTCCGGTTCTATGATAAACGGTGGCATGATGTATACCAGTTTTCCAAAGGGGCGTACCCAAATGCCTTCTTCCACAAATCGTTTCTGCATCCAGGCCATGTCTACCGGATCTTGTACTTCAATTACTCCGATGGCACCCAATACACGGACATCTGCTACCTGCGGAAGTAGTAGTGCTGGTTCCAGTTCACGCCACAACTGTTCTTCAATGCGGCTCACTTTTCCTTGCCAGTCATATTCGGGGGAAGTCAGCAAGCGTATGGAGGCGCATGCCACTGCACATGCCAGTGGGTTTCCCATAAATGTGGGGCCATGCATGAAAGCACCCGGTGCGTGATTGGAAATCGCATCCGCTACTTTATTTGTGGTCAGCACTGCAGACAGGGTCATGTATCCTCCTGTCAATGCCTTGCCTATGCACATAATGTCTGGTTCCACGCCTGCATATTCCCAAGCAAACATCTTGCCCGTACGCCCGAATCCAGTGGCTATTTCATCAAAAATCAGTAATATATCATATTCCTTGCATATTCTGGCCGCTTCCCGTAAGAATTGCGGATGATAGAACCACATGCCGCCTGCACCCTGAACGATGGGTTCCAGAATCAGTGCTGCCAGTTCCTCATGATGTTTTTCTATAATATCCAGCAGTTCCAGTGCATCATCCGCATCCCAATCGCCATCGAACCGTGATTGCGGACGGGATGAAAAGTACCGTACCGGCAATGCCGAACCGAATAGGGAATGCATTCCAGTTACGGGATCGCATACGGACATTGCATTCCAGGTATCTCCGTGATAACCGCGTCGAATGGTTACAAAATTACTTTTTTTAGCCAGATGTGCCCAATCCGGTGCCGACTGACTCATGGCATACCAATACTGTACAGCCATCTTCATAGCTACCTCTACAGCTACCGAACCTGAGTCTGCATAAAATATCTTTTGCATGGATGGCGGTACAAGTGGCAACAGTAATTTACCCAGTTCTATGGCCGGGTCATGTGTCAGTCCACCGAACATGACGTGCGACATTTTTTCCGTTTGCTCCCGGAGAGCCTGATTCAGTACCGGGTTATTGTATCCGTGTACCATGCACCACCAGGAAGACATACCTTCTATGAGCACCTGTCCGTTTTCCAGTGTAATGGTTGCCCCGTCTCCACGTCTCACTTTATATACAGGGAGTGGGTTGGTGGTCGATGTATAAGGATGCCATAAATGCTCCTTGTCGAATTGTGAGTCGCTGAAACGATATCCCGCATCTTCTATCAGCACTTTGTCTTCCGAAACTTTAGATCCGAGAGTAGTCAGCAAATCTCCCACGATGGCGGAGTTTACACCTATGTACAAGGATTTTTTCACAGCTTCTTTTGTTAACTGAGAACGTCCGCCGGCAAATCGCAGATAAGCTGTCGGATTGATGAAACGGAACAAAGCAATGGTGGTCAGCACTTCTTCTTCTGTCAGTTGAGTTTGGTTTTCCAGCGGTGTTCCCGGGATGGGTTGCAACAGATTCAGGGGAATGGAAGATACTTCCAAATCTCTCAATGTAAAGGCAAATTCAATTCGTTGTTCAGCTGTCTCTCCCATACCGATGATACCTCCGCAACAGATATCCATTCCTACGCGGCGGGCGGCTGCCAGTGTCTGTAGTTTTTCTTCCTGCGTATGTGTGCTGCACAGGGTAGGGAAGTGGCTTGGGGCAGTTTCCAAATTACAATGGTAGCGCGTCACACCTGCTGTATACAAAGCACGTAGTTCGTCTTCGTTCAGTAATCCCAGTGAAGCACAGAGTTGAATGGAACTTTTTTGCCTCATATAGCGTGCTGCTTCACACAGTTTCTCCATATTCTTTCCTGAAGGTTTCCGTCCACTGGTTACCAATGAGAAGCGTGCCACGCCTTGTGATTCGTTGTGTTGTGCATGACGCAGGCATTCCTCCTTATCCACCAGATCGTAAACATCTGCTTTCGTCTTATAGTGTGATGATTGGGCGCACCATTTGCAATTCTCAGGGCATCGGCCGGATTTTGCATTGATGATAGAACACATATCAAATTCCTGTGATGCCCGTGCGGTCGTAATCTCGTGTGCCGCTTCATAAAGGCTTTCCTTATCCGGCTGTGTAGCCAACCATTCTGCTTCTGCCTGTGTGATGGGTACATCTTGCAGTACTTTGTTTTTCAATTCTTCTACTGTCATATTCTTACGTTGGTTTTAGGAGAATACAAAACACAAATGACGCGGGGCGTGCAAATCTGAAAACAGCATTTGCATGATCCGCGTCATTTGTATTCCACTCTTTTTTATAATAGTGTTTATATCTTTTTTCCCTTCAGGACCGATGGTAGTCGGACACAATACAGGCAGCAATCCCTTGAAACCGAAGATTTCAAGCATTGTTCCCAATCCGTTTTCACATCCCAGCGGTATGCCTATATCCGTTTCCTGTCCTTTATCGTTATCTGTATCTTCCAGGTTTTGTCCGCCGGTTTTGTAGCCGGCCGATGTTCCGGAATTTTGTTTGGAAAGAGAACAATCTGCCACATTTTTTGGCAGACAACCAATAGTGACACAACGGCCCAGACTGGCAAATGCAGCATAGGCTTTCCGGCTCCATTTCCGGAAGCGTATAGTCGTTCTATAAAGTCGTCTTTTCCTCATGATATTGGGCTATCGGTATTGAACCGATAGCCGGTATTATTTTTGTTAATCGGCTGCAAATGTAACAAAAATATTTTCGTTTGTGCGACTTCTCGCAGATAACTCTGTTTTATTTAGTCATCGATATCAATTACCCGCATCTTCGAATCGAACTTGATTTCCCAACGGTTAGACAGCTTCACTTCATATTCTTTCTTATCTTTCTCTATTTGTACGATCTTAGCATCCGGATAGTTAGTCTTTATATAAGTGCGGATAGCTTCCGGGATGATTTGTGCAGGAACTTCACTCTGCTGGCATTTAACTTCTGTCCATTCTCCCGCCTTATCGAATTCAACTTTTTCTCCATTGGTGAAGACTACATCGTAACTCTTGTAGAACAATTCCGTTTCCTGTTTCGCCAATGCTACTTTGTGATCTTTAAAATAAGTGTTGAGGAAAGTCTGAGCCTTTGCTGGGAGTTGATTGACTTGGATGGGTTTATCATTATCCGCCATAATCATTGTGTGCATCGTGAACATACATACTAATAACAAAACTAACTTTTTCATATTCTTCTATTTTTAATAATTAATACTTTGGTTTATTATGATATTGCAAATATAGAAGGAGAATCTGGAAAGAAACTGGAATAAATTTCTTTTTTAAAGTTTAAAAGCAGGAACGAATTCACTCAGTTTCCCATTGTAAGTTAGTGTCAATTTATGCATTGCCCTTGTTACGGCCACATAGAGCATACTTTTATCAATAGCTGAGTTATAGTTTTTGTCATTGACGTAAGGAATGATAACTTCATCAAATTCCAATCCTTTTGCCATATGAGATGAGGTAACGATGATACCCTTCACAAAAGCGGAGCTTTGATTGGATAGAAAATAAACTTCGGCAGTATATGTCTGTAGACTTTCTGCCAGTTCTTTCGCTTGTGCTTCAGTTTTACATACTATTCCGAGTGACTTATAACCGGATTTCTTGAAGGATGAAATCAGGTCGATAATACCGGAGTTTTCTTTTTCTGTATTCTCAAATTGTAGGACTGAAGGGAATTCACCATGTCGCATGACGGGTTCTAACTCATTATTCGTTTGAATTTTTTGTGCAAAATCCGTAATCTCAAATGTAGAACGGTAACTTTTGCAGAGCTTCATTACTTCGCCCATAATGAATGCTTTTCTGATCATTCCGGCAGTTGACGAACTATAAGGATTGACAGACTGGAAGGCATCTCCAAGAATTGTTTTCCGGCAGGGATAAAGTTTCTGGATAACTTTGTACTGAATCGGAGAGTAATCCTGCATCTCGTCTATCAAAAGATGCTTGACACGGCATTGGGTAATATTCCCATCTAAAGCCAGATGTAAATAGGTTAAAGGGGCCAGGTCAGTATATTCCAGTATTCTGTTTTTCCGTAATTTGAATAATTCGGGTTTCCCAATCCATTCAAAGAACTCTTTATAAACCTGAAGATCATTGTTACCTGCAAACATTTTCTTTATTTCTTTCTTCAACAGATTCCTGTCGGCGGTGGTAACCGTAAAGTAGTATTGTACTTTCATCATTTCCAGGATATAATCCGTCATTGCCTCGAATCGTTGACGCATGGGATAACGGTTGAAGCGTCTGAATTGCTCTTCAATATATTCAGCCGGAATAGTGATGTGCTTGGTGAGTTTTACATCTGTAGCTTTGAAACAGTTATTTTCCATATAGAGAATAAACTTGTCAAGCTGTGAAATGAACTCGAAAGAGGATTTATATTTTATCCGTTCTATAAAACTCTGAGTTGTTTTCCCTAGTAATTCCGTTACCTGTTCAAAGAAGCTCTGGTATTTGTATTTGTTTTCAAGAACTCCCGAAAGAATCTGTTCCATACTGGTTTCAGGCACACTTTCTTCTCCTAACTCGGGAAGGACATTCGAGATGTAATCGCCAAAAACCTTATTAGGCGAGATTATCAGTATGTCTTTTGAAGATATATTCCCTTTCAGTGTATAGAGCAGGTAAGCGATGCGATGTAAAGCAATAGACGTTTTGCCCGATCCGGCAACTCCTTGGATAATCAATATATGGGCTTCCTCATTGCGAATAATCCGGTTCTGCTCCCGCTGGATGGTGGTAACAATATTCCTCATTTTATCGTTTGCATTACTACTGAGTTCTTTTTGGAGAATTTCATCATGAACCGTCAACGAACTTTCTATCATGTACTCCATTTTTCCTTTGCGGATGCGATACTGACGTTTGAGCGAAACATCTCCACTGATTTCACCGGCGGGAGAGGTGTAAGTTGCTTCTCCCAGTTCATAATCGTAGAACATACTGGAGATGGGAGCACGCCAGTCGTATATCAGATTCATCTTGTTTTGAGAATCGTAAAATGTGTGTATACCTATATAAATAGGTAGAATGTTGGCACCGTTTTTCTTTTCTTTAAAATCTATCCTTCCGAAATAAGGAATGTCCAGTATCCTGCCCAGCCGCCTGCGTTTATCAATCACACTTTCACCCAGTGCAAAATGATTGAGGATACTCTCGCGCATAGAACGGATTTCATGAGGATCGATATCTTTGTTCGACCAGATATAATCTTTATATTCCTGTAAGGTTTCTACATGTTCTTTGACCGAAGTATCAGTGTTATGAATCGTATCATTTATGATACTGATGAGTTGTTGCAAGTGTACTTTTTCTTGTTGCTCTGTTTGATAAAATGTCATAGTTCTTTTAATTTTTTAGCTGAAAAGTTTAGAAAGGGTGGCAAAGTTAGTCCAAATTGTCAGATTATTAAATAGCTATTTATAGCTATATATCCATCCTTTTTTCTACATTTGCAAGTCATTTCAAAAGAAAAAATATGGATATCCTTGATCTTGCCAGGCGAAATCAGCAGAAAGCTTGGAAAATAATAGAAGACACAAAAATCATCCCGGCTTGGGAAAGTGTGGGTGCCAGAGTGAATCTCGTAGGTTCTTTGAATACGGGGTTATTGATGAAACACTTGGATATTGATTTTCATATTTATACCCCACAGTTTAGTTTGTCTGACAGTTTTCAGGCAATGGTAAAATTGACAGAGAATAAATCTTTTATGAAGATGAAACATAAGAATCTGTTGGATACTGAGGCGGAATGTGTGGAGTGGCATGCCTGGTATCGGGATGCGGATAATGAGCTTTGGCAGATTGATATGATCCATATTCTGGAAGGTTCCCGGTATGATGGCTATTTTGAAAAGTTTGCTGAACGGCTTTCTGCTGTTCTGACTGAGGAAACAAAGTATGCTATTTTAAAACTGAAATATGAGACTCCTGAGTCGGAAAAGATTATGGGAGTGGAATACTACGTAGCTGTTATTCGGGATGGCATACGCAGTTATGAGGAATTCATGGAATGGAGAATCCAACATCCGGTTACAGGCGTTATGACCTGGATGCCGTAAATAAGGTATTTCTTCTGGGTTAGCTTAGTACCCCCAATTCCAATCCTGCATTGATAGCCTCTATCGAATTTTGTACTCCTAATTTATGCAGAAGGTTTTGTCGGTGAATATGAACCGTATGAATACTTATGCGGAGATTATAAGCTATTTCTTTACTCAACAACCCTTTTTGGATAAGCTGTAAAATCTCCAGTTCACGCTGTGTCAAATGGATTCGTGGATTCGTAAGTAAGGTAGGGGAGAAAGTCTGTCCATTCTTTAGATTTAATACAGTACAATCTACCTGATCCGAATCTTTTTGATTCGGTGCGATATCCATGCTCCCGAGTATGAGCCATGCTTTCCCGGTACTGTCTTTTTCTAAAACTTGTAGCCTGCTGATAACCCGTACATACTGCTGCCTGGTATTTCGTACCCGGTAACTGTAGATATTGGAATAATCATTCCTCTGCTCCGGAGGCAGACTATAAATGAATTGACTTAACCGAATCTGCAAGGTTTGTAATTGTTGTTGGTCATCGGGGTGGATGCGAGACTCCAGATAATCTCCCTGCCTCTCCAATGTAGCTATCTTACGGCTGTCATACCCCAGTAAGTCCACAAAGTTAGAGGAGGCAAAGGCATATCTGAACTTATATACATCCACCACAAAGGTACAGCTCTGGTTAAGGCAAGACATCTGGTGGAGCATTAATTTATCACGCTCCCAGATGCTATAGTCAATATCGGCAGCAGATAAATTCTGTCTGGCCCACATTTCCTCTCTTGTAATGTCGGTTGGTTTCATACAGGATAGTTCTTTGATTGCAAAAGTATAACAAGTAACTGTTTATCCTTGCATGTCTATCCTGTTTTTTTGTTATTTTCCCTATATTTAAAGGTTATATGTAATTATTCATTACTTTGATATTCAAAGAAGTCAGTCTTCACTGACGGAATTAGGACGTACATTAATAATTAGCTTGCCATTTTCTAGTTGATACCATTTTTCAAAAGGTGTTCGTAGAAAGTTCCAACAGAAACGCAATGAATCCTCATCAAATTCGTCTCTTACCGGTTCTTTCTTAAATACTACAGGGGTTAATCCGGTAGCTTTTTCAGTAGCAAGTACACGTCCTACTGTTTGAATGCTTCAATCTGTCTTTCATTTGTAGTTGGGAAGGACGATTTAATACATATCCTATTTGCTGCCAATACATCAGGTCTTTACTGTGAAAGACAGGAATTCCGGGGAACCATTCGAAGCTGGAAGCTACCAAGTAATAGTCGTTTCCTACCCGGCAGATACTGGGATCGGGATGAAGTCCGGAGACGATAGGATTCTTAAAAGTGGCTGTTTCATGATTCTGTCCTTTCATCGATATTGGCCATCCGGTAAGTGATCCGATAAAAATAAGAAGAGAAAGATTTTTTTATATTGTCATTATGTATTATTTAATCTGAAAGCAAATGTAAGGGGAAATTTGGGAAATGGAATAGTAGTCATTTGTCTAAAAATAGCTCTATTTGATTATTTTTGCTATATTTGGCGTGTGAAATTCAAATAAAACGATTGTTCAACTTATGAAGCACCAACTCTGTATATAGCTACGCTCCACGAATAGCACCTTCCAATAAAAGCTATTCTGCTATTTGACGGATTTCTGTAGTTCGTCACAGAGTTTTCATACCTGATTTATTTATATCGAGTGGCATGCGGCTATGTATATAGTTGTGTGGCATGCGCTTATTCTAGTGGAATAATGAATTATACCTATAAACAAATATGGCTCATCAATTTTCCTGTAATGATGAGCATGCTGATGGAGCAATTAATCAATATTACTGATGCTATTTTTCTGGGACATGTGGGCGAAGTGGAGTTAGGAGCTTCTGCACTTGCAAGTGTTTATTATCTGGCCATTTATATGCTGGGATTTGGTTTCAGTCTCGGTTTGCAGGTCATGATTGCTCGCAGGAACGGGGAGCAAAGATACAAAGAAACGGAAAAAAACTTTTTCCAAGGTCTATTCTTTTTGAGCGGGTTGGCCGTATTCTTAAGTTTTACTTCCTATGTGTTGTCACCTGTTATCTTGAAGTTTTTTATTCATTCTCCAGAGATTTATAAAACTGCGGTCGACTATCTGGAGTGGAGATGTTTCGGCCTGTTATTCTCTTTTCCGTTTCTTGCATTTCGCGCTTTCTTTGTTGGGATTACGAAAACGAGAATATTGTCGTGGGCAGCTACTCTCGCAGTTCTTATCAACATCCCATGTGATTACTTGTTTATTTTCAGTTTTAATTGGGGGATTTCAGGGGCGGCAATAGCTTCTTTACTGGCTGAAGCCAGTTCTTTATTGATATTGGTTATCTACGTCTTCTTGCAAATGAACAAAGAGAATTGGGGGTTAAGACTTGTTTACGATGGGAAACTATTAAAGTCACTTTTTCATTTATCTGTATGGAGCATGATGCATGCTTTCATTAGTGTTATTCCGTGGTTTCTCTTTTTTGTGGCTATTGCACGGTTGGGGGAAGTACAATTGGCTGTATCCAATATAATCAGAAGTATTTCTACTGTTTTCTTTGTGATAGTCAATTCTTTTGCAGCCACTACCGGTTCGCTGGTCAGTAACCTGATTGGTGCGGGAGAGGGGAAAAGCATGTTCCGGCTTTGTGGTAAAATCCTCAGATTAGGATATGTAGTTGGCTTTCCCCTAATAATTATTGCTCTGTTATTAAATAAGCAAGTTGTCGGATTTTATACAGATAATCCTGCATTGATAGAGTTTGCTTATTATCCGTTTATTGTAATGTTACTGAATTATACATTTGCTCTGCCCGGTTATGTTTTTATGCATGCAGTAACAGGTACAGGCAATACCCGGATTGCATTTATTTTTCAGATATCCACTATAGCTTTCTATCTGGTTTACCTATATCTGTTGAGTTATAGTTTCATTGCTACCCTTCCGGTATATCTGATGGCTGAGTATCTGTTTGTGATTCTCTTGGGTGTACAATCTTACATATACCTGAAAATGAAGCAGCATCGATAAAGATCAATATCTCTATTTGATGGGTAGAGTAACAATCATTCGTGTACCTTCCTTATATGCAGGATATATTTTTATCTCTCCAGCAAGCCGTTTTGTGATGAGCCGGCAGAGATACAATCCCAGTCTATTGCCGGGCATAAAAGTGTCAAACTTGGAGAAGCGATTGAATACTTTTAATATCAAAAAGATGTGTGCAAAAATGCTAAAAGCAAGAAAAGAGGGCATTACTGTTGCTAAATCTATGTGTATTGGACTATTTATACCCCGGTACAATTGGAAAAAAGTGGTGCCACCAGGAATCGAACCGGGGACACAAGGATTTTCAGTCCTTTGCTCTACCAACTGAGCTATGGCACCATTGTTTCTCTTTTGCGGTTGCAAAGGTAGTGAAACTTTTGGACTGTGCAAGGGCTTTGGGGATAAAAAACGCTGATAATTGCCTATGTGGCTAAGTATCAGCGTTTATAATTTAATAAAAAAAGTGTTTTTTTATTCTTCTCCCTTTTATTCTTCTGCATTTTCGGTCGTTTCGTCTTTCAGTGGGTTCCATCCTTGGGCTTTTAACTCAAATTCCTGGCCGTCGCGAGTAATTAAAACACAACCCAGTTCCGGTTTCGTGATATGACCGATCAGTTTCACACCCTCCATTTCAGAAATCCTTTCGTGGTCAGAGATGGGGACGGTGAATAGCAATTCATAATCCTCGCCACCGTTCAGTGCACATGTAGTCAGGTTCATGTTGAACTCCTCTGCCATGACAGCTGTCTGGTAGTCAATAGGAATATGCTCTTCGTAAACACGGCAACCTACTTTACTTTGCGTACAGATATGCAGCAATTCAGAAGATAAACCGTCCGAGATATCCATCATGGAAGTGGGCTGAATCCCTTCTTCCGCTAATTTCTTGATGATATCGCGACGTGCCTCCGGTTTTAGCTGACGTTCCAGAAGATACTCTTTTCCAGAGAAATCAGGCTGCACATCAGTCTTCCCTTTTAATGCCACCTTCTCTCGTTCCAATAGCTGTAAACCCATATATGCCGCACCCAAGTCACCGGTCACACAAACTAGATCAGTCTCTTTGGCACCATTCCGGTAGATAACCTTATCCTTATCTGCCTCACCAATACAAGTGATGCTGATTGCCAGTCCTGTAAGCGAGGAAGAAGTGTCACCACCTACGATATCCACATCGTACTCCTCACATGCCAGGCGGATACCTGCATATAGCTCCTCCATATCTTCTACGGAGAAGCGTTTGGAAAGAGCCAGGGAAACGGTTATCTGCTTCGGGGTACCGTTCATGGCATAGATGTCGGAGAAGTTCACGACAGCCGCCTTATAGCCTAAATGTTTCAGTGGGACATAAATCAAATCGAAATGCACACCTTCCATCAGCAAGTCGGTAGTAATCAAAACCTGCTTTTCGGTAGGATAGGAGAGTACGGCGGCATCGTCGCCTACACCGTACTTGCTCGATTCATTCTTCAGTTCAATGCCTTCGGTAAGGCGGCGGATAAGACCGAACTCACCGAGGCTTGATATTTCTGTTCTCATGATTACGCTCTGTTTATCAATTCTCTCATAATTTCCGTCATCTTTGGTTGTGCAGCATCGGCAGCTTTCTGTACTTCCTCGTGCGTTACTTCCACAATCTTGCCTTCCACACCGAGGTCGGTAATCACGGAGATACCGAACACTTTGATGCCACAATGATTGGCAACAATCACTTCCGGCACTGTAGACATACCTACTGCATCTGCACCGAGAATATGGAACAATTTATATTCGGACGGTGTCTCAAACGTCGGGCCTTGCGTACCGACATATACGCCGTGTTGCACCTTAATTCCTTTTTCTGCTGCAATAGCATTCGCCTTACGGATCAGCTCTTTGTCATACGCCTCACTCATATCCGGGAAACGCGGGCCATACGGAATGTTCTTGCCACGCAACGGATGTTCCGGGAAGTAATTGATATGATCCGTAATAATCATCAGGTCGCCGATTTCAAAATCAGGATTCGTACCACCGCTGGCATTTGAAACGAACAGGGTTTTGATTCCCAGTTCACGCATCACACGTACGGGGAATGTTACTTCTTTCATAGAGTAACCCTCATAGTAATGGAAGCGTCCCTGCATTGCCATGATATCTTTGTTGCCTAACTTTCCGAATATCAGTTTTCCGCTGTGTCCTTCTACCGTCGATACAGGGAAGTTCGGGATTTCCTCATATTTTATTTCATACTTCTCAGTGATTTCGGTGGCGAGACTGCCTAAACCGGTTCCGAGGATAATTGCTGTCTCTGGTTGTGTGTGCATTTTACCTTTTAGGTAAGCTGCTGTTTCTTGAATGAGCTCTAACATAGCCAATAATATTTTGGTTAAATATATGTTGTTGATTTTGTAAAAATTCTATCTCAATAGGCAAAACGTATAGATACGGTTTCAATGCTTCGGCCAATGCCGGATGATGTTGCAGCCTTGTCGCATCCTTTTCTGTTGTGATTATCAGCTTCTTATTTCCTTCCATACGCTCGAAGCGTTCCTTGATCATTTGCAGATCCTTGCTACTGAAATCATGGTGATCGTCAAACTGGCATATGTTCACATGCGGTGTATATGCTTCCAGTTTTTCCACCAAGGGTGCGGGCGAAGCGATTCCTGTAACTAGCAACACCTGTTCGTCTTTTTCCAGTGATGTGAGTGTTCTCCGCTTCTTGCCGAAAAGCGGTGTCAGTGCTCCGTATCGGAATGAGGAGAAATAAAGTTGTTGGTATGGGTACAGTTTTAGCCTTTTCGTGATGATATTGAAATCTATTGGTTTGATATCCTCCGGGCATTTGGTTACGATTACGATATGCGCCCGGTTTTTACCGTCTTCCGGTTCACGCAATCGTCCTGCCGGAAGCAGGGTGTCATCTGAGAACAACCTGTGAAAATCAGTCAGCAGGATATTCAGTCCGGCCTTTACATGCCGGTGCTGGTAAGCGTCGTCCAGTAACACCACATCCACTTTGGGATTGTCCAACTTCATCAGTTGTTCGATGCCATGACAACGATTCTCGTCTACAGCCACCCGGATACCCGGGAATTTGATTTTTATCTGATATGGTTCGTCACCGATGCGCTTTACGTCTGTTTTCTCCGTAGCTAGCACATATCCCTTGCTTTTCCGTTTATAACCGCGGCTCAGCATGGCAACGTTCGCTCCTGTCTGTTGCAACAGCTTGATAAGATACTCCGTGTGTGGCGTCTTGCCTGTTCCGCCTACAGCGAGGTTTCCAACGCATACTACAGGTACGTCAAAACTCTTTGACTGGTAATATCCCCAATCAAAGAGTTTATTTCTCAGGTATACTCCCATCCCGTAAATCCACGAGACGGGGTATAGCCAATAGTGTATCTTAACCAGCGGTTCTTCCATCCACTCCTTTCTTTAATTGATGTTCAACTCGAACGGAACGCGTGCTTGAATCTTATCGTAATTCTCAAAGTTATTCAGCCAATCGAACTGATTGTAAAGTTCACCTACTTTGCCTTTCAGCATACGAGATTGGATATATCCACCCGGATTCGTATCCATCAGCGTTTCGAAGAAACTCTTCTTGCCGGGGTAAGACATTACGGTGTAAGCATCCAGTCCGGCCTTTGCGATAGCCATTTCCAATGCTTTGTCCAGTCCGCCCAGTTCGTCTACCAAGCCCAGTTCTTTGGCTTTGGCGCCTGTCCACACACGACCTTCGGCAATCTTCTTGATTTCGTCCGTAGTCATGCCGCGTCCTTCTGCGCAACGTTTCACGAACAGTTCATAACCCTCGTTCACCATATTTTGCATCAAAGCCTTTTCACCATCATTCAGTGCACGTCCCATCATTCCGAAGTCAGAATATGTATTTGTCTTCACAACGTCAAATGAAAGACCGATCTTGTCTGTCAATCCCTTCACGTTGGGGAACATACCGAAGATACCGATGGAACCCGTCAGCGTGGTCGGGTCAGCTACGATGCTGTCTGCGTTACAAGAAATATAGTATCCGCCTGATGCAGCATAGTCACCCATAGATACAATTACCGGTTTTTCTTTCTTCAACTCGGTCACTGCATACCATATTTGTTCCGAACCGAAAGCGCTACCACCCGGAGAGTTCACACGCAGCACTACCGCTTTCACGTCTTCATTTTCTTTCAGTTTGCGCAAGTCGCGGATCACCTTTTCAGAGTTGATTCCATTTTCGCTATCAGCATATGAACTTCCGCTATCAATGGCACCATACGCATAGTACACGGCAACAATGTTTCCACTCTTATCCTTCGGAACGTTTTTCTTTACGTTTACCATATCTTTCAGAGTCAGTACCGGCATACGGTCATCTTCATCTATGCCTATCAGAATTTTCAGATAGTTGCGTACATCATTCTTATATATTAAGGTGTCTGCAAGTCCATATTCCACGCAGTCTTCTGCAGGGTAGAACATCAGCATCTTGTCGGCAGCCTCGTTCAGTTTCTCTTTGCTTACGCCTCTTGATTCGGAGATGTCACCCAACATTTGTCTCCAGATGCCATCCAGGAATACAGTTACCTGTTCGCGGTTGGCCGGGCTCATTTCGGTAGAGATAAACGGTTCTACAGCCGATTTGTAAGTACCTACCTTGAATACCTGCATTTCCACACCAATCTTAGACAACAAATCCTTGTAGAAAACCGGAGTAGAAGCCAGACCATACCAGCCGATTGAACCTTGTGGATTCAGAATCACCTTGTCGGCTACACTTGCCAAGTAATACAGACGCTGTGAATATTGGTCGCCGTAAGCTACTACGAATTTACCGCTGGTCTTGAAGTCAGCCAGTGCTTTGCGTATTTCTTCTATGGAAGCAAAACCTGCACCCATTGAACCGGCCTGCAGATAAATACCTTTGATGTTTTCGTTATCCTTAGCCTTCTGGATAGACGACAGAATGTCATCCAAACCATAAGTGGTTTCATCTTCACTCAGGAACATGTCGAATGGATTGTCCTGACTGCGTTCAGAGAGCATACCTCTCATGTCGAGCATCATCACAGAGTTCTTGCGTACTTGTGTTTCAGACTCCGACGAAGACAGCATACTAAACAGTATCAGGATGCTGACGAAAAACAACACAACGCATGACACGATAATACCTGTGATGGTGGCAAGCGTAAATTTAAAAAAATCTTTCATTGTAGTTATTGTTTTTTGTATGCTAACTTATAAAAGCTAACAAAGATAAATAATTGAATTGATATTTACCCTATCTGTCGCAAGGTTTTTCATTTTGTCACACTGTCTATCACAAAACATTATTATCTTTGTGTCGTTTAACGTTAAAAGGAGAACAAATCATGGGTAATAAAATCTATCCGATCGGCATACAAAGTTTTGAGAAGATTCGTAAAAACGGTTACTTTTATGTTGATAAGACGGCACTGATCTACAGATTAGTGCAGACTGGTAGCTATTACTTTTTGAGTCGGCCGCGACGTTTTGGCAAGAGTCTGCTTTTGTCTACTTTAGAGGCTTACTTCTCGGGTGCACGCGAACTTTTTGAAGGACTTGCTTTGGAACAGTTGGAGAAAGAATGGAAAAAACATCCGATTTTGCATCTGGACCTCAATATCGGGAAATATGATGTGCCCCACAGCCTTGACGATATTCTGAATAAGGCATTGTTGGAGTGGGAAGCCATTTATGGTACCGGTGTCGGTGAGGTAACTCTTGCTCTGCGCTTTGCAGGTGTAGTGGAGCGGGCTTACAAGCAAACCGGCGAAGGTGTTGTTATCCTTGTTGACGAGTATGACAAGCCTATGTTGCAGGCTATTGGAGACAAAGAGAGTCATGTTCTCCTGAGACTTCATCGAAAAAGAGAATAAAATGGAAAACTGACGAGAATCTTCTCTCATTTTTGGAGAATCTATAGAGTCTGATTAAATTTGCGTAGTCAATTTATGTTGTGTTGAAAATGAAAAATCCCTTGAAAAACAGACGATTGATGTTGGATGCCAACATAACTGGCTACGCAACATTAGAGTTGAAGTTAGGTAAATTCAAGGTAGAGCATAAGAGCCAGATTGAATTATATCTACGCTGGCTGGATAAACATGAAAGAGCAGAAGGTGAAAACTCTCCTATGGGAATTTTGCTTTGCGCTGAGAAAAGTGATAGTCTGGTAGAACTGTTGGAGTTGGGTAACTCAGGAATACATATCGCCCAGTATTTGACGGAATTACCTGATAAGAAGGTTTTAGAGGTTCAATTGAAGAAATCAATAAAGTTAGCAAAAGAAAGGTTGTAGTAAATCTGATGAAATAACATTGTTTTCCGTCCCGCCCCGTGTGCCGCAAGGTCCGCGAGGTGGGACGGTTTGTTTTCCGGCGTTCCGGCTTTGAATAGATAATTAAAACAAAGAATATATGAAACGGATATTTAAAAGAAATATTTATTTGCTTTTTGGGCTTACAGCCCTGTGTAGCGGTATTATCGGGTGTGATGACCGGATAGATGATTCGGTGTCTCCGGTATCAGGACAAGAGTTGGTCACAGTACCTTTGAGTTTCGGCTTCGCCGAAGAATCATTTGGTGAGTTATACCGCAACGGGAGATGTGTCAAAACTAAGGCACATCTCCTTTTTTATATTTAAATGTTTTTTTCTCTATGCGACTCTTTTTTCACTAATTTGGTAATACGCGGCTATATTCCTCGTAT
>PPYE01071910.1_pt1 | contig 154839 bp, 153 predicted proteins | sample 1559881 | NCBI WGS metagenome assembly PPYE01 (sample SAMN08240022, study PRJNA423297) | Human gut metagenome, whole genome shotgun sequencing project. | reverse complement strand
AATGTGCAATTAAAAATAACAACCATATTTCTGACTTATTATCTATAAAATATTGAGTAATAATCGGTTGTAAATACTGGTACTGCTCCGCCCTCGAAGAAGTCGTCCTCAGCGGCACCAACGACCAATTTGGCTTCTTCCTGCCCACCGTTGGTGATGGTGCATTCGCAGGCACCTCCGCCACCCTCCTCTTCCTCACCGATGTCACCGAAGAGATGTTCAAGGCAGAAGGAAATGCCGCCACATGCCAATCCTGGGGTAGTGTCACCTGGAAAGCCATCCACTACAACCTGACTGCGGATAATCCTGCCAGCCTGACAGACACCGCCAACTATAGCGGCCACTGGCTCAAGGACTCCCCCCAATAACCCCAACCCCATAACCCATAACCCATAACTCAAAATTCATAACTCATAATTCAAAACCCCATGGCAACAACCTTTGAAAAGCTCATCAGTCTCGTGGCCTACGACAACGCCCTGACCGAGCGCACGGACGACTTCTACCTCCGTGCCAAGACACAACCCCGCACACTGGGCATCACCGAGATAGCCCGCGAAACAGCCCGGCAACTGGGCAAGTACGGCGAAAACCCGTTGGGATAACACCCCACGGCCCTACCCCCATAAGGGTGCGCACCCCTACCCCCGTAAGGGTATGCACCCTCACCCGTCCAAGGGTAGGCACCCCCACCCCGAACGGCCCTACTTATACGAAACCCTAAAAAAGACACCCAACGAATGAAAACAAGGAACCACCTCCGCCGGACGCTACTGCTCCCCACCCTGCTGCTTGCCCTGCTGCCGCCCTGCGCCTGCACAGACGACATCTGCCCCGACACCGCCCCCCTGCCCGGTGCCGACAGTGAAGCCACAGCCTCCCTCATAGGCCAACCCATACAGATAGGCTGCATCGCCACAAGCGTGGAACAGCAGTCGCCCATGGCCGGAGAAGGAGGAGGGCAGACACGCGCCGACGGAACCACCGGCACACCCGCCACGGAAACCGGCTTCCCCAAAGTAGGAACCACCATCACCGTATTCATGACCGTGCCCGTAAGGTCGTCGTCGGCAGCAGACGGCTCGTCCGCCGAAGTCCGCTACAGCCACGCCAACTACACCTGCACCTCCGTCAGCACCGACGGCGGCACGCAAGCCGTCACCTCCGCCACTTGGCAGCCCACCGACCCCGCCAACCTCCTCCGCTGGGAGAAAGACGCCGCCGCCTACTACTTCGCCGCCATCTCCCCCGCCATAGAGATGCAGCCACTGGAGGCATTGACATATACCGGCAGCGACGGCAACAGCGGAGGCAGCTACGCCCTGCAGACGGGCGAAGCCTTCACCTTCCAGCTGCCCCAAGCCTTCACCCCCGAGAACTACGCCTACTGGGAACAGCTGCGCACCTCCGGCCTCGCCGTCCGCATACCCCAGCCCACCGCCGACCCCATCCCCCTACAGATGCAACGCGCCCTGGTGAAAGTGGACATCTTCTCCACCGCATCCGCCGCCGTCCTGCTGAAAGCACCTGCCAAAGCCGTATTCTGCGCCTACACAGGCGGAGTGACGGCGCTGAGAGAGGCACCCATTGTGAGCAATTCTACTGACGGGATACACTCCTATCTGTTTGTTGACAAGCTCACCGACACCCGTTCCGTCACCACCTTGAGCCGGGACGGTGCGGCGGTGCATCGGGCGTTGATGATACCCACTTACCACCAATACAGCCCAGACTACCTCCCCCCTAATGGACCTACTTGCAGCGAAGCCGGAGGAAACGGTGCCCTCTCTTTTCTTACGGACAAGGTATATAGCGCCGGAGGCTCAATCGGCAGCAGCAGCGAGACCGGCAGCGTCACCGGCGGCACCACCGGCAACCGATTCTATCTCCCCGGCAAGTACCTGCAAGTGTCGGACGGAAGTACCGACATAAAAGGCACAGCACCGGAAAACATCCTCCTGCTGGATGGGACGGAAGCGTCCTACAATGCCGTAAAGAGCAGGCTGGAAGCGATAAATGCCGCCGGAAGCTCTTCTCCCCCTACCCTCGTCTCCAAACTCTTCATCAGCGGTTCTGTACCGGAAGGCATGGACCAGAGCGAGCTGTTAGGATTGCTGGGCAGCAGCCATAATTACGTACAAAACCTCTATATGGAGCCGGTGAAGGAAGTGCCTACGAATTGGTATCTCTTCACCAACGGCAATAGTACTCTGCAAAGCATCAACCTGCCACAAGCCACCAAAATAGGATATAATGCTTTCAATAAATGCACCGGCCTGACAAGCATCGACCTGCCAAAAGTTACCGAAATCGGAAACAGAGCTTTCGCCGGATGCACCGGCCTGACAAGCATCAACCTGCCACAAGTCACCAAAATAGGATATAATACTCTTCAGGGTTGTACCGGCCTGACAAGCATCGACCTGTCACAAGTCACCAAAATAGGAAATGGTACTTTTGTGAATTGTACCAACCTGACAAATATTGACCTGTCACAAGCCACCGACATCGGAGAAAATGCTTTCTGGAATTGCAACGCCCTGACAAGTATCGACCTGCCACAAGTCACCGACATCGGAGTCAGTGCTTTTTGGAGTTGCACCGGCCTGACAAGTATCGACCTGCCACAAGCCATCGGAATCGGAGAAAGAGCCTTCCAGGATTGCACCGCCCTGGCAAGCATTGACCTGCCAAAAGTCACCAATATAGGAATCGGAGCTTTCGTCGGATGCGGGAAACTGGCAAGCATCTACCTGCCACAAGTCACCGACATCAGAGAAGATGCTTTCTTTGGTTGCACCGGCCTGAAGAGCATCGTCCTTAGCGGCACCGGTACCGAAAACAGCTTCGCTCTCCCCACCTACGACACCCAAAACGGTCTCGGAAATTATAATTTCTCCCCCGAGAACCTCTTCCTCACCGGAGTTACCGCACTCGAGGACGATCAAATCACCCAGTGCCGCACCTGGGGAAAGATGACTTGGGCGAACATATACTATAACTACAAGGGAAGCCCTTCACTTGCCGAAGCCACCATTACGGAGCTGACAAACCCCGAGAATTACACAAAAGTAACCGATAAGTAACTTATTATTAACAACAAATAAATAGACCAAATATGAAAACAAGAAGTATCCAAACGCTGCTCCTCGCAGCCACCCTCGGCCTGCTGGTCACCGCCTGTAACAACGATTCAGACCAGACAGTGGACATCACCAAGCCCATCAACGTGAAGCTCTCGCTCACCACCACCGGCACCAATATCCCCATCAGCCGCGCCGCCATCGGCGCCACCGAGTTCGATGATGACGACGCACTGGGCCTCTACATCGCCCACAAAACGGGTGCCAACGATGAATCCCCCATCAGCGCCTCCCTCGACCCCAAGAACACCAAATGGGTAAACGGCAGCTTCACCGACGAACCCCTCTACTGGCAGAACGTCACCGACCAGCACACCCTCTACGCCTACTATCCCTATACCAACACCGCCACCGACACCTACACCGTGCCCAACGTCAGCATCAAGCCCGACCAGAACAACAGCAGCACCGCCGCCGCCGACTACGAAGCCTCCGACCTGCTGTGGGGCAAATGCACCACCGTGGCAACGAACAACGCAAGCATCAGCATGAAGCACTGCATGAGCCAAATCACCGTCACCCTCTCCGCAGGAAACGGCTACTCCTCCCTGCCCGCCATCGACAAGGTAGAACTGCTCTGCTCCGCAGGCTTCGCCCTCAGCGGCACGTGGAATCTGGCAGACGGCAAAGTAACAAAGGCTAATGATGCCGCTGCCACCGACGCTGCAGCTGCATCTACCACCTCCATCACCACCTACGCCCACAGCGTTGCAGGTGCCACCACCTACCGCGCCATCGTGCTGCCGGGTCAGGCATTCACCAATAGCTCCCAATTCGTAAAAGTCACCTCCGGCAGCAACACCTACACCTACTATCTGGCTATGAGTTCCAGCGAAAACCTCACTACCGAGGCCAACAAAACCTACAACTTCGACCTCAGCCTGAACAAGGCCGGGCTGACGCTGAAAGGGCTTACCATCGCCGCATGGGACACAGATGAAATAGAAGGGGATGCAGGCATGGACATTGGAAACTGATGGACAATGAATAACTGAGAACGAAAACTGTTCTTAAACATGGAGGGTACGGAGACACTGTACCCTCCATTTTTGTATCTTGCGCCATGTTTAACCCCTCAATAAAAACTTTAAGGTTATGATTATCGGAGTACCTAAAGAAATCAAGAACAACGAGAACCGTGTAGGAATGACCCCTGCCGGAGTAGCCGAGTTGGTGAAACGCGGTCATACGGTGTATGTGCAAGCCTCGGCAGGCGCAAACAGCGGTTTCTCTGACGATGATTACATCGCCGTAGGTGCACAAATGTTGCCAACCATTGAAGACACGTATGCCATAGCCGACATGATTGTCAAGGTAAAGGAGCCCATCGCACCGGAGTACAAACTGATAAAAAAGGAACAAGTGGTATTCACCTATTTCCACTTCGCTGCCGATAAATTGCTGACCGAAGCCATGATAGCAAGCGGCGCCGTCTGCATCGCCTACGAAACGGTAGAGAAAGAAGACCGCTCACTTCCGCTGCTTACCCCCATGAGCGAAGTGGCGGGACGCATGGCCACCCAGGTAGGAGCACGCTTCCTCGAAAAACCCCAAGGCGGCAAAGGGAAACTGATGGGTGGCGTGACGGGTGTACGCCCCGCACGCGTACTTATCCTGGGCGGCGGCATTGTGGGCACCAATGCCGCACAAATAGCTGCCGGAATGGGTGCCGAGGTACTGATTGCCGACATCAACCTTCCCCGCCTGCGCTACCTCAGTGAAGTGATGCCCAAGAATGTAAAAACACTCTATTCTTCCCTTCACAATATCAAAATGGAATTACCTACAATAGACCTCGTAATAGGGTCTGTCCTTATCCCCGGTGACAAAGCGCCTCATCTCATCACCAAAGAAATGCTGAAAATGATGAAGCCCGGCACCGTACTCGTAGACGTTGCCATCGACCAAGGCGGATGTTTCGAAACCTCCCACCCCACCACGCACAGCGACCCTACCTACATTGTGGACGGAATTGTACACTACGCCGTTGCCAATATCCCCGGCGCCGTACCCTTCACCTCCACCATGGCACTGACAAATGCCACCCTGCCCTACACCGTTGCCCTGGCATGCAAAGGCTGGAGACAAGCCTGCAAGGACGATCCGGCTCTGGCGTTGGGATTGAACGTAGTGGAAGGCAAGGTAACATACAGAGCTGTAGCCGATGTCTTCGGGCTGAAATATGAGGCGATTGAGTTATAAGTTATAGAGGGTGTCTCATCTGTGTGCCATCAACCGTTTTGACACCCTCAATCTCCAAACAAAGAATCCTTCTTCCTCGCATACTCCCACCACATGGCGAGCAGTGTGATGCAGAGGTTGAAAATAAACGGGAATTCCTTGGAACTAGTGTGGAACAAGGTCTGAAAGAAGTCTGTAATGAACGGGGACAATAGAATCGCCAGATAATTCATTACCATTACAAAGGCCAGTGCCAAAGTTGTTTTTTCCGGTATAGCCGTATCTACTGTCTCGTCATAAATCAGCGGTTGAATGACACCATATCCCAAACCAACCAACATACATCCCGGTATTATCAGCCATTCTTTAGGCGAAATCCATATCAAAAGCAAACCCGCTGCAATGAACAAAAGGCTGTAAAACTTTGTGTGTTTCCCCATCCACTTCACGATATGCCCCAGGAAGAAACCCGGAGCCATAATGGCAAGGAAGAATAAGGAGATCATCAATCCGGAATTTCCGCTGGAGAAGTGATGGGCCTCCATCAAAAAAGGCAAGTCAAAAGTAACCGCCAGCACTACATACGTAGTGACGCCATAAAACAGCATCAACTGTAGCAGATGGCGGACATGGATGCCGTATTTACCGGGAATCGCACGCTTGGATTCCTCCGGAACAACGGCAGCTGTATCTTCTGCTATCTGCGGCTGACCGGTATCCCCCTTCAAATATCCGACAAGCAGCAGAGAAACCAACGGAAGCAGGTATACCACGAAAGGCAAGTGCCAGTTTACCTCTGCCAGATACCCAGTCACCGCCGTTGCCACAACCAGCGTCACATTGGTAATGGCAGAACTGTAACCAAACTGCTTCACCCGATATTCCCCCGTGAAATAGCGTGAAACCAGACCGGTGGACAACGGAATAATCACCCCCGAACCGATGCCAAGCAAAGCGCTGACCACCATCAACTGCCACATTTTATCCGAAAAAAGATAAAGTACCCCACTGGTGGCAAACATCCAAAGCCCCGCTTTCAGCAGACGCACAAAGTCACGTTTCTCGGCCAGCTTGCCCGCCAACAGCACAAAAGGAATTATCAGCAGCGAAGGCAGGGAGGTAAGCATCTGTATATCCAGTTCTGTGGCATGTGGAAAAATGGTAGTAAGTTGTCCCAAAATAGGTGATACGGCCAATCCCGGCAAGGAAGTCAATGCAGAGACTGACCAAATGCCGACAAGCGTGATAAGGGGGATTGTACCCCTTCCGGTATTGATTTTCATATAGTAGTATATTAATTAAATGAATAATGTGGGAACAACAAACCTACCTTCAGAATGTTCGTTTTTTAAGATTTTACTACGCTGCCCTTTAATAAACGCCAAATAATGCAAAACCCCGGAACTTTCATCCGCAAACCCCGTTGTTGTGGGAAATTCGACGGGGAAAAGCCCCGCCGCCTAAACCTTTAAAAAACTTATTAATATGGAAGATTTGAATTTCAGAAAAGGAGATGCAAAAACTGAAGTATTCGGTTCAAACCGTATGTTACAACCCTCACCCGTAGAAAAGATTCCCGACGGACCTACTACCCCGGAAATCGCCTATCAGATGGTGAAAGACGAGACCTTCGCCCAAACGCAGCCTCGCTTGAATCTAGCTACATTCGTCACTACCTATATGGACGAATATGCAACCAAGCTGATGAACGAAGCCATCAACATCAACTACATTGACGAGACCGAATATCCGCGCATCGCCGTAATGAACGGTAAATGTATCAACATCGTGGCCAACCTCTGGAACTCTCCTGAAAAAGAAACCTGGAAAACCGGCGCACTTGCCATCGGTTCCTCGGAGGCATGTATGCTGGGTGGTGTGGCAGCCTGGTTGCGCTGGCGCAAGAAACGTCAGGCACAAGGCAAACCGTTCGACAAACCCAACTTCGTTATTTCAACCGGTTTCCAGGTGGTATGGGAAAAATTCGCCCAATTGTGGCAGATTGAAATGCGTGAAGTGCCTTTGACACTGGACAAGACCACGCTCGACCCCGAAGAAGCCTTGAAGATGTGTGATGAGAACACCATCTGTATCGTGCCTATCCAAGGCGTTACATGGACAGGACTGAACGATGACGTCGAAGCCCTCGACAAAGCCCTCGATGCCTACAATGCGAAGACCGGCTACGACATTCCTATCCACGTAGATGCCGCCAGCGGCGGTTTCATCCTCCCGTTCCTCTATCCCGAAAAGAAATGGGACTTCCGTCTGAAGTGGGTACTCTCCATCAGCGTCAGCGGACACAAATTCGGTCTGGTTTATCCGGGTCTGGGCTGGGTTTGCTGGAAAGGCAAGGAATATCTGCCCGAAGAAATGTCATTCAGCGTAAACTACCTCGGTGCCAACATTACTCAGGTAGGCCTGAACTTCTCCCGTCCTGCCGCACAGATTCTGGGTCAATATTACCAGTTCATCCGTTTGGGATTCCAGGGTTACAAGGAAGTACAGTACAACTCTCTGACCATCGCCAAGTATATCCATGACGAAATCGGCAAGATGGCTCCGTTCGTAAACTATTCCGACGAGGTTGTGAACCCGCTGTTTATCTGGTATTTGAAACCGGAATATGCAAGAGCTGCCAAATGGACTCTGTATGACCTGCAGGACAAGCTGTCACAACACGGTTGGATGGTACCCGCCTATACACTGCCTTCAAAGCTGGAAGACTACGTCGTAATGCGCGTCGTTGTTCGCCAAGGATTCAGCCGCGACATGGCAGACATGCTGCTGGGTGACATCAAGAATGCCATCACGGAGCTGGAGAAACTGGATTACCCGACTCCTACCCGTATGGCACAGGAAAAGAACCTGCCGGTGGAAACCAAAATATTCAACCACGGATGCCGTACTCATAAAAAATAAATTAATTTACGATTAAACGATTTACGATGTACGATTAGAGTTTCTCTTGATACGGACTACGTTTAAAGGAGTAATTTCAATCGTAAATCGTACATCGTCTAATCGTACATCACAACGTGTTTATGGAAAAGAAAATATCAATTTCACAAATAAAGGAGGTTGCCCAAGAAGCCTACAATGAGGTGAAGGGCAGCACAGGAGGCAAGAATGCGGATTATATTCCCTACCTTGCCAACATAGACTCCAAACTATTCGGACTCAGCATCTGCCTGATGAACGGGCAGACCATCAATATAGGTGACACAGACTATCGTTTCGGTATAGAGTCCGTCTCGAAGGTACACACAGCCATCCTTATCCTGCGCCAATACGGTGCGCAGAAAGTGCTGGACATGATAGGTGCCGATGCCACGGGACTACCGTTCAACTCCATCATCGCCATCTTGCTGGAAAACGACCACCCTTCCACTCCATTGGTAAATGCCGGTGCCATTTCCGCCTGTTCCATGGTACAGCCAGTGGGAAACTCCGACAAGAAATGGGATGCCATTGTACAGAATGTCACTGAGCTGTGCGGCTCCGCCCCACAACTCATCGACGAACTGTACAAATCGGAAACGGCTACCAACTTCAACAACCGCTCCATTGCCTGGCTGCTGAAAAACTACAACCGCATCTACGATGATCCGGATATGGCACTCGACCTCTATACCCGCCAGTGTTCTCTCGGCATCACGGCCCAGCAACTGGGCATTGCCGCAGGAACCATCGCCAATAACGGCGTGAACCCCGTCACCAAACAAACGGTGTTCGAAGCCAGCCTGGCACCGAAAATCACGTCGATGATTTCTACCGTAGGCTTCTACGAGCATTCGGGCGACTGGATGTACACCGCCGGCATACCGGCCAAAAGCGGTGTAGGCGGTGGTGTAATGGCCGTATTGCCCGGTGTCATGGGAGTATCGGCCTTCGCTCCTCCCCTAGACGAAGCGGGAAACTCCGTAAAGGCCCAATCGGCAATCAAGTTCATCATGAACAAGCTCGGCCTGGGTGTATTCAACGGTGATAACGTAACGATTACAGAATAAGTTTCTCTTTTTAGTTATGAGTTATAGGTTATGAGTTATTTGTTGGTAGGCACCGTAATCAGCAAATGACTTATAACTCATAACTTATGACTTTATAATGGACTTCATCATGAAAATGGCTCTATCAGAATTTGTATTGCGGGAAAAAGGTATCTATGGCATACTGCATGTCATTATATTGATACTGTCGCTATTTTTAGTTATCAGCATCTCTGTCGACACGTTCAAGGGGATCCCCTTTTACGAACAGTCGGTCTACATGAAAGTACAGTTGTGGATATGCGCCCTGTTCCTGGCAGATTTTGTATTGGAATGGTTCCTGGCAGAGAAGAAGGGTCACTACGTGGCCACGCATTTCATTTTCCTGCTGGTAGCTATACCCTATCAAAACATCATTGCCTATATGGGATGGACTTTCTCACCCGAGATAACCTATATGCTGCGTTTCATCCCATTGGTGCGGGGTGGTTACGCCATGGCTATCGTGGTGGGTTGGCTGACGTACAACCGCGCATCGGGACTGTTCGTTTCCTACCTTACCATGTTGCTGGCCACTGTCTATTTTTCCAGTCTAGCCTTTTATGTCATGGAGCATGGTCCCAATCCTTTAGTTAAAGGATATGGAGACGCCTTATGGTGGGCATTTATGGATGTGACGACGGTGGGTTCCAATATCATAGCAGTCACTCCCACCGGACGGGTACTGTCCGTACTGCTGGCTGCGCTGGGCATGATGATGTTCCCTATCTTTACAGTGTATGTAACGAGCCTGGTCGAACGGCGCAATAAGGAAAAAGAAGAGTTCTACAAGAAAGTTGCACAGAAGCCCGCGCCCAAAGCCGACGCTTCCTGAATAGTTAAAACCGGAACTTTCACTTATCCGTTGGGAACAACTCTCCCCAAGTGTTGTTATAGACGCTGATTTTGAATATATTTTTCATCTAAAACCTTAACTTATGGCAAATATTAAACAAACAGTGAAGCTGGGTGTATTTACCCTGGCAATCATGAATGTGACGGCAGTAGTATCCCTACGTGGACTTCCTGCCGAGGCCGTGTACGGAATGAGTTCGGCCTTCTACTACTTATTTGCAGCCATTGTTTTTCTGATTCCGACGTCACTTGTCGCCGCGGAACTGGCTGCCATGTTTCAAGACAAGCAAGGCGGTGTGTTCCGCTGGGTGGGCGAAGCCTACGGAAAAAAACTGGGCTTCCTTGCCATCTGGGTACAATGGATTGAAAGTACAATCTGGTATCCTACCGTATTGACATTCGGTGCCGTATCCATTGCTTTCATCGGCATGAACGACGTACACGACATGTCACTGGCCAATAACAAGTATTACTCGCTCGTTGTTGTCCTCATCATCTACTGGCTGGCTACGTTCATCTCCATGAAGGGCATGAGCTGGGTAGGTAAAGTGGCAAAGGTCGGCGGCCTGGTCGGGACTATTATCCCTGCCGCACTGCTGATTATCCTGGGTATTATCTACCTTGCCACCGGCGGACACTCCAACCTGGATTTCCACAGCAGCTTCTTCCCCGACTTGACGAACTTCGACAACGTGGTGCTTGCTGCCAGTATCTTCCTCTTCTATGCCGGTATGGAAATGGGCGGTATCCACGTAAAAGACGTGAACAATCCCTCCAAGAATTATCCGAAGGCAGTGTTCATCGGTGCGGCCATTACGGTTATCATCTTCGTGCTCGGTACTTTCTCACTGGGCATCATCATCCCGGCCAAAGACATCAGTCTGACACAGAGTCTGCTTGTAGGCTTCGATAACTATTTCCATTACATCCGCGCCTCCTGGCTGTCACCGATTATTGCCATCGCTTTGGCATTCGGCGTACTGGCAGGTGTATTGACATGGGTTGCCGGTCCGTCCAAAGGTATCTTTGCCGTAGGAAAAGCAGGCTACATGCCTCCGTTCTTCCAGAAGACAAACAAACTGGGTGTACAGAAGAACATCCTTTATGTACAAGGCGGTGCAGTAACCGTATTGAGCCTTCTGTTCGTAGTCATGCCTTCCGTACAGAGTTTCTACCAGATTCTGTCACAGTTGACCGTAGTCCTCTATCTTATCATGTATATGCTGATGTTCTCCGGAGCCATCGTGCTGCGTTATAAGATGAAGAAGCTGAACCGTCCGTTCCGTATCGGCAAGAATGGCAACGGATTGATGTGGCTCATCGGTGGTCTTGGTTTCTGCGGGTCATTGCTGGCATTCGTATTGAGCTTTATCCCACCCAGCCAGATTTCAACAGGCAGCAACACTGTATGGTTCTCCGTGCTCATCATCGGTGCGCTGATTGTAGTCATTGCCCCATTCATTATTTATGCTTCCAAGAAACCGTCCTGGGTTGACCCGAACAGTAGCTTTGAACCGTTCCATTGGGAAGAGCAACCTGCTGTGCAGACAGCCGGTAAAAGTGCAACAAATATGGCTACCGGTAGCGCCACTGCCAGCAGCAATGGCACAAGTAATTCCGCCACAAGTGGAAATACGGCAAAAGACACAACCAATATCCCCAAAGGATAAAAGGTTATAAGTTGAAACTAAAAAAGGAATATCCCCGAAATCACCGGGAATATTCCTTTTTTATTGTTATATGATACCAGAAGAAGGAATATTCAGAAATCCAATTCCTGCATTCTCTCCCACGCCCTTCTGCTCTCCTCCACCAACTCTTGCATGACCGACGCCACAGACTGCACTCCCTTTCCATGCAGCAAGGCAGATACCTGCCCTATTTCCAGTTCCCCTTCTTCCAAGTCACCTTCAAAAATACCACGTTTGGCACGGCCACGCCCTAAAAGGATACGAAGTTCTTCCTCTGAAGCTCCCACAGCCTCAGCAGCCTCTACGGCGCTGCGAAAGTTATTGCGCACCAGACGCACCGGAGCCAATTTCTTCAAAAGCAGACGGGTATCCCCTTCTTCCAAATGCAAGCAGTAATCCTTAAATACCTCGTTTGCAGAACTCTCTGCCGTCAAGGCAAAGCGTGTACCAATCTGCACACCTTCCGCACCCAGCACCCGGGCAGCTAGCATGGCCTCACCCGTTGCAATGCCACCGGCGGCAATCAGCGGAAGTGTAGTAACTGCACGTACAGCTGGTATCAGGCACAGGGTGGTAGTCTCCTCCCTCCCATTGTGCCCACCGGCTTCGAAGCCTTCGGCAACTATTGCATCAACACCCGCCTCTTCTGCCTTCACGGCAAAACGCGAGGACGAAACAACATGCACCACCGTGATGCCACGCTCGTGCAGCCAATCGGTCCATTTCTTCGGGCTTCCGGCAGATGTAAATACAATCTTCACTCCCTCGTCGGCCACAATCTGCATTATCTCTTCTATCTGGGGATACATCAAGGGAATGTTCACACCAAAAGCATGATGCGTAGCCTCATGGCATTTCCTGATATGCTCCAGCAACGTTTCGGGATACATCGAACCTGCGCCGAGCAAGCCCAGCCCTCCTGCATTGCTTACAGCAGCAGCAAGTCTCCAGCCGCTACACCACACCATACCACCTTGAATTATCGGATATCTTATTCCAAATAGAGAAGTCACTCTGTTCATTATTACTTTTTTTAAAGGTTTACTAATGAAAACAAGAAGAGGAGAAAGAAAGTTCAAAATTTGACAAAAAGTGATAAATTACTGTTGTTCCAAAACAGTTATCGAATCTCCATACGCCTTCAATACTTCCAGCGTACGGGCACGGCGCTTGCGGCCTTTGAAATTCCAAAACTCACGGGTAAAAGGTGTCATCAGGTCTAAGCCGGAAATTCCACCGCCACTGGCACCCTGCCAACCGCCCACAGCCATATTATTGGCCCGCTCCGTCACCCGGTAACGCAAACCGGTTGCTTCAATCTGCTCCACAGTCTCACGCGGACCGGCATCAAACGGATGTTTAGCCCAGTTCGTAGGAATCATCAGAATCTTAAGCGCATAGAATTCATCTCCTCGCCAAGTATCCTTGTCTACCTTGATTTTTTTCTGATAAATGGGGTCCCAATTATATTTGGTATTGGCTGTATAAGGACGTAAGGTAAGCACCACTTTTTTCTCGGGCGCTTTCGGCATGACGGGCAATGAATTATCAAAATCCATCCACGACTTGTCCATCACCGCTTTCGGAGTACCCAGAGAATTGTTCATTTCCAATTCCTGCAATACCTCCGGATTCAGTTTTACCTCCCCCTCGCCCTTCAGCAACCGGTTCAGCCTCAACGAGTCCTGAGGGGTCCAGTTTTGGGCATAGCAAGGGAAGGCTACTGCACAGAGCAGCCCCCAAACAAGTATAGATATCTTCACCTGACAGTTTTGATTACTTAATCCCTAAAAACATTTCACCACCACATATATCCGCTGCCACAAAGCGGTTCGTCATAGCAGGGATCAATCGTCCACATAGTCCGTGGATACTTACGGGTTTCCCACCAGCGGCGGTAGCGCGAAGCGGCATCCAGCACCTCTTCGTCCGAAAGGAAATAGATACCTTCATAATTCTCCGCATCCGTATGTACCATCTTGCATCCCATCGAAGCATTGTTCCCGAGGCGGATAGTCTCTACCGTCCACAGGATGCATTCGCCCAAACGCAGCTTGCCACCTGCCGAATAGGATACCGGAGCCAGGGGGAAAGAGGGAATGACCGTCAAGTCCTCGGCATACTTCAGCAATTCCTCTATATCTTCGGAAGTGAACTTGGGCATGTTACTCAATCCATCCGGACTTTGGGTAGAATATTTGCCAGCCTTCAACTGCTTGACAAACAAGTCTACATCCGGATGGTTGTAGTCCAACGTTTCTTTGCTGCAAGAGCCCAAAGAGAGAACAGAAAGAGTAAAGAATACGAGCAGCATAGTCTGCCCGAATATATGTAATTTATTGTATAGAGTCTTCATATTTGTATGGTATTTAAGATTAATAAGTCATGCGCACGCCGCACAACAGATTCAGATTGGTGGGCCGTTCCGTACGCAAGGTTCTCGTCTGCGAGTCCGTATCGAAATGATGGGATACAGACGGCTCTGCAAACAAGGCAAAACGGTTGTTCATTTTATAGCGTACCCCTACTCCGGCAGCAACCGACAACTGTACCGGCTCTGCTCCGAAGCCATTGTCCGGAGCACCTGCAATGCATTTCTCGGCTGCTCCACCTACCATAGCATAGAAATCCACTTTCGGCGTACTGGCCAGCATCATGTTCAGCCTTACCGGAATTCCCAGCGTATGCAACGTATGGTCACCATCCAAGCAATTATACTGAAGACCGGCTTCCAAGGAGAAATGCTTGTTCAAACAACGTTCCACGCTTACCCCGGCCGTGAACGGCATATGGAAATTCCCTTTCGGCAGGGAAGTGCCGATGCCTGCTTTCAATGCCCAATTACGGGGCTTAGATGGCGATACAGCCACAGACTTTGCCGGTTCTTCCTCAGAAGATGGCAGCATTCTATCTATATCAGCATCCTTATGGCCAGGATTTGAATGGTAGTTCCCGTTTCCGGCCGGAGTTCCGTTACTGTAATAACCGTTTCCCGGCTGCTGCTGGTTTCCGTACACCCGTTGGGTAATCCGGATGGAAACATGGACAGACACGGATTCATCCTCATCGGCCTGCGCCGTCAATCCTGCCGGAATGCCGTTGGCGGGATGCTGTGTACCGGGCTTTTGTGCCATGGGGTTGGCCTGATGGATAGAGGGAAAACTTTCCTGCACCACATCCCCGTTCAAGTTACCTTCCGGCGTCATGGCCGCCACTTGTGTAAAGGCCTCCTTGATTTCCTCTTTCGGAGAGAAATACCAGAAAGCGGCAGAAGCAGCTCCCAGTACAAATACAACAGAGGCGGCTGCGGCTACGCGGTGAAACCTCGGAGAAAGAAAAAGCGGCCTCCTGCCTTTTGCGGCAACCGGTGACGGCAAGTCACGTTGCAACCCTTCCCAGAAGTCCTCCCGCACTGTCATCTCTGCGCCGGCAAGACGACTGCGGAACAAACCGGTTATTTCATCATTTTCTCTCATATTCAGTATATTCTTTAATTCTTTTTATCAACAAACACTTAGCACGATGCAACTGCGAGGTAGACGAATGCTCTTTGATGTGGAGGATTTCGGCTATTTCCTTGTGCGATTTCTCCTCAAAGACGTATAAGTTGAATACAGTACGGCATCCATCGGGAAGTTCCGCCACGAACGCCATCAGCATTTCTTCGGAAATACGGCCTCCAGTTTCGACAATGCTCGCTTCATCCGGAATGTCGGGCAACTGTTCCTCATTCACCACCAGTTGGCTGAAACGTTGCTGTTTCCGCAGGTAGTCTATCGCCTGCGTCACCATTACCCTTGTCACCCAGGTACTCAATGCACATTCGCCACGGAAGGTGAAGTGGGTGAAAATTTTGATGAAGCCATCGTGCAATACGTCATGGGCCGCATCGACATCGCCCGTATAGCGGTAACATACCGCCAGCATCTGCTTGGAGTAGAGGGTGTATAATTCCTTTCGGGCGGAATCCTTTCCTGCCCGGCAGCCCTCAATCAGTTCTATCTCATTTTCCAATGTCAGTGCTCGTTTTACGGACGCCTCTTCGCGTCGTTTGTTAGTTAGACGCAGCATTTTTGAAAATGCTGCTGAATTAAATATAAAAAGATGTTAAAGAACGGAGATTACTTATATTTGGCTTTCAATACTTGAATCTGCTTGGCCAGCCTTTCATCCAATTCATCAAATTCATGCCAATACAGAAAACCGGGAACCATGTTGACGTAATTGATAAATTTCTTATACTGCACAAGAAACAAGGCCTGGTCCCGAAGACTGTCGTCACCATCAAAAACATGCGCCAACTCCCTGGACATGGCAGCACTCATAAGAGCATCTGTTTTCGTTGCATAGTAATCACCGACATCCCTCTGTTTCCTGCCCAACTCAAAATAAGTCTGCAATACATCCTGCAACATACGTTTGTCCGGTATATACTGCATCAATGAAGAACCTTTCAGCACATCCAGCGCATCTGTCCTATAAGAGAATTCATCCATATTATTGAAAAGCTTGCCATACTTCCACAGAGTATCTGTCGGTATCTTGGATACATCCATATCATGTTCCTTCAACAGCAGACTCATGTGTATGTCAATATCCAACAAGTGCTTTATATTACGGAGCTCCTGCTTATTATATTCCAACTCTTCCGTTATCAGCTGCATCGTAGCACGCACTTCCTTTTGGCGGGCGTTCTCGGTAATCCGGTCGTTTCCCCAGAAAGTGACAATGATGCCCGCAGCCACAATACTGAACTGACGGAAATAATCACCTATGCGCCAGCTTTTTATCTTATGGTTCAACCTGTTAAAGCTTGTCTTTCCCATATCTTTTCATTCTAAATGATACTTTTTCTCAAGCGCTTGTATTGCCTCGTCTATACGTTTTCCCACACGTTCTACATAGTCCGGCGTAAAATAGTTCCGCGCTACCTTGACAAAGTTCCGTACCGACCTGTCCGACAAGTAAATATCCCACGCCTCATATCCTCCACGATTTATCTGGTCCGTCTGTTCGTCAGTCAATGCCAAATGGAAAGGAACCATAATTTCGTCCTTCATATCGTAATAGCCATTCATAGTCGCCCTAAATCCATCCAATACCTCATAGATTCCGGTCAACTGCAACAGTAGCTCTTTATCTGAAATCTTCTGCATCAACATGGAGTTTTTAAGTATATCCAATGCATTCTGACTATAATAAAAACTGCGGATATGCCCCATAAGAAAGCGGAACTGTATCAATGAATCTTCCGGTATCGTCCGATGCTTTAAGTCATGCTCCACCAATAAGCTGGAAAGACGTTCATCCTCTCTAAACTCTGAAACGATACTCTTATAATTTTCCCGGTTACTTTTCAGTTCATCCCTAATCAGCGACATGGTGGCTTGAATATCCTTTTTCTCGGAGTTTTGAGTAACCAACTCACTACCGACAAAAGTAATCAGTACGCCAATCACCACAATGGAAGTCTGCCGGATGTAGTCTCCCACTTGCCAATCTTTGACAGTTGTTTTTACTTTATTCCATGTTATGTTTTTCATACCACTCATCTGTGCCTATCAAGAGAAAGCCTCTCATAAATCTGCCGTAATGCAGCATTCTTTATGAGAGGCTTTCCTTATTATTCTGCAATAATGCTTTCCGCCTTTATCAACATGCTTTAAAGCTCATGTCCAATCCTTTCACGGAGTGAGTCAAAGCTCCTACGGAAATAAAGTCTACACCGCATTCGGCATAGTCACGGAGCGTATCAAACGTGATGCCACCGGAAGATTCCGTTTCATAGCGGCCACCTACCATCTCCACAGCTTTCTTTGTCATTGCCGGGGTGAAGTTATCGAACATGATACGGTCTACACCGCCCAGGTCGAGCACCTGCTGCAATTCGTCGAAGTTGCGCACTTCTATTTCTATCTTGAGGTCCTTGCCTTTTCCCTTGCAATATTCCTTCGCACGGTTGATGGCCTTGTCGATGCCTCCCGCAAAGTCCACATGGTTGTCTTTCAGCAAAATCATATCGAACAAGCCGATACGGTGGTTTACACCGCCACCGATTTTCACTGCCATTTTCTCGAGGATACGCATGCCCGGAGTAGTCTTGCGGGTATCGAGTACACGGGTATTCGTACCTTTCAGTTGCTCGGCATACTTATGTGTCATGGTGGCAATGCCACTCATGCGCTGCATGATGTTCAGCATCAGACGCTCCGTTTGCAACAAAGACTGTATCTTGCCTTCCACAATCATGGCCACATCACCCGGCTTTACGGCTGTACCGTCATTAATGAACACTTCCACCTTCATGGTAGGATCGAAACGGTGGAACACCTCCTTTGCTATCTCGATACCGGCCAGGATGCCCGGTTCTTTTATCAACAGTTTGGATTTGCCCATTGCCGTAGCAGGAATGCACGAAAGGGTTGTATGGTCTCCATCGCCTATATCTTCGGCGAAAGCCAGGTCTATCAGCCTGTCAATCAATTCTTCTTCCTTATTCATCTGTTTTATCTATCCTTATTTGATGTATGACATATTTGCTCTGTACTTTTCTGAAGAAACAATTCACCCGAAAGTTTCCATTTGCGGTCATCAAGGTACCGATGACGAAACCGGACTCATCGCGCTTCCCCTGATGGTTCACATTAAAACTGCCGACCTTGTGGTTGGAGAAGAAAGCAGCCATTGTGCCCTCTGCCGTCCGCTTGTCGGCGTGGGTCGACTTATTCTGAATGATTAAATCGACCTTGTCACCCAGATACTTGTTGAGCTCCTGAGAGTTTCCTTCCTTGAAGGCTCCAATCACTCCCTCGGGAACATTCTGGGCCAGCAGCACAGACGTCCAAATGAAGAGACCGGTCAACAAAAAGATTACCCGTTTTTTCATTTTCACAAGTATTTATGATAGGCAAAGGTAAGCATTTGTCTCAAAATACAATAAAAAAATGCTAAATTTGTGCGCTAATCAAAATAGAACCAGTATGAAAACTACTCTGCTCGTTGTAGGACGAACTGTAGAACAACACTTTATAACAGCCATCAACGACTATGTGCAACGTACCAAGCGTTATCTCTCATTCGAGATGGAAGTCATCCCCGAACTGAAAAACACCAAGAGTCTCTCCATGGAAGTGCAGAAGGAAAAGGAAGGGGAACTGATATTGAAAGCTCTCCAGCCGGGAGATGTAGTCGTACTGCTGGACGAAGGTGGAAAAGAAATGCGCTCCATAGAGTTTGCAGACTATATGAAGCGCAAGATGAATACCGTGAACAAACGGCTGGTATTTATTATCGGAGGCCCTTACGGATTCTCCCCCAAAGTGTACGAAGCGGCACACGAGAAGATGTCCCTCTCACGCATGACCTTTTCCCATCAGATGGTGCGCCTCATCTTTGTGGAGCAACTCTACCGGGCGATGACCATACTGAACGGGGGGCCGTATCATCATGAATGATGAATTTCAGCTCCGCGACACCTGGAATCCCTTATCCGAGAGTGACATTTCTACGAACCTGGCTCTCGGATTCGGTACATTCAGCGTCAAGGTCTCACGGATGCGCAGGGCTGCCTGCGGATCCTTAGCCACCATATACAGATAGCCTCCCCCACCGGCTCCCGGCAGTTTATATCCTAAGGTATAGTCTTTTATCTGACGGATGATGTCCTCTACGGCAGGAGGATTTGTTCCACTGTCCAGTGCCTTCTTCTGCATCCATGTCTTGCCTACCAGTGTTCCGAAACCCTTGAAGTCATTCCGTTGAATGGCTTCGGCCATATCCAAGGCATGTGCTTTCATCTCTTCTAATAACCCCAGGTGCAGGGAAGAGTTGAGGAACATGGAGCGTACTATTTCTGCAAGGATGCCCTTGGCTGTACGCGTAATGCCCGTATAATACAGCAGATGGCAATCGCGGTATTCCGGATGGGTAAACAAATGCTCGGGCAACCAGCGTACCAATGGCTGCTGGGCAAATCCAGCCTCCGTCTGCAACAGTTTGATGCCTTGCAGTACCCCACCGTATTGGTCTTGCCAACCGCCACCGGTCGTCAGCAACTGTTCCAGGGCAAGCGTACGGCGGCATATTTCGTTCTTATCCCACATCAGTCCGCAAAAGTCACTCAATGAACCCAAGACAGTAGAAGCCAAAATGGAGCTTGTGCCCAGACCGGAACCTGCAGGTATGGCAGAAAGCAATGTAATCTCTATACCTGTGCCGAAGGCTTCCAGTTGTTTTTCCAGCGAAGGATAAGCCGTTTCTGAAAAAGCCGGAACAAACCCGGCCAGCGCCAATGCTGCTTTGGGAATGGAAAAGGGGGAACCTATCATGCAATAGGATTGCAATTCCTCAAAAGTATTCACCACCTCCATGGCTCCCATATCAATGGAGCGCAACACGATGCGATGCTCCGCGCAAGGTTTGATGTACACTTGTAAAGGCGGCTGCCCGTTCAGTTCAATGGCAATATTCACCACACTCCCACCGGCAAACAAGGAGTAAGGCGGAGTGTCCGTCCATCCTCCCGCCATATCTATGCGTACGGGGCTACGCCCCCATACAATCTGGTCACTATACACATTCAGGCGAGGACTGCTCTTGCGTTCATACAAATCAGTCAGCAATCCTTCGCGCAACAAGCTGAATGCGGCCTGCTCGTCTGCCTTGAAGTCCCTTCCGTCCAGCTTCTCAATCTGTGCACGCAGCATCCGGTTATGGATACGCTGCATCAGCGAGGCATCTGTCGGCAACACTTCCGGCTTGTCAATGCCGAATTTATGGAATTCACCGGCCACATCCATCAAGTCGAGTTGATAGAATACACTCTTTGCATGGTTGCGTGCCAGCACTTCCCAGTTTCCTTTGCAGAAGCTCTCCCGCTGTGCATACAGCAGACGCAAGTCGGCTTGTGCTGAAATTTCGTCGGCGGACAACCGACGACTTTCCAGCCAGACAGCCTTTCCTTCCGTCAAGCCCGGTTCGGAAACCATCCATCGAAGCACTGTCCCCATCTGCTCTTTATCTTCCACAACCGGGAAGATGGCAGCAGCCTGCAGGTCCTCTTTTCTGCCGGTGATGTCTTCCGCCGACAATCCCCGTTCGGCCAGCCATTCCGAAAACGACATTCCGAGGAACAGTGTCTTTTCATCCCGAATATCCCCCTTAAAAGTATCGTCAAAACCATAGGGGCGTACTGCCCAGCGCTGGTCGGCAAGCGGAACTATATCAATGCAGATACCGTCTGGAATGGTCAGCCTCCAGTCATTCTTGGGAACACCCGTGATAATCTGCCGTGCGCCCAGCCGCCAAGAAGCTCCAACAAAGCTGTTTTCAATCCAAAGACTGTCGTTCTTCGGAATAAGGGGGACATGCACTTCTGCATTCTGCACAAAGATGGCCGGATTGGGCTTCAACTTCCGGTGCATAATCTGGCGCTGGTCGTAGACCTTATTCTGTAAGGTAACGGTTGAAGACAACAGTTCGCGGCTTGTTCCATAATGGTAGAATTCGCCTCCGGGCAAAGGTAATATGGCGACGGAGAGGCTGTTCAGCTCTTCATCCTCAATACGGGGATGATTTCCTAAAGACAAGCCGAAGTCAGCATACAAGTCGTAGTATTTCAAGTCGGAATATGGTGTATCTGCATCCGAAGCATTTTCTGCCTTCTGCGAACGTTTCATCAGCAGGTCTACGGCGCGGTCACTCAATAGCCAAATGCCGATATCCATTAAAAAGAGATGTGTCTTGGAGAGGTTTTCCAATTCTTCCAGAGAGGGTTTCTGAAGCATGAAGTCCAAGGATTCCGGTTGATTCCGGTCCGAGACAAACACACCATGATGTGTGGCGAGCAACGGGTCTACCCACAGTCCATAGCACACCACATCTGCATCGGGAATCTCTTGAAGCGGCTTTTCCGCACGGATATACACATCACCGCTGGCAATCAGCGTACGTAGTCTTTCGGGAGCCCGCTCTATAATCTTTTCGTAAAGTGGGAGTTGGAGGGATAATAAATTCTGCCCCAGTTTTTGTCCACGCGCCCAGCGGAACACCGGAATCGGGGTCAGTATCTTGCCCGACGGTGCATATCCCGGCAAACGACGGCTTTGTCCTCCGGCATGCAGTAGAATACGCTTCTCTGCTGGAAGGCTTTTCTCTGTTGGAATAGGCTCCTCTGCCAGATGCGCCCGCTCCCGTTCCTTCTGCCATTCTCTCAAGAGCCAGGTAGTTCCCCCTCCCGAGCCAAGTTTCATTCCCACCGGGTCGGAAGTACAAAACCATTCCGTACGGTCTACATTTTCCAGTTCATAGAATGCCGACACCAGATTAGGCGGCAAAGACAATAATTTCTGCATATCAATCGCTGTATTGCTTACTATTTAAGAGCAAAGTAAAACAATATTGGGCAATTGACATAGAAAGTTTCAATTTATTTCTTTGGTATCAAGCTTGTGTTCCTTTACGGAAATACGACTGAGTATATAGGCGATTTATAAAGGATACAAACAATTAATAGCGTGCAATACACGATACCAACAACATGTCGCACAAGAAGTTAACAACGTGTCATACAAAAAACAAATATCGTGTCCGCAGGATATTAACTTCCTGCAAACACGATATTAATTCGCTTTTACACAAAACTATACGAGGCTAACTACCTGCTGCAACAACCCCGACAATTCGAAAGTAGCATTCTTAATATCCGAAATCCGGTTCTTGCCTTCTGTCGTAAGAGAAAAACGCATCTGACGCTTATCTTCCTTACCTATCAGACGGGTAATGAGCTTCTTTCCCTCGACAGAGCGAATGACCTTTGAAGTGTTGGAGGCAGACAAACCCAGTGCCTCGGCTATCTCACTGGAGGTAAGCTTAGGAGTATTGAGCAGCGTGCACAACAGCATTCCTTCATTCAGCGATAAATCATACATCTGCGTAAACTGCACCTCGAACTCGGCAATAGCCCGATAAACATCACGGATTTTACATAAAGTCTCCATATCTCGTCCTCCTATATAAATAAATTCACATTTGCCTTGTCCGCACGTTCCATATAGGTAGCCACGCCGCCGATGGTTACTTCATCCAGAAGTTCTTCGTGCCGAATGCCCATCATATCCATAGACATCTGGCAAGCAATGAATTCCACTCCCTGCGCCAATGCCTGCGAGCGCAACGACTCCAAAGAATCCACTCCCTTGCGCTTCATCAAGAAGCGCATCATGCGGCTGCCCATGCCAAACATATTCATCTGCGACAACTTCAGTTTCAAAGAGCTGGACGGCAGCATCATGCCGAACATCTTGCCGAAGAAGTCCTTCTGCACACTGGGTTTCTGCACTTTCTTCAAGACGTTCAGTCCCCAGAAGGTGAAGAAAATGGTTACTTTCTGTCCCGTTGCCGCTGCTCCGTTTGCTAGTACGAAGGTTGCCAGCGCTTTGTCCAGGTCGTCACTGAACAGAATCAGCGTCTTTCCCCTACCCCTGGCTGCGGAAACATTGGAAGCAGATGTACAAGCCGGAGCACCTTTCTCGATGACTACCGTATAGCGTCCTTTCTCGTCATGCTTCTCTATCAATTTATTTCCCGTTGTATCGCACCAGGCAGAAGCGTCGCGGGCAAAACCGGCATCGGTAGCCACAATCTCCACACGCTCACCCTCAGCAATGCTATCCATCGCCTTCTTCACCTGCATGATAGGTCCCGGACATTGCAAACCGCAAGCATTTATCTTCAACGTTTCCTTCTTGGACACTGATGCATCCGCAGGAACATCATCAGTAGCAGCCTCTACCGAAGAAGAAGAGCCGCCGCCTGCCGGAGCAGATGGAAACGGCAGAGGTGCTGTTGCCGTGGAGTAGGTCTTATAACCACCTATCAGATTGCGCACATTGCGATAGCCGCGCCCCATCAGGATGCGCAGGGACAGATAACCGCGCAGACCCACAGCACAGAAAAGCACTACCGGCTTGTCTGTAGGTATCTCTGCCAAATGTTCGCGCATTTCGTCCAACGGAATATTGACGGCTCCCGGAATGGTGCCGAAAGAGAATTCCTCGGGCGTACGGGTATCTATCAGCATCACTTTATCCTTCTCTTCTACCAGCTCGCGCCAAGAGATGACAGGCATAGCACCGCTGATAATGTTCGATGCTACATAGCCGCCAATAGCGATGGGGTCTTTGGCCGAGGAGAAAGGAGGCGCATACGTGTGCTCCGTCTCCATCAAATCGTAGACTGTGCCACCCCGCTTGATGAGTCCGGCTATCTGGTCGATTCGCTTGTCCACTCCCTCGTAACCGATACATTGCGCACCATAGAGTTTACCGGTTTTGGGATGGAAAGTCAGTTTCAAGGTCAAAGGCAGGGCATCCGGATAGTAACCGGCATGAGATGCCGAGTGAGTCACCGAGCTTTGATATTCCATGCCCCACTGCTTCAAGCGTTTGGCTGCAAGGCCCGTAGAGGCTACCGTCATGTCGAATACTTTGGCAATGGAGGTGCCGATAGCTCCTTCGTAGGAAACAGTATTGCCAAACACCATATTATCAGCAACGATACGTCCCTGGCGGTTGGCAGGATTTGCCAGATAATTGAGCCAGGGCTTTCCGGTCAGCGGATGAGGATATTCGATGGCATCGCCCACAGCATAGATGTCTTTTTCGGAAGTCTCCAAGTGTTCGTCTACCCAGATACCGCCCATCTCGCCCAGTTTCAAGCCGGCTTGTTGCGCCAATGCAGTGGCAGGACGCACACCGATGGAGAGTAACACCATATCGGCAGGAATGGCCTTTCCGCTTTTCAGGAATACGGTGATTCCGTTGTCCGTACGCTTGAAATGGGTTACTCCTTCTTCCAGATAGAGAGAGACGCCTTTCTGCAACAGATGCTGATGAATAGGTGCCGCCATAGAGAAGTCGATAGGTGCCATCACCTGATTACCCATTTCGACTACAGACACATGAACACCGGCATGATGCAGGTTCTCCGCCATTTCCAATCCGATGAAACCGGCACCTACCACCACGGCGCGTTTCACCTGCTTGTCCGAGATATAAGCCTTGATATGGTCGGTATCTTCTACATTGCGCAACGTGAAGATGCCTTCGGAATTAATGCCTTCCAAGGGGGGCTTCACGGGGTTGGCACCGGGAGAAAGCAAAAGTTTGTCATAGCTTTCGTCGTACTCCTTGCCTTCCACATTGCGTATGGTAACAGTCTTGTTTTTGGGATGGATGGCGATTACTTCATTCTGCACACGCACATCAATGCGGAAGCGCTTGCCGAAAGATTCGGGTGTCTGCACCAGCAGCTTCTCGCGCTCTGCTATCACTCCACCTATATAATAAGGTAAACCACAATTAGCATACGAGATGTAAGGGCCTTTCTCCAATAAAAGGATTTCAGCCATTTCGTCCACTCTTCTCAGTCGGGCGGCTGCCGTGGCTCCACCTGCTACACCGCCAATGATTACATATTTCATAATTCTTCGTTTTTTAAGTTTGATGATGCAAAGAAAAGAGTTATTTTCAATAAAACATAATTTCCAAAGGAAAATATTATTAAAAGACTCATTTTTAATAAGAATAGGCATAAAAAAACGGATTATTACAAGTTTTTACACCTATAATAATCCGTTCAGTATGCAAGTTTTTATAAGCTTACCAACCAAGCCGAGCAAGACCGACAGCACTATACCATGAAGTAGAACGATAAGCGGCATTAGCAGCTTGAGCAGCAGCAGAAGTGGCAGTGGAAGGTATATAATGGCTAACCCCATTTGCCCGCTTCATGGAGAACATACCAACAGACATCGAATAAATCATTGGCGTTTTTTTCCAACAGACAGAAGCTGCATCATATGCTTGCTTCCATTCATCCAAGACAACTTCATCCACAACAAGTTTTTCCATCATTTCTACGAAATCATAATAGCCTACATAATAAGACGATCCTACTTTACGCTGATCATAATCAAAGACCGATGATCGAAGAACTTCCCTATCTGCTGTCACTCCCGACAAAGCATTTGCTGTAGCAGCAGCTAAGTTCTCAAGCTCAGAAGATTTCAGCACATCTATAGCAGTACCCATTGTCCAATTGCTATTACTCCCTATTTTTCCAGTATAAATTTCATCATAAGCAGCAAAAGTCCCAATAGCCATTTCTACCGCTGCACCTTTCTGAAATATAAATGGAAACATTCTATCATAGGCAGCACCTGGACCTGGATTCTCAGCAGGGAAACCAATATAGTAATCGCAACAATCACGCAACTCATACGCGACTTCCACCGACTGCATAAAGCAAGCATCAAACATAATAAAGTCAAAATGAGGGGCATTCTGTAATACCGATTTCAAGTCCTCAATATTCATATAATGCCCTCCTCCAGTCTTATCATTTCCTATCCAGCGAGTAGAAGGCAATGGAGTAGGTATCCATCCTTCCCCATGCGACCAATAAATCAAACCATAACTTTCCGCTTTATATAAAGAATTCCCAAACACATCATTGAATACCTCTTGTGTCTCAGCTACTCCACATGAATTTCTATCTTCGTATTCTTTGACTATTGTTTCAACAACAGTACCACCTTTATTTTCAATTTCAATCAAACGAGGAAATCCCGTATCTATATACACCAATAAATGCATATCAGATGTATTATCAATTGAAGCCATCCCAGCTTTCAATTCCTCCAAATCCCCATCCGTAAAGCTAGCCAATGGATTTATACTATTATCCGCTGCCATATATACCAGCACAGTACGTTTCCCATCAACCGGAGGATCAGGCATCGGGTCATCACCACGACACGCCGACATGAACAAGGGGAAAACGAAGAAAAAAAGAAGATATAGTTTTGTTTTCATACTTGAAATCTTATTCCTGCGGTTTTGCAAATGTGAAAGCCTCAGGCTTCACCACCTGCAAAACCATATTCTTACTCTTCTTATACTTACCTTTTACCTTTACAGCCTCTTTTTCCAACTTTTTCCTGTTTTCAGAGAAATAAATCATACAAGTATAGTCCGGCTTCTTCAGATTGTACTCCAGATAGTTCTTGAGCTGGTAAGTGTATAAATCACGCTTGGGCAAGAATCCATTCTTATCCAGCTCTACGCTGTCCAATACCTGGATGTCTGTATAATATACGATGGAGTCATTGAAAGAAGCCGCCACACCAAAAGCATATACAGCCTTTTCCTTATCTTTCATTGTAAAAGCCGAGCACAACGCAAAAACCAAAGCTACGGCACAAAGTATACGAACGTATTTCATTGAGTTATGAGTTATAAGTTATGAATTATCAATGGGGCAAAGATATAAAAAAAACCGCACGCCTACTAAAGACGTACGGTTTTTTAATTCCTTCTATTTGTCGGAAACTAATATTTCTTATTTATCCCAAATAAGATTTGAGCAATTTACTACGATTACTTTGTCTTAATCTTCTGATTGCTTTTTCCTTAATCTGACGCACACGCTCACGGGTCAAGCCGAATTTGTCGCCGATTTCCTCTAATGTCATTTCCTGCTGTCCGATACCGAAAAACATCTGTATGATTTCTTTTTCCCTATCGGTTAACGTAGAAAGAGCTCTATCAATTTCCCTCGCAAGAGACTCGTTCACCAAAGAGCGGTCAGCCATAGGGGAGTCATCGTTGACCAACACATCGAGCAAGCTGTTGTCCTCTCCCTCTACGAAAGGTGCGTCTACCGAGATATGACGGCCTGACACCTTCAGCGTATCAGAGATTTTGTCAACAGGGATTTCCAGTTCATCGGCAAGCTCTTCGGGAGACGGACGACGTTCGTTTTCCTGCTCGAACTTGGAAAAGGCCTTGCTGATTTTATTCAGCGAACCCACCTGGTTCAACGGAAGACGTACAATACGCGACTGCTCTGCCAAAGCCTGCAGAATGGACTGACGTATCCACCATACTGCATAACTGATGAACTTGAAACCACGTGTTTCATCGAACTTTTCGGCAGCCTTGATCAGTCCTAAATTACCCTCGTTAATCAAGTCGGGCAAACTCAAACCTTGGTTTTGGTACTGCTTGGCCACAGATACAACGAAACGCAGATTGGCACGTGTCAATTTCTCCAGTGCAACACGGTCACCCTTGCGGATGCGCTGAGCGAGCTCCACTTCCTCTTCAACAGTAATGAGGTCTTCGCGACCGATTTCCTGCAAATACTTGTCAAGAGAAGCGCTCTCTCTGTTAGTGATACTTTTTGTAATTTTAAGTTGTCTCATTCTTATAATACAGATTTGGGTTGCAAAGGTACGACAAATTATTTTGTTACAATAATTTCATCCCAACTTTTTCACCTTATTTATATCTTATCCTATATAACAAAAAGGATGCCGGTATGTATTGTACCGACACCCCCTTTTTCGCTATTGTTAGCTAATATTACAATCTTCTTACCTAACTATCCCTATTTTTTATTCTTGAGTCAAATCAACGGCATACATTGCACGTTTTCCTGACGGGAACATACCGGTGATGAACAAACCTTGCTCAGGAGACTTTCTTGCCTCTTTCATCGCCTTTTCCAAATCGTCCACCGTCTTCATCGGCACTCCGTTGGCTTTCAGAATGATGAAGCCCTTGCGGATACCTGCATCGGCCATCTTGCCATTGGTTACCCCGGTAACTTCCAGACCGTAACCCAGGTTCAACTGCTTCTTCAGCTCGGAAGATACGGGCTTGAAGGCTGCACCCAAGATTTCCATTCCGGCATCCTTCACTACCTTCGTAGTGCCTTGCTCATTCTTCAGCGTGATTTCGAATTCCTTTTCCTTCTTGTCACGAACCACCGTTACCTTCACTTTATCGCCCGGACGGTGTTTTGCCAGCATTTCCTGCAAATCCGAGAACTTGTGAATCTTCTTGCCGTTCAATGCTATGATTACATCGTTTTCCTTCAAGACGCCGGCAGCGGAACCACCTTCAACAACTTCGGCCACATAGATACCCTCTTTCACGCCAAGTTCGTCGGCCTTCTTCTTCAGTTCTTCGGTCCAGCGTTCGTCCATCTGCAGGTCTGTGCTCAAATCACTACCCTTGATACCAAGAAGCGCGCGTTGCACGGTACCAAACTGTTTCAAGTCGGCTACCACCTTTGTCATAATGCTGGTAGGGATGGCAAAACCATAGCCGGAATAAGCACCCGTGGGTGAGTAAAGCATGGCATTGATACCAACCAGCTCGCCTTTGGCATTCACCAACGCACCACCACTATTACCTTGGTTGATGGCAGCATCCGTCTGAATGAAAGACTGGATGTTTGCAGCTTGTCCGTTGGAGGCAGAAGAGCCAATGGAACGGGCTTTTGCACTGACGATACCAGCTGTTACGGTAGAGTTCAGGTTGAACGGATTACCTACCGCCAATACCCATTCTCCCACCTTCAACTGGTCGGAGTCACCAACCGGAATTGTCGGGAAGTCATCCCCTTCAATCTTAATCAATGCCAAGTCCGTGCTGGGGTCAGTACCGATGATGCGTCCTTTCAGCTCACGGTCGTCATTCAGTTTCACAGTGATTTCATCAGCACCTTCCACCACGTGATTGTTCGTCACAATATATCCGTCTTTGGAGATGATGACACCCGAACCGAAACCTACACGCGGCTGGGTCTGTATCTGGCGCTGGCGTCCACGACCGTCTCCAAAGAAGAAGTCAAAAATATCCGGCTGTTCTTGCACCGTCTGGGTCTTACTCAACTGAGTGGCACGTATATGCACTACAGCATGGAGCGAACTCTCCGCTGCTTGTGTCAAATCCACAGGCTGGGCATCCGTTGCATGGAAAGCCGCCGGTAGCAGATTATTGGGGTTCTGTTGGAACAACTCGCTGAATGCGGCAGGCTTTTCCTTATTCAGCATCTTATAAGTGGTCAATCCAGCCACTCCAGAGCTCAGGAGCACGATAGCCGCAACTCCAAGGATGTTTTTTGTTGTCTGTTTCATACTATTCTTCCTATTCTTTAAATTGTTAATATTCAAGTTTCGTTTAACATTACGACGTTAAAATAACGACAAAAAACGTTCAGTTATTCCGCTTGTCACTCTTTTTTGTTCTCTTTTAACAGAGGATATTTAGGGCTTAACAGCGGTTAACGGCAAAGACTGACAAATTAGCATTTATGTACGATTGCTGACTGTTAAAGAACTGACAGATAGGGCATAAAAAGACGCATCACCCGTTGCGGCCGAAACGGATGATGCATTTGGGGTAAACAGATGATGCGTTTATACCAAACAGATGATGTGTTCGGGCTGAACGCATCATCTGTTTTTAGAGGGCAGATAGCACCTTAATAATTCAAGTAATCAATGTCCATGTGGTAGTCCCACTGCGGGAAGTAGAGGTTACCTCCCTCCCACTCCACCTCGCCACGCTGGAAGTCGACGGTCTCGCTGCGGGGATACTGCTTTTCGGGCTGTAGCGGCATGCCGTAATCAGTGTTCACAATCATGCGCCAAGAGTCTATACCACCCAGGAAGAAATATTCTTCGTCGGCATTGCGGGCAAAGGCAGGAATGCCGAATGACTGGTCGACAGGCACCCAACCCACACCCTCGAAGTAGACTTCTGCCCAATCGTGCAGATTCCATGCACGGGGATGCATCATGAAGCCGCTCTGGAAATGTGCGGGAATACCACTGATGCGGCAAAGCGTAATGAACAGCAGGCTGACTTGGCCACAGTCTCCGTGACGGTTGTCCAACACATATTCCGGGATATTCTCAATGGTGGAATATTCGCGTGCAGAAGCCCACGGGAAGTTGTCATTCACCCAACGGAAGATACGTTTGGCTTTCAGGTAGGGGTTGGTTTCACCGGCTGTCAATTTGGCAGCAAGTTCGCGCAAGCGCGGGGAAAAGACGATATGCTTCTCACGCTCGGCAGTATATTCCTTATAAAGGGCGGTTGTCGTATCATAGGGCTGCACGTCTTCCGGCTTCAGATTATGCCATTCGCCGTTGGCGGTAAACTCAAAGGTTTCGGAGAATACGGTCGGTTCGCCTTCGACAGCACGTTTCTCCATGTACAATGTACTGTGACGGCACTCGGGCGACGAAAAGGTGTATTGCGGTTCGCTGGCCGAAATGAACTTGACATCCTGCTGCCGGGCCTGGTCCTGACGGGGATAGGGTAACCAGCAACGGATGATTTTCCCGGCAGGCACGGCATTGGTATCTACGGTCAACGTGTAGGTGACGCGCATGCGCTTCGGCGCAACAATGGCCTTGCCCTCTTTCTTCACAGCAGAAATGATTTCGGGCAGGTTCTCCATATTCACTTTCTCGCTGCCACTCGGCGAAGAACCTTCCTTGGCTATCTTGATGTCATAGCAAGTGGAGTCCACACGAAACAGATTAGGTCCGGCATTACGGAAATAGCGTTTCTCTCCATCCAGCATCATGCACTCCAAAGCTTTGGAAGCTTCCCACTGGCGCATCTGCTCATCGGTCACGTCGGGAATATACTTGCGGATATAGTCCTTCACCTGGGATTCCGTCATACAGAAATCCGTAAGCAGACGTTGGTGCAGGTCGTCCTCCCAATTATAGGGCTTGCTCTCGGACTTCGTGCTGCATGCAGAAGCTATCACAAACAGAGCGACGGTATACAATAGCTTTCTCATAACTTCACCACTCCAATACCCGGCAAATCGGGCAACGTTATCTTACCTTTCACAACCTCCATACCCTTGAAACGGTCGTTCGCAATCAGCAGACTACCGTCCAAGTCGGCAAAGTCCACTGCCGGAGAGAATTGAGAGGCAGCGGTAATGGCACAAGAGGTCTCGGTCATACAGCCTACCATCACTTTCATGTCCAATGCACGTGCCAAAGTCACCATCTTCCAGGCTTCGCGCATGCCGGTACACTTCATCAGCTTGATGTTGATGCCCGTAAAGGCACCCTTCAAGCCTGCCACATCCTTCAGACGCTGAATGGACTCATCGGCAAATATGGGCAACGGGCTTTGCTGGGTGACCCATGCAATATCGTCCAGTTGTTCCTTGGGCATCGGTTGCTCTATCATGACAATTCCTTTTTCGTGCAGCCAATGTATCATATCGAGCGCATGATGTTTGTCTTTCCAGCCCTGGTTGGCATCAATGGCAATCGGAAGGTCTGTCACCGAACGGATGGTCTCTATCATTTCTTTGTCGTTCTCCCGCCCCAGCTTCACTTTAAGGATATTGAACCGGTCGGCACACTCTTTCGTCTTTTCACGCACCACGTCGGCCGTATCAATACCGATGGTGAAAGTTGTAGAGGGAGTCTTTTCCTTGTCCAACCCCCATATCTTATACCAAGGGGCTTGCAACAGTTTGCCCACAAGGTCGTGCAAGGCGATGTCCACAGCAGTTTTAGCAGCGGAATCCCCTGCCGAGAGGCTGTCTATATAAGCCAGTATATCTTCCAGCTGAAAGGGGTCTGAGAATTGGCCGATAACATCCTGCACCTTCTTCAGAAAAGCCAGTACACTGTCCATCGTGCCTAATTCGTGTTGCAGGTACGGGGGCATGGAGGCTTCACCATAACCGATAATGCCATCATATTCTATCTCGACTTGAACGTCGGGAGTGGTAGTACGCGAGTAGGTGGCCACTGTAAAGACATGGCGCAATTTCAGTTCATAGGGGAAGAAACGCAGTTTCATTTTGGGGGTTACACCTGCCCTACTGTTCACGTTGAACAAGGAAGGAGCGTCATTTCCTCCGGCAAATACATGATTGATTGCCATGCCTGAGCCGAGTGCGGCAAAAGCGGCGGTTTTCAGGAAATCTCTTCTGTTTGACATAATTGTGTGTGTATTAAATGTGCCAATATGCTAATGGGCTAATGTGCCAATGGGCTGCGCTATGTATATGCTACGTTATGTTTGTACCGTCACGCCGCAGGTCATTGGCATATTGGCACATTAGCACATTATTACATTGAATAAAATGGATTCGTTTCCGTTGTATTGAGCGACGCCTCCTTATTTATATAAGGTAACACGCGCGTAGCGAACAACAGTCTACCGAGGTTGTATTCATCGAACAGCTCGTCGTCGGGGCTGAAGCTATTGACGCGCACATCGCCTTGCGAATGGATGAAACGCTTGTTACCGATATACATGCCGACATGTACCACACGTTCCTTGCGTTCCGGCGTCGCCTTGCGCCCGAAGAAAATCAAATCGCCCGGCTGGAGGTTACTGAAATCAGGAGCGATATCGATATGCTCACCCACGTATGCCTGCTGGGAAGCATCCCGCGGAATGATGATGTCGTGCATGAAAAGAACGGTGCGCATGAAGCCGCTACAATCCACCCCTTTGGAGGAAGTGCCAGCCCAAAGATAAGGGATGCCCATCATGCTATGCGCCGTGGCTATAATGCTGGCGGCATCCTGCTTCAAGGTGGCACGCCATTTCTTCTCAGGCATGGAGATGGATTTGGAGATATATCCCTGACGACCGTCGGGATAAGCCACCTTATAAAAGGCACCTTTTGTCCCCTCCCACTTCAGGCGGTTTCCTGCAGCAACATCAGAGACGGTCTGCGATGCCTGGCTGGGCTGTGAGTAGACAAAGCCATAATGCGAAGTCACCACTATTTTCTCTGCATTGTTCCAAGCGGTCAGCTCTTCCCGCGTGACGGGATGTATGCCTACTCGGTGTACCCATGCAATGTAGTTGTCCGGTGTCTGGATACGGTACCAGCCGTCGCGCTGCAACACCCGCACCGGCATACCCATCAAGCCTTGCGTCATCATTTCTGAAGAGAAATCCGGGGCTACCCGAAGATTGCACACAGACACATTGACAATGCCATACGTCTTGCCTTCAAGTCCGGCCTCATCCGGAAGCACTTGCAGACAATCCATCACCGCATATCCTTTCTTTGCCAAACCATCCAGCAAAGCCGTCTTTGCCTCTGCCGAAGTGGTGACACCACGCAACATCACATTCTTTCCGGAGAAAGAGTAATCCACATCGAACAAAGCCACGCGCTTGTCCGGTGCAAACTTTTGTTTCAAACTGTCAGCGAGTTGCGCCACTTCTGCAGGTATTGTACGGTCACCCACTTCCGAAGCGACAGCAAAAAGCGGGATTAACAGAAATAAAGAAAAAAGAGAGGATAACTTTTTCATTGGCCAAAAGGATTTGGGGGTTATTACTAATAGCAAAGCTACGAATTTATTCCGAAATAGATACATGTTTTTAAGATAATTAAGGGTAAAGAATGAAGAATGAAGGATTCATCCGTACTGCATCCGCACACTGCACAACAAATTCTTCATCCTTCATTCTTCATTCTTCATTAATATTCCGTATATTTGTGATAGTTGGAAGTACTTTATTTGACTATCAACGAATTATATTCAACTCGCATGAGAACGGGCAACGGATAAGAAAATGCCAGACTGTTCAGAATCACTATATTCCTCATGCTTTCAAATAACTCTTTATCTTGATGCAAAGATAGTATTTCCGGGTGTCGTGGAAAAATCATCCTCGCCCGGAGGGCTTGCGGTATTTTTCCCGCCAACCTTGCATGTACGGGACACGACCTTTTATAGCCTGTAGTTACGGGAACTCCGGCCCCGAAATGCCGGACTAACAAAAATCAATTGTTATGTTACAGCAGTCAACAAAAGAAAAGTACAGTATCGAAACACTCAAAGAATGGAATGTTTCATACGACCATGAACATGGGCTGACGCAGGAAGATGTGGATATGGCCAACAACTATGTTGAGCTTATAGAACGGACACGCTCCGAAATCAAACCTCAAATCGGCGACAGGCTGGTATATGTAACCGAGCATGGGGACTATTACGGTAACTCTCTCATTGAGAATTTACACCACTCAAAAGAAGGGCATCTTTCAATATGCGAACAGCCGTATGTGCCTTTCGTGTGGAAAGAGAATGGTAATATCCGCCTGAGTGTCAGCGGAGGTGCGTTCCACTCCGTAGACCCGAAAGACTTGAAATTCCTGAAATGGACGGAAGGCGCGTTCAAGGATTGGGGACATTGCGGAATGTGTGCCAACGGTTCGGTGACATTTCTGGCAAAAGTGCCGTTATGGTTCTATGCCGAGCCCAATCCCAAATATGGGAGCTTCACTACCGAAACTTACCGGAAATTCTACCTTACCAAAGACACAAGCGGATCCGCAAGAAATCTTTATCAAGGTTTTGATGTTGCTTTTCGTGATGAAAATGAATTCCAGCAATTCCTGAAGGACTACGAGGGAACTGTATTCAAAGGCAACTGGGAAAACCAAATCGTTGTATGGTGTTTCCGTCGGGAATATGTGTTCCTTCCTCTCTCCGAATGGGAAAAGGTTGATGCTCCGGCCGAAGAACGAAGACTTAATTTCCATCCCGAACAGGTGAAGATTGTCAAGGACATGGAAAAACACATCACCTGCTTCTACCGAATCAAATCACAGAACTTCTAACACTTAAAAATCCAACCGATATGCAAACGACAACAGCGACCAAGACCGGCAACGCTCCCGACCTGCTTTCCGGTATCCTGAGCGTGCAAGTGAGAAACGAGGACAAGATTACGGAGCAAGACCGGATCTATTGCCAGAACCAGCAGGAGCTACTTTACAGGACGCTTGACCATATTGACCGCTGGTACTCCATCTTCAAGGAGGAGGCGGAACTGTACCAGAAGGAACGCAAGTTCCACTACGAGGAGAACGGCAAGGCTTCCATGCGGGATTTCTATTCCTACCACAACGACAGGGATGACTATTCGCACAACGAGTTCAAACCGTTCGACATCCTCAATGATATGGTTGACAAGAACTGTAATGCCAACGCTAATTTCGCAAACCGTATCATTTCCTATTTCAACAAGACATATAATGTCTCTGTCCCCGTACCGGAAATTGAGAAAAATACCCTTCCGATGGGCTTCCGTCCAATCTATGAAACCTACGTGGATACTGTCATAGAACATCTGGGCGGCAAGAGTTTCAGGGAAACAGCAGAGGAGGAACTGTTGAACAGATTTTTAAAAGTAGTCCGTCCATCATGCTGGAGCAAAGTCAAACCGGAGTTGAAAAAGGACAAAATCATGTTCCCTGAAATTCTGAGATTTGATGAGTTCTATCTGTCATACAACCGTAACCAGATTCATTACAACTATCGGGGCGACATAGAAACCTTCTGTGAAGGCATCGCATTCGGTGCCGATGACACCATTCATGGTTCAAGCAATATGATTACCGGCTTCCAGACTGACAATGTTGATGTTTCCGGCTGGTACGACCTCACAACCACCAACGCAGAGCAAATCCGGTTCTACAAGAACGGACGCATAGATGTCAAGTTCAAGGACTGTACGACTGCCGAAAACTGTTTCAAGCGTCTCCGCCTTGATGAAATCACGCTAAGAGAGAACTGACCATGAAGAAAAAACTCACAGCACCCCGTAAGCCGATCCTTGCGGGGTGATTTTATTTTCAACCGTAAACAACCGACAGAATATGTATGCCATCATTCCACAACAGATACAGCAAGGTATGCGCGCCGAGGTCAACGAGAAGATACTTTTCGCCATAGACTCCGGCAAGGACATCATTCCGGCGGAGAGTATCTACAACTGCTATACCGGCATCGGAGGACTCCATAACCTCCGGCAATCCGACTTTGCCAACTACCACGAGTATGCAGAAGCGAAGAAGGAGTTCGAGATGGGACAGTTCTTCACCCCACATGAAGTATGCCGGGACATGGTAGACATGTTGTCACCAACCTCCTCGGAAATGATACTCGACATGTGCTGTGGCATGGGCAATTTCTTCAACCACCTGCCCAACTCGCATAACGCCTACGGCTTCGACATAGACGGCAAAGCTGTTTCCGTGGCGCGATACCTCTATCCGGACGCACATATCGAAAAATGCGACATCCGGCAGTATTATCCGGAACAACGCTTCGATATCGTCATAGGTAATCCGCCTTTCAACCTGAAGTTCGATTACAAGCTCTCGCAGGAATACTACATAGACAAGGCTTGCGATGTGCTTAATCCGGCAGGAATCCTAATGGTCATTGTACCCGGCTCGTTTATGCAGAGTGAATTTTGGGAGAAAACACGTGTCGCCGGTATCAATAACAACTTTTCCTTTGTCGGACAGACGAAATTGTCTCCGTCAGCCTTTTCCTCTGTCGGAGTCCATGACTTCAACACGAAAATCATGGTATTTCTCCGTAAATCGGTCCATATTGAGATGCAGGCTTACAACGCGGAGGAATTCATAACGGCGGAAGAATTGAAGAAACGTATCAGCGAGGCAAGGGCAATGAAACACAGATTCCGTTTCGACCTGATGCGCGAGACAAACAGAATCGACAAGGAAGAGCTTGAGCTGTTCGAGTACAAACTTGCCAAGTATATGTACGAGCTGAAGGCGCACACCAAGTTGAACCGGCATATCGGCAAGGCGGAGGCGTTGGTCACAAAGTTTCGTAACCAGAAACCGCCGGAGAACGCCACCCGGGAACAAGTAGCGCAATGGGAGAAGAACAAGCTTACCCCGAAGAAGGTGCTTGCCGTCATCCGCAGGTACATCACTTCACAGAATGTCGTTTCTCGCAAGGAAGTGGCACTGGTAAAGACCTCATACGGATTCAAGCTGAAACAATACGCCCCGCGACTGTTAGACAAGGTTTCGCACAAGGCAGCAAGCATCAATGACCTTGTGCTGGGACGTTCCGAACTGCCCATGCCGGAAATCCTAACGGAAAAGAACATGCGTGAAATCCATGTGGCAGAGAAGCTGATCCGTAGGAAACGCAGGCAATATGAAACCCAGAACCGGCAGTTTTCCAACATGAAGCTGGATGCGCGGCTGGCGGAATACCTCGACAGAGCGACATTCATCAACAAGGACGGTGACGTATGCGAGTTCACCGCGCTCCAGAAGCACGACCTGAACCTCGTTTTGCAGAAACGCTACGCGCTGCTTAACTGGCAGCAGGGATCGGGCAAGACAGCGGCGGTCTATCACCGTGCCAAAAACCTGCTCAAATTCCGCAAGGTACGGAACGTCATCATACTGGCCCCCGCCATCGCCACCAACATGACATGGATACCCTTCCTCTCCATAAACAGGGAAAGGTTCAGGATTGTACGGAACAATGCCGACCTTGAAACCGTACCGGAAGGTGTGTTCATTGTGCTCTCCACCTCCATGCTCGGCAAACTAAAACGGGGGCTGGCGAAGTTTGTCAAACGCTCCTCAAGAAAACTATGCCTCGTTTTTGACGAATCGGACGAGATAACCAACCCGTCATCACAGCGTACAAGGCATATCCTCGGACTTTTCCGCAGGCTCAAGTACAAAATACTCGATACCGGAACGACCACCCGAAACAACATCGCGGAACTTTACAGCCAGTTTGAGCTATTGTACAACAACTCCGTAAATATGATCTGCTGGAGCAGCCGGGTGTACCACGAGAACAGGGACAAGGAGATAGAGGAAGACAGCAACATGTATTACGGCGAGCCGTTCCCTGTCTTCAGGGGGCATGTGCTTTTCCGTGCCTGCCACTGTCCGGGAAAATCCACGGTATTTGGCATAGAGAAACAGAACCAGGATGTCTATAACAAGGAGGAACTTGCAGAGCTTATCGGGAAGACAGTCATCACCCGCAAGTTCAGGGACTTTGCCGGCGAGAAGTACAAGATACGGACACACACCGTCAGCCCGTCCGACGGCGAGCGCGAGGTTTACCGTGTCATCATCGAGGAGTTCTGCCGTATCTGTGAGCTGTACTACAACAGCACGGGGGACTCGAAGAAGGATGCCGGCCTCCGGCTTATGCGCCAGATCAAGCTGCTCATCAAGGCCTGTTCCGTTCCCCACCTGATAGAGGGCTATTCCGGAGACGGGATTCCGGGCAAGACAAAGTACATAGAGAGGCTGATACGAAAGATACCCGGCAAGGTGGCTGTCGGCTGCACGTCCATAGCTGCATTCGACCTTTACGAGAAACGTCTCCGCGAGTGTTTCCCGGAGCGTCCGATATTCGTGGTCAAAGGAGACGTGGCATTCAAGAAACGGCAAAGTATCGTGACCGAGTTTGACTCTACCATCAACGGCATACTGGTCTGCACGCAGCAGAGCCTGAGCAGTTCGGTAAACATCCCCACCTGCAACGATGTGATACTTGAATCGCTCCAGTGGAACATACCGAAAATGGAACAGTTCTATTTCCGTTTCATACGCCTCGATTCCAAAGAACTGAAGGACGTGCATTATGTCACCTACAAGGATTCTGTTGAGCAGAACCTGATGGCCCTGGTACTGACCAAAGAACGGCTGAACGAGTTTATTAAGACCGGAAAAGTGAAGGAGCAGTCCGAAATCTTCGAGGAGTTCGATGTCACCATGTCCGTCATCGAGAGCCTGCTGGTCAGAGAACGGGACAGCGAAGGGAAGATACATATCAGCTGGGGAAGCCAGCGCATAATGAACTGACAAAATGGAAAAATTCATGAGAAACCGGGGATTTCATTCCACAGGCAAAGGTAGCCCGCACCCTTTACCGGCAGAGCAAGGTCAGGCCGCAAGCGGTTTTCAGGGAAATCTTCCTCACCGGAGGCTCCGGTATTTCCCTGAAAAACCCTGCACTGCCGTGGTGCGGACCTTTATACGCCTGTGGAATGAAATCCCCGGTTCCGCATCATAAACTATAAAGAATATATTATGGACTTGAATCAGGCAGAAGTGGCAGTGACCACGCAGCATCTCATAGACACAAGGCAGGAGAAGGACAACTGGTTGCAGATGTCCGATTTCGGCGACATGGGGGAATTCCTGTGCACCTGTTCTGAACTGTTCGCCGAAGAGGAGACACCGGAATACAGGTACATGAAATGGGAGGACATTCCGGATTCACTCATCAACAGGGAATGGCTGTGCCCCAACTTTTTTGAGATACGGGAAGCGATGGAACAGCTGGAGGAACCCGACAAGGATTGTTTTCTTAACTGGTGCGACCGTTACGGGCACGACATCGGCACGGAAGACCCTCACCTGCTGGTAGCGCATTATATCGAACTTTTCGGGAACGCGACCTATATCGATGACGAGCCTTGCCCGGACAGCGGGGATGACAGCCTGCTGTACTACCCGGGCATATCAAGCAACTATTTCGACCCGGGCATTCCCCGCTTCGAGATATTCGATGACAATTACGATTAAAAAAACAGACGCTTATGAATATCAATTTTCTCGGACCGGTCCTGCCGACAGACCGGTTCGCACAGATGGCCTTCGTGGAAATACTGAACATCATCCTGACCGCAAGCAACATCATGGACGTGAACAGGATGCTCATCGGGCGGAATGTTAATCCCGCTTTCGGCTCCTTGTCGGGACATTTCCGGTGGTCCTACTCGGACAACCATTTCACGTTGTGGCAACGGATGGAGTACAACTCGCCCCTCTGCTTCAGGCAGCGCATATTCAGCATCCATTTCGGTATGCTGGCAAGCCGAGACAGGGAAAGGGATTTACCTGTGTTGAACTGAAAAAGAAACAATCATGAATACGGTAACGATAGGAAACAAGGAAATCGCGCTGATGGCATTCGACAGGCTCCGCAAGGAAGACAAGAAAGATTCCGCGTTGAAACTTGCCCGCTGCCTGCTACGTGGCACAAGCATATCTCTCGGCATAGGTGATATCGACTGGGACATAGACATGGCGATACAGCAGTGCGGAGGAGCACCAAGGACAGGATACAGGTACACGGCATATTTCCACTTCAACCGGAACACGGAAATGAAATGGATGAACAGAAAACATTGACATTGGATTTCATCAAATCCCTGATGGAACCGGCCTATACGCTGGTATGGACGGATTACAATGACAATCTTGACAACCACCTGGGGCTGGTCCAAAAATGTCTTGACAGCAAAAGTCCCGAACATTTGTGGGAAAAGGCGGACGTGTGGTACAGCGATGCCGAATGGGAGGCTGTCCGTGAGATTATTGCGAAACTGAAAGAGGAATGTGCTGTATTCCATGACTTTGATGGAGAAGACGTGGATGACTTCTTCGATGAACACGAAGATGAAATCCGTGACGAGATTTACAGCCGCAACGATTCGGATGTGATAAAGGATCTGATAAGGCACACGGACGACATTCCCATCCGTGTGGAGATGCTGTCCGATTACGACTGCATCAACTCCAACTGGTTTGAATCACAGGGCGGCTACAGCTACAAGGAATCCTACTTCGGAGACATGATAGACAGCCTGAACCTCAATCCGTCAAAGGTGAAGAAAATCCTGACGGAACACGGCTACAAGACATACGGACGTTTCCCGGACCGCAGAAGCCGGAACGGCAAGGAGCAGGTTTCATACGAGCAGTTCTACGAGGAGCTTATCAATTCCTGTTGCGGTGCTAACCTGCTGACCTACATAGGCAGGGTAAACCTGAAAGAGCTGTACGAAGCGGGCTTTTCATTGAAAGAGGTTGTCATCCCCAAGGGCAACTGCTGCGGACTTTTCAGTTCGACGTATGGTGGTGGAAGCCTGCTTGAAATGGAACTGAAACGGGACGTAAAACTGAAATTGGAAGTCAAGGACTATCACGGTTTCCGCTTCCGGCTGGATGACGAACGTTCCAAATATGACTGTTCGGTCCGGCATGTATATGGGGTGGACGACTCCTTTTTCGGAGATGCGGTTCGCATTGTATCCTGACAAAAATCAAATATTGACAATCAAATAACAGAAGATTATGACAAAGTACAAGGTAAAAGTAATGTACATCTTCGAGGGTACTTACACAGTGGCGGCGGAAGGCCGCAAAGAAGCGGAAGCAATGGTAACGGAAGACTGCGGTCTGGTATTAGGCGGCAACATCCACACGACCCGCGATGACGATGAAGTGGACTGGAACTTCAGTTGCCATCCGGATTTACAGATTCTCTCCATAAGGCAAAGAGGCGAGAAATACCCCAAGCTGGTGTTTGAAGACAGGATCGAGAAGTTGCGGGAGGACGTCATCGGGGCGATACGGCAATTACTACATGACCACTCTATGAACGCGATACGGTTTCCGGAAGAGGATTATGATCCGGTCTGGGTGGTATGGTTCAACAAGAATGGAGATCCTTATGAATGCAGGGTGACAGGACTTCGGGTAACAGATAATAACCTGACCATCATTGCCGAAGAGAAAGAAAGCGGTGATGAGGTGGAATGTTACAGCCCGTTTGAACTCGGCGCAAAAAATATAGACTGGCTTCACGAGATGTATGATGCCGTATGGCGGCAATTGGAAGAAACGACTGACAACACTTAAAATTACGGTTATGGCAACAAGAATCAATAAGGACAAGCACGTGTGGGAAGGGTGGACCGTCGGTGATTTCATAGAAGAACTGGAACCGGTGGTGGCAATGATTATGGACGGACAAAGTTGGAGAAAACCGTTCAAAAGCAAACAGGAACTTGCCGACTGGTGCAAGGACAACCAGCCCTATTACAAGAAACGCATACCGGGCGTGAACAACCATTTCGCAAGAATGTACAACCTCAAATAAAAACATCATGAAATATCAGGCGGAAAATGCAGTCTCCAGCTTCTTTTACTACATGTGGAATGCCTGGAGCAAGGAAGAATGCAAAACTGTATTCGGTGGGATGTGCAAGCATTTCTGGGAAAAATGGGACTCCCTTGCAAACGATTCTATCTTCGGTGCTGCGGAACGGTTCTTTGCCGAGCTGTCGGAAAACTACCAGAAGTTACTTGTTGAACGTGCCGTTACGCTTTATGACGGCAGGGCTTTCAGAAAAGAACTGGATGATTCCGACATCCTTGTATGCAAAGAATGCGGCTCACAACATTTGGAAATACAAGTATGGGTAAACGCCAATACGGGTGAACGTATCAGCGATGTGTATGATGACAATGACGGGCACTGGTGTGACGGAAAATGGTGTGAAGAATGCGTTGACCAGACCTTTTTCTGTACCAAAGCGGAATTTACACAAAAGATGCAGGGCTGGTGGAAGTCGTGTTGTCTTGAGGCAATGGAACAAATCACAGGATTGAAAATCCGTGACTGTCCGCCTGCCGAAATTCCGCAGGTATTTGTCGATGCAGCAGGCCGTTGGTGGAACAGCCAAAACTATGAGCATAAACGGGAAATCTACAATAAACATAACTCAAACAACGAATGATATGCAGACAAACATCATTGAACTGATTGGCAGCTCATGCAGTTGCAGTCAGACGGAAGCACAGGAATACCTGGATTCCGAAATCCGGAACCTGCGCGAATTGCAGGAGGCGGATGACCTGAGGGAAGATGACATCGAGATGGCGTGCAGTAACCTCGGTCTTGACCTTGACTATCAGGAATATTTTATCAACCGCCTCGCAGGGGCATAAGAACTTATGGTTATGACTTATTTTCAGAACATACACTCTCTGGCGGACTTGAAGAAGGAGTACCGCCGTCTGGCATTGCAGCACCATCCTGACAAGGGCGGTGATACTGCAATCATGCAACAGGTGAACACCGAGTTTGAAAGGCTTTTTGAGGTCTGGAAGGACAAGCCGGATGTTTCCGCCACTTCGACCGGATATGAACACGACTATTCGGGAGCCACGGCAAAGGAATACACCGAGTACGTGTATAACGAATACCGCTGGAAAGGCCGCAATTACAAGGGGCAGCACGCCCCTGAAATCGTGGAACTGGTACGGTCATGGCTCAAGGAGACCTATCCGAGATACAAATTCTCGGTCAAGCGCGAGAACTACCATTCCATCTACATCCGGCTGATGAAAGCGGATTTCGAGGCTTTTACCAAAGAATCCGGGAAAGTCCAGGATGACATCAACCATTACAATATCTCGTCCGACAAGTCCTTGACCGACCGTGCGAAAGAGGTGATGCTGAATGTCTGCGATTTCGTGATGTCGTACAACTTCGATGACAGCAACCCGATGACGGACTATTTTCACACCAATTTCTACCTGACTCTTGGAATAGGCAGCTACAAACAACCGTATAAAGTGGAGTTGCCGAAACTTGCCTGCAAGGAGAAGGACAGACCGGAAGAGTTCAAGCATCCGGAAGGGGCTGCACACAAGGCCATCCGGCAGGCATTGGGCAAAGCCCGTTTTGACTTTATCGAACACAGGAGGCATTCCGGTGAAATGATACTCGGTGAAGACCATTACGGCTCACATGGCGAGCATTACTTTTGGCCGAAGGATTATTCAAGTGCGAAACTGGCTCAGAAACGGATGGACAAATTGGAAAAAGCCGGCATCCAATGCAAGCTTACAGGCTATAATGGCGGTTATATCCGTTTTCTCGGCTACACTCCCGAAACGGAAGCGTTGCTGGAGCAGGAACGGCAGGAAGTCATCATCGCTCACAGGGCATGGCAGGCAAGACAATCGGCAATTAAACAAAACTGATTATGGCACAGGAAAGGATGGATGACTGGATAGAGTATGCCAGGGAACACGCGAAAGCGGAACGGGAACTTAAAATCGAAAAATGGGTGTATATTTCCATCGAGTACCGCACTCAGGCATGCGACCGTATTGTGCTGCACACATATGACCTTCCACGTGAATTGTATGAACGTCGCAGTTGGATTGTCCGCTGGCGTGTGTCGCGGTTGCAATGCCTGCATCCCAAGGAGGACATCCATCCTTACTTTTCCTATTATGACAAGCGGACTGGTTTGAGTACGGGATTTGATTCCGCCCTGTCTAAATTGTCCGCAGCCAAGGCGCAAATTTCCATTGCTGAACGGAAAGAAAAGGAATACATAGAATACCAACGTGCAAACAATCTGTTTTTTGACGAACCCACAGACGGGCAACTGCTACGGTTCCGAGAAAAATTGCGAATGAAAAAAGAAAAATATACAGCGTTGGAGCAACAAATTCGTTCAGAAATAGAAGCCATGTCCGAAAATCAATGAGATATAAGACTTTAATCCAATATAATTCCTTAAATTTGTATTATAAATTAAATGGTATTCAATCTATTGTTTGTTCATTCGGTTGAATGAAACGACTATTATTTGAAATAAATTCTATATGGGAAGAGTTAAAGAAATGATGATGGAACGGGAAGAGGGTTTGATGCACTCTTTTGATGAGGATAAAAATGTTTGTGCGGAACATTTTAACGACCCGTATCTGCAAGCTTATATAAATGATATGGGACATCTCGGTAAATGTTCTTATTGTGGAAAAAAAAGTGGAAAAGTACTTTCTATGAGCCAATTTATGGATTTCATTAAAAGTAAGTTATCTCAAAGGTTATGTCCTTTAGATGATGCCAATCTACCTTCGGCAAGTTCGTGGTATGATGACGATGATGAGGAAATCCCGAGCGTTAGCCGTATTGGATGTTATGCTATACCAGATAACGCAGAAAGATATGAAAGTGTACCAGATTTAATGGATAACTATGGCCTTTACACCTCTGATGAAAGCTTGAATGAAGATATCGCTTCTTGTTTTAATTACGATGAATTTACAAGAAATGATGTTTTTGAAGAAGACTTGGATGAAGAATTATCCTATGCATGGAATAATTTTGTCAAAATGGTAAAATACCAAAAACGGTATACATTTTTTCAAGATCCACATTTTATACGCCAAGAAGAGTGGAAAGATGATGTCCTGACAGAAATAAACCAACTTTGTAGTAATGTCTTGGTCTCCCAACTTCCTTCGGGAACAACTATTTTCAGAGGTCGTCCTAATGATACAGGAACACCAAGGACTTCGTTTAAAGATTTGACAGCACCACCAGTAGAATGCGCTAAAGAAAATAGAATGAGTGCAGCTGGTATTTCTATGTTCTATGGTGCATTAGACCCAGATACACCTATTGAAGAAATACGGAATTATGAACCTGCCGCAGTTATAGATTTAGGTGAATTCATTCTGAAAAAAGAACTTGTAGTTATTGATTTGTTCAAAATACCTGTAAGACTGTCTTTTTGGATGCCGCAATATTACTTGGAATATAAATTCCTTAAAAAATTCCATTCTGAAATAACCCAACCTATTACCAAAAATCCTGGAATAGAATATGTCCCGACACAGATATTCACAGAATATATTAGATTCATGAGCAATAAACATATTGACGGAATCATGTACAAAAGTTCACTTACCGGTAAAAAGAATATCGTGTTGTTTTATGATAATAATACTACTGCGGATATTCTGGAGTTGAAAAATGTCAGCAATGTGTAATAAATAATGCGATAAAAAAATCCCTTCCTTAAATTGAAGAAAGGGATTTTTTATCAAGGTATGTACAGCAGTCTGAATTCTTTTTTCCGCCGCCGTTCAATGCTTGGTACCGCTTTCCCCTTGTAGCACCTGAAGGAGATATATTCGTGGTAGATATTCCTGTCACCGGCTTCCAATTTTTGAATCAGTTTGCTTTTGGGGATTTTCCCATAGCCTACCAGACGGTAATATCCCACATTATATGAAAGGGTTGCGACTAATAGTGCGTCCTTTCCGAAACGGTTGCACATCCTGCACAGTTTCATCAGATCCGTCCTCAGCAGGGAATCCGCCTGCGCCTCGCTCATGTCCGGCGTGAACGTCTCGCCCGGCAACAGTTTATGGCCATATCCTACATAAGGCAAATGATTTCCGTGCCATCCTTCATGTTCCTTGATACAGGCGATTGCCTTTTCGAAGAGTGAAGCTGGAATCTGCAAGGCGGTGGGAGGCGAAGAACCGCCTCCCCGTGGTTGCGCCACCATACCGCCGCAGGTCAGAATCAGGCATAAAGCCGTTACTATCATTCGCATATGGAATCCTTTTCAGATTTCGATACAGGCGGTCTTACAATAACGAGCGAATCCCTGATCCAAGAAGTCCCGGGATTAGATACCGTCCCTTCCGTTTTCTCTTCAGTCTCCTCCTTTCTTTCGTTGTTGAAATCAAAACTGAGCAGGAACAGCTGTTTCGGTTCGCTGTTGTCCTCAAAATAGATGTCAATCGACTGCCGGTCCTCGCACGCGGAAGTGTAATACAGCCGGAACATCTCCCTGTCAAGCGGATAGCGGTCATTTGGCAGCAGTACCATCCCGTCATCCATGCGGAGTGTACCCTTGCCGTCCGGCTGGAAATAGCGGATGGTGTAACGGGCATCGGAGAAACGTCCTTCCCGTTTGAGTTCACAACGTATCTCCACGGTCTCGCCCTTCACTATGCGCATGGGAACAGGCATCGTTTCCACCGTGAAGGGATAAGCCTGCTGCACGTCCATATCGTCATTGCAGGCGGTAAACAGAAAAGCCGTAAGGCTCAGGAACAGGACGGACAAAAGTCCGCCAAATCCTCTTTTTTGAATCAATGTATTCATATCCAATCTGATTTTTAATTTGTTATACTTCATTGTTTTAATCCTTTGGCAACCTGTTTTGCAGGTACTCGTTCAAGTCCTTGAACCCCTTGTACAAGGCTGAACGGTCCTCAATCCTGTTGCCATAGCGTTTTCGGAGTGCTTCCAGTGTTCGCCTCCCGGCTTCGTCCCGGTCCAGATAGCAGTTTATCGTCTCATATCTGTCAAGAACAGTAAACGAACGTTCCAATAACGCCACCGAGTTCAGCACGAGACAGTCATCACCGCACCCCAGTCCCAGCACCATCCACGAGAGGTAGTCGATAAACCCCTCGAAGAGGTTGCAAATGCCCGAACCGTTGTCAATCAGGGAAATGTCCTTCGAGGACAGACTGCCCTTGAAAAAACGGTTGCGCAGTTCATAACCGCCGCTTCGATTCCTGAAGCCGATGGCGAAATACTGTTTCCCGTGCAGGCAATACCTGACCTCCTTGCAGTTCGGCAATGCCACATCGCTGCAAATGCCTCGTTCCTCCAGATAGCGGAGCAGAACCTTGTTGTATAGCGGGCCGAAACGGATATCCGTCAGACACTCCTTTTCGTCGTTATCATCCTTGCCGTTCTCTTTCGGACGGAAGACCGTCTTCCTTTCCGGAGCCAGCCCGCCATAAATCCTCGTGATGAAATCCGCCTGTTCCTTGAAGTCACGGCTGTCTGTCAGTTCCCCGGCAAGAGTGAAAATATCACCGCCGCGGCCGGTTCCGAAGTCGTGCCAGACGTTCTTGCGGATGTTCACCTGGAACGAGGCTGTCCGTTCCTCACGGTATGGGGCGAGATACCAGCATTCGTCCCCACGCTGCCTTTTCGGCTCATGCCCCAGCCGTGCCAGCAATTCCGTAATGGGGATAGCCCTTATATCTTCTATATTCATAAGCGATACTGTTTTAATGAATGATGAATTTTATTCCCAATCCGAACTGTGTCGATAACACACCGAGCGAGCTTCCCCACAGGGCACGTTCCCGTATGCTGGCAAGCAGCACGATACGGTCCGTAATGTAAGTCTCCAGTTCCAGTGTTACCGCCCCTCCATAGACAAAGGCATCCTTGACAAGCAGTCTGGAGCCGTCATACAATATCCTGTCACCCCGGTTCACCGTCTCATAACCGGCCATTGCCGAGCCGCCGATGGAAAGGAACAGTGTCTTTGATGGGTCGGACAGGAACTTCAGGTAATATCCACCTTCGGCTGTGAACTGCGCACGGGGAAGAGCCACATTCCTGTACCCGTAATGCTTTTGCAGGTATTCCGCTCCGACCACCCATCGGTTGGCACTTTTGGTATATCCCGAAACCGCGAATCCTGTGTAATAATTAAGCGGTGACTTCGAGCCTTCCGCGAACCCTCCTCGAAGTTCCACTCCCGTCATGCCGGGGAGGCAGCGTTGGGCGTGCGCCCGCCCTGAAAACAGGGCAAGCGACACGACCGTTACTATGATACAAACGACTTTACGCATGGTCACTTCACTTTAAGTTCATTGATGATTTTAGCTCTCATGATGTCCTCGTTTTCCACGGTGAACGACTGGTGGCGACCGCCGCTCTTCTCGTTCAGTTCCACTACCAGCACCTTGTCGGACGGAATGGTGAACTTGTCAAGGGTGAAGACGGTACGCTCCTCCTTGTTGCCGGCAACCACAGTGGCGTAGTTATAGGCACGGAGCGGGAAAATGACCTGTTCCTGAATGGCTGTACGTTTCATCACTTTCTTATCCACAATCTTGAACGTCACGAAATCCACCTCGAAAGGCACATTGGAAGAGTTCCTGATCTGCGTGTGGAAATAGAGCAGCCCGTTGTGGGTGTAAATCCCGCGCAGGAGGTACTGGATGCCGAAAGCCTTGCTGCCGATGTGCTTGATATGGCGTCTGTTTTCCTTGTGTATGCTCCTGTTGATAAGCTGCACTAATTTAGGTGATTCACAGCCCAACTCTTCCAGATAGATGTCAAGCGCGTTGTTCGGGCGGTTCACCTTGCTGCCGTCATGGATAAAGTCCTTCATCTCGACATTCAAAAGCAACGGTTCATCGGCGTACTTGACATTGAAGGTGTAAAAACTGCCGCTTTCTGTGATGACCGACATATTGGTCTCGTCACGGAAATTCTTTACCACAGCCTTCACCCGGATGACATTCTCCGCGCCGTCAGCCTTGCCCGCCACAAGATTCGGGGAACCGAGGTCCACATAACGCACCGCCGACGGGAAGATGATGTGGGTCGTCTTGTCATAGGTCACTTCCAGACCGTATGGAGGAACCATGCAGTCAAAGGTGAGTTTCTTTGTCAGACCGTGATAGAGGTCGCCATCCTCTTGCTGCGGATAGATATTCTTAGTCAGAGTGACACTGCCTATTACTGCCGATACGGTATCGGACTCATTCTGTGCGAAAGCACTCGTTACGCCCAATGCAAGGGCAAGCATTACAAAAATCTTTTTCATACTTCTTGAATTTTAATGGGTTGTTATTGATTCTCTTTCTGGTAAAGCATCAGGGTATAGCCGGACTTGAGGTGTACCTTCTCCTCACGCATTTTCCGTGATATGTATTGCGACACTCCCTGTATGGCACCCCTTCCGAGTTCGGACAGCAACTGATCCTTTGCCGACTGGTTGGTGATGGAGATGCTCGTGCCGAGGTTCTGTCCCAGGTTGGCGGCCACCTCCCTGACCGCATTCGCCTCCATGGAACCCGGAATGAAGATTCCGTCCTGTCCGTCGTTGTCATACACGGTGAGTTCCACCGGAATGATGACTCCGCCATGCTCCACCTGGATAATTTCGATACCGAGCCGTTCCCCCTGTATACGCCCTTCTCCGGTAACTATGGAATTACGCGGGAGCGTGTACCTGCCGATACGCATCGGTTCCAGAAGTCTCAGCCTCACGCCCTGTCCGCTGGTGACGGTCTGGTCGCCATGCACACAGGCGCGGATGGTATTCCGGCTATACTTCTCTCCAGAGTTTCCCACAGCGGTATGGAAGCCCATGTTTCCGGATTGCTCCAGCCTTGCAAACAACACGAAGTCACTGATTGGCTGATGAAGTGACGATACCACCGGCGTGGATACCTGACCCACGGGAACGGCTTTCGGTTTCCTGCTGTTGGAAACAGGTTCCGATTCTTCCCGGCTCTCTGTCCTCGCGCCATCCTTTCCCGGCGTATATCTGGCAGCCAGCTCGTATGATTTTTCCAACAGGGCCACCTGCTCCTCGTAGGTCATCTGCGCGGGCTGCTGCATGGCGGCAGCCTGCTTCAGTTGCTCGACTTCGGCTTTCAACGCCTCCTTCTCGGGGTCTTCTTTCGGGGTCTCGTAGAAACTGCCGAGCGTGGCGTTGATGTCGTTGTAGGCTGCTGTGGACGATGAGAAAGAGCCGCTTCTCCGGTAACTTCCGCCGTTACGGTTGGATGTGCCGCTGCTTGGATAGTCCGTATCCGGTGAAAGTTCAATGACAGGTTCCGTGGTCACCTCCTGTCTGCCCCCGTCCGCCATCGCAGAGAATTCCTCCAATGTGCGCATCTTCTCTTCCTGCCTGCGTCTCATGTCCGCCTGCTCGTAAGCCGTAATCTTGTCCGCCTCGATACCCGCCCCTCTCGGGTCGGGCAGTTCGGTGTTGAATCCGGCATTCTTCTCCTTTTCCTGCCTGTCCTTTTCCGACGGGGCGAAAATCCACCACATGCAGCCAATGAACAGCAGAAACATCCCGGCAAAGACCAGGTACTTCCTGATTTCCTGCCGTTTTTTCAATTTGTTTGCGTCATTACTCATTGTCTTATTTGTTGAATTGGTTAAAAAACTCTTCCATCTCGCGGATTTTCCTGTCCGAAAGCGTGTCTGCCGGAACAAAGTCCGGAATGCTCAAAGGCTCTATCTTGATAATCTCCTGTTTTGCATCCTCCCGTCCGATGTCATGGATGGCACGGAAAATCATATAGAAATTCCCGACGGCGAACAGGACTGCCAGCACCACGATGGTTATCACTCTCTTTTTCGGGCTCAGCCTGGCGCACAAGCCACGCAGTTTTCCTTCGGCCAAGTCCCTGATTTTTACAAAAATCTTTTTCATACATTCTGAATTTTAACGGTCATACACTCTTATATTCCTGTTCTCCACCACGCGGAAGGCTTCGAGGATGAAGCCGTTCGGGTTGTTGTCGCTGCGTGTGGAGTTGAGCAGCCTGCCCCGGGTGACGAGGCTGCGCTCCGTCACGCTCTTCTCCCTGATAATGGAGAGGCGTGCGTACGTCACGACTTCGTAGGGATAGGTGTTGAAGTCGCATTTCACGCTGTCGATCCCGATACGCTGGCTCATGTTGCCGGAGATGACACGGTTGTAATAGCCCTGCTCCGCCAGGTCCCGGTAATGGGCGTATGCTGAACGGTCACTCATGAACATGGCGCGTTGGATGTTGCCCTCGATGGCACTCTTGTCAGGCGAAAGCGTGAAGAACAGCTCGTGAAAACGCCTGACATGCTCCCTCGCCTCCACGGGGCGGTTCTGCTCCAGGTCTTGCGACAAGGCGAGCATCAGTGACTTCCCCTCGTCCATCACGTAGATCTTCTGCCTCTGCGCTTCGGCAAAGCCGTAGGCCTTCCATACGGAGAAGCCCACGAGCAAAGTGCACGCGCAGAGATAGACGATGCCGAACAGGCGCAGCTGCCTGAAACTGGTCTCGATATTTTTCAATGATTTGAATTCCATTTCAATAATATTTTAATGTTATTACTTGATAAGTCTTCCGGCAATATTGCCCACCGCCGCACCGGCAGTGCCCGCTACCACGGAGCCTGTCTTGGATGCAGTCTGTGTCACGTTCTTGCCGTAATTGCCCGCACCGCCTCCGGCCTGGATAATCCAGTTGGCGACTGTCGGTATGGTGAAATACCCGATGATGCCGATAATCAGGAAAGTGATATAAACCCCATTGGACCCGTCCGGGATGAAATTGGGGTCGGCAAGCTGTTCGATGTCCTGCTGTAGCATCAGCACCTGTATCCTTGCCAGCACGCTGCTGAACAGGTCGCTGACCGGAAGCCACAGGTAGATGCTGATATAGCGGACGAACCACTGGCTGAGTGAAGCCTGGAAACCGTCCCAGCAGGAGATGGCGAAGGAAATCGGTCCGAGTATCGAAAGCACTATCAGAAAGAATGTCCTGAGCGTGTCGATGACAAGGGCGGCTGCATTGAACATGAGTTCCAGCAGTTCTCGGAAAAAGTTCTGTACCGCCTTCTTCATGTTGTACATCGCGCGGTCCACGTACATCCCGCAGGCCTCTATCGCGTCCAATGCCCCCAATTCGTCCAGCTTGTTGTCAAAGGCTTCCTTATCCACCAGGTAGGCCGTCTCGGGATTGCGCTTCATCGCTTCCATCTCCAGCCTGTCCTTCTGCGCCCGGTACTCGTTCATGTCGAAGGTCTGGGTCTCAAGTATCGTGTGCGTACCTTTTACTATGGGCGACATGACACTGCTGAGCGTACCCAGCACGAGGGTTGGAAAGAACATGATACAGAGTCCCAACGCGAAAGGACGGAGGAGCGGGAACACATCGACCGGCTCGGCCCTTGCCAGGGACTGCCATACACGATATGCTACATAAAACAAAGCTCCCAATCCGGCAAGTCCTTTTGCCACGCCCGTCATCTGCGAGCATAGCGGCATCATATCCGTGTACAGGTTTTGCAGGATCTGGTGCAGGTTGTCAAAATTTACTGCCAACAATACCATAAGCATTCGGATTTAGGATTACCAGTAACGTTCGTTAGGAGAACCGTAAAGGGCCATTACTCGGTCAAGGTCGTTCCGCTTCTTGGCACGCAGGTAGGAGACACCGATGTTCTTGTTGGTGTAATACTGCACGAGGCTGCGGTATTGCAGCATGTCGTTGTAGCAGCGGTCGATGATATCCATCCGTTCCTTGTCGTTCATCGACAGGCCGTTCTCGTTGACCACCGTCTTCAGGTCGTTGAGCAGGTGTGCGCTCTCTTCCAGCAGTTTGGTATAGCCCAAAGCGATGGCGCCCAGTTCCTCCGGTGTGAAGTAAGGGTCGCTGAGCATACGTTCGAAACTGTTCACGTAAATGTCCGTGATATCGCCTACCATTAGTATGGTCTGCTGCACTTTACGCGCGTCACGGACAAGGTTCTTGACCTTGCGGAGACCGTCATAGAACTCTTTTCCCTGTTTGTAAATCTTTACGGTTTCCTGGAAATTGTTGATCATATTGGTCGCCGTCGTGGATGTCTGCACGATATTTCTCGCGGCATTGATGATACCCTGGGCAAGATTGGTCGGGTCTGTCACGACCCATTGTGCTTTCGCTGTGAGGCAGACAAGGAAGCAGCCCATACACAGCATGAGGATTTTCTTTTTCATGATGTTTCTGTTTTTAATTTGTCAATAAAATAGGTTGATTTCAGAGTGACATTTTCCGTCCTTTGGACGGTGGATTACGCAGGATAGTCCTATGGGACTGTTTTGGACGGTTCTCCTTCGTTGTCTTTTCCGTTTCACGCCTGAGCGATGAAAAGAACTCATCGGCATAAGGTCGGCGGCCGGTCATCCTGACGAAACGGGCATCCAGCTCCCGGTAAGCCTTCTCCGCCTGGCACGAGCGTTCCGTTGCGGAAGCGTTTTTGTCTATGCCGTACTTGACGAGAAAGTCCGGATGGATATAAAGGATGTCATGGACGGCATCCGGTGAGACCGCAATCCGTCCCAGATTCTCCAGTTCCCCGTTCAGTTTGTCAAGATACTCCACCGGAGGACGGGGACAAAGTCTCTCAAAAAGCTCTTCCGCACGATGGACCAGTCGGGCATCAACCTCCAGAATGTCGGGTACTTCTCCCGCTTCTCTTTTCCGGTTATACACATCGGAGTCCATCTCTTCAAGCTGATGGAACAGCCGGTAATCTTCCGTGAACCCGTAATAGTCCTGTATGGACTGCGGAATGTTCCAGTTCTGCACCAGGGACCAGTAGAGTGATGATACAACCTCCCTGCGTTTCCTTTCGTCAGATTCCAAATTACTGTACATGATTTCTAATGTTTAATGGTTGGTAAATGATTTCACTTCTCGCGCTTGCTCTCGGCAAGTTGTTTTATGGCAAGTTCGATATTGCCGCCAAGTTTTTCCGTAAGCCGCATAAGTTCAAGTTTCTCGGTCTCTTCTGTCGTGTAGCATACATACTCTTCAAGCGACACCTCCGTGGCATAGACCGCCGACTGTGTTCCTCCCAGGCTGATCCAGACTTCCTTGTATTTCCGGGAAGGGTTGTTCGCCATGTTGATGGAAAGAATCTGCGCACGCTCTTTGTCGGTCAGACCGAGCAACGCCTGTATCTCATCGAACTTGTTGAGATACTTTCGCTGGTCAAGGAGAATCTTGCAGTCGCTGTTGTTGATGATGGTGCCTTTGACGATGGAAGAAGAGATGATGTCCTCGACCTCCTGCGTGACCACCACCGCCTCGCCGAAGAACTTTCTGACGGTCTTGAAGAGGTACCGAAGATATTCCGCCATACCCTCCTTGCTGATGGCTTTCCAGGCTTCTTCCAATAATATCATCTTGCGGATTCCTTTCAGTTTTCTCATCTTGTTGATGAAGGTTTCCATGATGATGATGGTCACGATCGGGAACAATACCTTGTTATCCTTTATGTTGTCCAACTCGAAGACAATGAAGCGTTTACTTAACAAGTCAAGCTGCTTGTCCGAGTTGAGCAGGTAGTCATACTCTCCGCCACGGTAATAGGGTTCCAGCACGTTCAGGAAATTGAACACGTCAAAATCCTTTTCACGGGTGCGCTTCTGTTGAAGAATGTCCCGGTATTCGTCACGGATAAATTCGTAAAAGATATTGAAGGTTGGATTGGCCTGTTTCTCCTGCCGTATCTTCTCTAAAAAGAGATTGACGGCATTGGAGAGCGCCACCTCCTCGGCGCGTGTCGGCGGCTCATCGTCACGTTTCCAGAGCGTGAGGATAAGTGTCTTGATGGACTCCTTCTTCTCTATGTCGAAAACGCCGTCTTCCACATAGAAGGGATTGAAGGCGATGGGATTGTCCTCCTCGTAAGTGAAATAAATCCCGTCCTCGCCGTGTGTCCGCGCATGGATAAGGTTGCATAATCCTTGATAAGAGTTGCCCGTATCCACCAGCAGCACGTGTGTCCCTTGCTCGTAATATTGCCTTACCATATGATTGGTAAAGAAAGACTTGCCTGATCCGGACGGACCGAGGATAAATTTGTTACGGTTCGTGATCGTGCCGTTCTTCATCGGCAGGTCTGAAATATCCAGATGGACGGGCTTCCCGGTCTGACGGTCAACCATACGGATGCCAAACGGAGAGAGCGAGTCCTTGTAGGATGTTTCCCCTATGAACAGGCACAGGGCCTGTTCAATAAAGGTGTAGAAACTCTCCTCGGAGGGGAAATCACCGGCGTTGCCGGGTATCGCCGCCCAGAACAGTGTCGGCACATCTACCGTATTGTGGCGCGGCTTCGCTTCCATCAACGCCAGCTGGCTGCCCACATCATTCTTGATGCGCTTGAGCTTTTCCCGGTCATCGCTCCATGCCATGACATTACAGTGCGCACGGATGGAGGTCAACCCCTTGCTGTGCGCCTCGTTCAGGTATTCCTCGATCCATTCGCGGTTAATCTGGTTGGAGCGGCTGTAGCGGGAAAGCGAGTGCATGTTCCTTGCAGTCTGTTCGAACTTCCGCAGGCTTTCCGCCGAATCGTCAATGAAGAGATACTGGTTCACCACGTGGTTACAGGTTAGCAGGATGCCTATCGGTGCGGCAAATGACAGGCGGCAGTCACTTCGGTCGGTGGAGAGCCGTTCATAACGGCAGTCCGTTGAAACTCCTGACGGCAGGTCTTCCGGATCGGAAAGGGTATGCAGGCAGAGGTAGTTGTCGCCCACCTTCATTTCACCGGCTCCGAGCGAGAGGTCCTGCAAGCAGGCGGTGTCCTCCTGCGAGAGCGAGAAGTATTTCTCGATGATGCCCGCCGAGGAGTCTGTTCCGGTAATCTCTCTGTCCGTCAGGCGCACCATGCGGAGCAACCCGCTGTCGTTCACGATACGCTCGAACTGGCCGCAACACTCCATGAACCGGGTTACAGTCTCCTTGTCGCGCATCTCCTTCGGGATGATGAAATTCCTTGTGAGGGCGTTGAAACTGCTTGTCGTGCGGCTGCGTTCTTTCGTGGTCTTGGTGAGGAACAGGTAGCAGGTGTGCCGCAAGTACGGACGTTCGTTGAAATGCCGCTCAAAACTGCGGCTGAGAAAACTCAGGTCATCCTTGCAGATGTCCGGCTTGTAGCTCTCTTCAATGAAAAAGTCCTGCTTGTGCACGATGCTGTAGTTCGGGAGCACCTTGACCGCCTTCGCCCATGCCGAATGGACGGCTTCGTACTCCGCTTCGGTGAGCGTGAACAGTTCCGGCAGCTCCACCTTGTAGGCCACGGTGATATCCGCGTCCTTGCTGATGATGCACCCGTTCTCCACGGCAAGCAGCGGGAACTTGCTCTCCAGCGTTGCTGTTTTCATTACGTTTCTCATGCTTTTCTGTTTTTAGTGATTGGAGAAATCAACCGGAGGAACTTTCTACGGTTGATGATGTAACGGGGGTGACTGCGCAACGCCTGGAGCTTCATGAGTCCCCATTCACCGTACTTCGTGTTCATATGGAAGGTCGCCCAGACCAGCACCGACGCGGAGATGCCCCCGAAGCCGATACAGATCCACTGGTCAATGCCTGCCATGTACATAATGACGAACACCACGAACAGGGCGAGCAGTCCTCCGGCAAAGATGAACAAGTACCGGCTCTTGAGTCCTTTGAACTCCGGGCTGCGGCCGATTCCCTTGTTGATCGGATACTTTGCCATGTTACAGGAAGAATGAGCGTAAGATGGTGGCGGCAACAATCAGGAAGATGCAGGCTCCGAACCAGCTCGCCGCTGTCTTCGAGGTGTCCGGGTCACCCGACGAGAACTTCGAATAGACCTTCACGCCCCCGATAAGGCCGACTACGGCACCGATTGCGTAAATCAGTTTGGTTGCGGGATCGAAATAGGAAGTGACCATGTTGGTCGCCTCGACGATACCGCCGACTCCATTACCTTGGGCGAAAGCCCCCACTGAAACCAGCAGCGTCATGACTGCCAAAAAGAATCTTTTTTTCATGTGTCGAAACATTTAATTAGTGAGACAAAAAATCATTTCGACGACAAATATATAGTACTTAATTTATTGATTTACAAACATTACGACCTGTGACACCGTATGTCATCACGTTACACCGGGAGGGGATGTTGAGGCGTTCAAAAATGGTTTTATTGAAAATGGGAACAAGGATACTCGCACAAATCAAGGAGATTGTGGTGGGATTGATAACAAAACTGTACGGACTGGGATACACGGTGTGCTATACTTTCATAGTCTATTGGAATCTCTTGCCGAAAGGAGGAGCATTCTACGCGGTGAAAAAGGTGTTGGAAAGTGGTAAACCGGTCATCAACATCTACAAAAGGATGAAATAGCGGCATCCTGTCCGTATTGGAATAAAGAAGCGAAGTGTGAAAAACGGCTGGTTTCCACACTTCGCTTCTTTTCATTGTTTATGCGTAATCTATTCCTCTGAACCCGAAGAGAGGGTACGCTGTTTTCTTCGTTCCTCCTTCTTCGCTTTCTGTTGTTTCTTCTTGAAATCCATTTCATCCATAATCTGTTTCAGCGGCTTGACCGTTTCCGGCTCTTCCCGTTTGAACCGTTTGAAATAGATTTCCTCGATAAATTGCGGAAGCGGAGCTTTCCACGCCTCCTGCTTGTGGTTGTCTATCTTGCCGAGCTTGTCAGGGTTCAGTCCCAATTCCCGGGCCATCTGTACCTGTTTGTCCGAGAGACGGTGACGCTTCTGCGCCACCATCCATTTTTCCAATATCGTCTTTGTCACTGCCATAATCAATCAATTTATTACAAAAGTAAGACTTATAAAGGTATGAACATCTGATTTTTATCGTAAAAATCTCTTTAGAATGAAAATTCAGGCATATCTGTTTATATCGAAGACCTCTTTTTTCTTCGATGTTGCCTTTCGTTTTGAAAGCGGTCTGCCGGCTTCATCAAAATATTCATTGAGCAAACATTCCACTTTCTTACTGACAGCGGCTTCGCGCTCCTTGAATCTGATAAAATCTTCTTCGGTCAGGTGATGATATGGGGTGTGGATTGCGGAAAAGCCTGTCTTTTCATCCTCGGATTCCAAAAGCGAATTTGGAAACTCTTTCTTATTGTTTTTGATGTCTGATTTCATATTTACATATATTTATTCCAATCAATGCCAGCCTGTTCCACAGATTGCTGTGCCATATCCTTACCATTTGATTCCTTTTGTGTCGGATTCAAATTTTCCTTGAGTAGTTTTTCTAATTGATTTTGAGTACTTAATTCAGTTGAAAAGAACTTGAACAGGTCAGTATCCTGAAGATGGTACAATGTTTCTGCGGCATTTCGGATTTTCTTTTTGTCATCTGTTCCCGACATAAGCACATCGGCAACATTGTTCAGTTCATCAAAAGTCAACGCCCTTGAAAAATCAGGATCGGGAATGGACTCGTTATTTGACATGAGTTCTTGTCTCTCCGCTTCGGTCAGCCCTTTTTGTGGAACAGATTCGTCCTTCACATCGTCAGGGTTTATATCCTCGTCCTCCTCTATGGGTTCTTTTTTCAACGGTTCGGAACGTGTGGGAGTTTTTCTCGCCACTTCCGGATCCTCAAGATAAACGATTTTTGTCTTGCCGATTACATCATTGTCATCAACAGGAGGACTCTGCGGAATTCCGGCTTTTTTCTCTTGCCTGATTTCTCTGCTTTCGCTTTCAGCTTTTGCTATCCATTCATCAGCCTTTTTCAGTCTGGCCTTGTATCTGGTTTTCCTTGCTTTCTCAGCCATCCGCTTTTTACGGAATTTCCATAAGCGGACACGTGCAATACGCATATAACAATGTTGCCTGTCCCAAAATTCATAAATTTTCTGACCGAATATGAACATCCATATCTTATATAAGATATAGGTTGCCGACAAGATTTTTATTGAAAAATATATTGCTGCTGTTTCCATGACTATTGAATTTTAGGTGGTGAAAAACGGTCTTTATACATTTGGGTGATTTCCTCAATATTGAGTTCTATATGCTCGGCTATGATGTTGCTGATATAGCTCGCGATACTTACTTCGGGGGCTATCACGTTGAGATAGTTCTTTATCTCGTCGTAGAGTTTTCGGTTCAGATATACTTGGATACGTCCAGGCATTGGAGTATTTACAAGATACTTCTGACGGAAACCGCTGTCGCACTCACGCTTTTTGCGGGATTTAGGTCTTTCCGGGGCTGACTCTTTTTTCATACCCTGCGGTTCATCAGCTTCGTCTGACGGAGTTTCTTCCACAATTACATCATCTTTCTCAATGGCATCAGGTATGTCTCCGACCATATACCCTCTGATTTCCTCTTCGTTCACTTTTACAATTTTCTTTGCCATATCTCAATTATAGGTTAAATTTCACAATCAGTTCATTTGCCAGTTCCTGTAACCCACTGCCTTTTAGCTGTCCTGCCGGTGGAGGAAGGAGCGAGCAACGGAAATAAGTTCGGGAACGGGCTGACAGTTCCTTGTCATAGCGGCATAGATCAGGAATTGTTGAGTCCAGAATTTTCAATCCATGTTTCTTCATTAGTGCCATATAATTGTCAAGCACCTCGCTATTGCTTCTTTTCTTTACCTTGGTCCAAAAAAGGAACACGTCTTTCAAAGGAATATTCTTCCGGTTTTCCACAAACTTCATGACACTTTTGGCAAAGACAAAACTACTGTCCATAACGAAATTGTCGGCGGCAATGGGAGTCAGTACATAATCCACATTGAAAATGGTTTGCAAGACACCGGATATGTCCATAGAGCCCGGCAGGTCAATGAAGACAATATCAAAATCTCCTTTGGCTGCCAAATCTCCGGCCACTTGACGTGCATTCTCCGGCTTTGCCTGCCTGATAGGATAAATCTTGCATCCTCTGAGTCTCTGTTCCTCCAACAGTACCATGTACTTCTTGTTCATCTCCACCATCTCCATATCCCGTTCCCTTAAATTGAACAGGCTGCGCTGGGTGGAGTCACAATCAACGATTGCCACACTCTTGTCCATCGAATAATTCAGGAGGCTGGCAAGCGTTACTAACATTGTACTTTTGCCGACTCCACCTTTCTGGTTGCTGACTGCAACGAATAACGGATTTTTCTTCATAACTGAAATTTTTAATGGTTTGTTACACTATCATCTTATCTGTTACTTGCTTTGTGATATGGTTGGTTGGTGATACGGTTGCTTTGTGCTCACCAACCGACAAACCGATAATTCTCTGCCTTAACAAAGCAAGTGTTCAATCATTGCCTGTCTGTTGGAACAAGTGCTTTCACTAACCGACAATACAATGAACAGTCACTTGACTATTGGTTTGTTTTACCATTCACGCTGCAAATTAAAAGGTATTTTTTCATACCGGCACCATGTTTCAAGGGAGGTGACGACCTGTGTCACCGTTTGTCATCACGTTACATATAACTCGCTATTTTACAGTATAATAAACCGCCATAACTTTGCACCGACAACGGAACGGACACCGCTGCGGGGCTTTCCCGAAGCCGAAGAATGAGGCTGAAGGGTCAAACACAATTTGACGGCAGGAAAATTCATGTTCAAGCGAACATAGCAAGTTGTGTTTTGAGGCACCCGAAATAAATTCGGGCACTCAAAACAACTTGCCGCTCGCCTGACGGCTCGGGAAGGATTCACTCCAAAGTCGTGAATCCGGGACGGAAGATCAGAAACAGAAAATATCAATGCGTATGGAAGAAAACAGAAAGAAAAAATCGACAAAAGGCGTGGGGCGTAAACCTAAATCCGACCCCGCCGTACACCGTTATGTGGTACGTTTGAACTCGGAAGAGAACGTGCGTTTCGACATCCAATTCCAGAAATCTGGATTGAAAGAGCATTCGAAATTTATCAAGGCTATGCTTTTCGGACACGAAATCAAAGTGGTGAAGATTGATAAGGCGACGATGGACTACTACATCCGCCTGACCAATTTCTACCACCAGTTCCAAAGCATCGGCAACAATTACAACCAGACAGTAAAGGCTGTCAAGACCAATTTCGGTGAAAAACGGGCATACGCCCTGCTTCGGAATCTGGAAAAAGCGACCATAGATCTGGTGGTGCTGAGCAAGCGGATTATCATGCTGACCCGTGAGTTTGAAGAAACCTACCTTATCAAAAGGAAAAGAAAGGAGGAATGACATGGTGGCAAAAATCAACAGGGGCGTTTCCCTTTACGGGGCAATCGTCTATAACCAGCAAAAAGTGGACGATGCCACGGCACGGATCATTTACGGGAACCGCATGATTACCGATGTCACCGGCAATCCGGAGCAGGTCGTGCGGCAGACGATGTGGGCGTTCGAGAACTACCTGCTTGCCAATAAAAACACGGAGAAGCCCGTACTGCACATCTCGCTGAACCCTTCACTGGACGACCGGCTTACGGACAATCAGTTTGCCGACCTCGCCAAAGAATATATGCGGAAGATGGGATACGGCGACCAGCCCTACATTGTATATGTACACGAAGACATAGACCGCAGACACATCCATATCGTATCCACCTGCGTGAACGAGAAAGGGGAAAAGATTGACGATGCCTACGAGTGGAACCGCTCGATGAAGGCCTGCCGGGAGCTGGAGCGGAAGTTCGGTCTGAAACAGGTGGAGGACAAACGGAAGGAACTGCTGGAGCCCTATTTGAAGAAAGCGGACTACCAAAACGGGGACGTGAAGGAACAGGTTTCCAATATCGTCAAAAGTGTTTTCGCCACTTACCGCTTCCAGTCTTTCGGGGAGTACAGCGCGTTGCTTTCCTGCTTCAACATCGAGGCGAAACAGGTCAGGGGCGATTTCGAGGGCACACCTTATAACGGCATTGTCTATACCATGACGGATGACACGGGTAAACCGCTGTGTACGCCCGTCAAGTCCTCCCTTATCGGGAAACGCTACGGTTACGAGGGGTTGGAAAAACGTATAGATTACAATTCCCGCGAATACAAAGCCCGTAGATGGCAGCCGAAGATACGGAACGACGTGGCACTTGCCGTGCATGGTTGCCGTGGCAGCCGGGAAGAATTTATCCGCCTGCTTGCCGGAAAAGGCATAGACGCGGTGTTTCGTGAGAACGATGAAGGTCGCATCTACGGCGCAACCTTCATCGACCACAAGAACCGGGAGGTCTATAACGGATCGCGGATCGGCAAGGAGTTCTCGGCAAATGCTTTTGAACGGCTCTTTAATAATCCTGACAACATCCCGAATTTGGATGCTCCTATGCCGGAGTCCGGTCTGCAAAGAGCTTTCTCTTCCGACATGGAAAGTGCCATCGAACAGGCATTCGGGATATTCGACATGGAGCCGAACGGTCCTGACCCGCAGGAAGAGGCACTTGCCCGAAGGTTGCAACGCAAAAAGAAGAAGAAACGCCGTTCCCGCGGAATATCATAGTTATCGAATTTATCAATGTTTAAATTAATTTATTATGCAACAGGAAGATGATTTAAGAGGGCTGGCAAAAGTCATGGAGTTCATGCGTGCCATTTCCATAATGTTTATCGTCATTCACGTCTATTGGTTCTGTTACCGGGCATTCGTGGATGCGGGTATCAATATCGGAGTGGTCAACAGGATACTCCTGAATTTTCAAAGGACGGCGGGGCTTTTCAGCAACCTGCTGACAACAAAAATCTTTGCCATTATATTTCTTGCCCTTTCATGTCTCGGGACAAAGGGCGTGAAGAGCCAAAAAATGACATGGAACAGGATATACGCCGCTTTCCTTTCTGGGCTGGTACTGTTCTTCATGAACTGGTGGATGCTTGACCTGCCTTTCAGCCCGACGGTCAATGCCGCCATATACACGGTAACTCTAACGGCCGGATATATCCTTCTCTTGATGTCGGGTGTGTGGATAAGCCGTATGTTGAAGAATAATCTTATGGAGGACGTGTTCAATACCGCCAACGAGAGTTTCATGCAGGAGACAAGGCTCATGGAGAACGAGTATTCCGTCAACCTGCCGACAAAGTTTGTCTATCAGGGCAGGGAATGGGACGGATGGATCAACGTTGTAAACGTTTTTCGTGCGTCCATCGTACTTGGAACGCCCGGTAGCGGGAAGTCCTACGCGGTGGTAAACAACTACATCAAACAGATGATTTCCAAAGGATTCGCTTTATATCTGTATGATTACAAATTTGATGACCTCTCGGTCATTGCCTATAACGAACTGCTTAAAAACATTGACAAATACAAGGTCAAGCCCGAGTTCTACGTGATAAATTTTGACGACCCAGGACGCAGCCACAGGTGCAATCCCATCAACCCGAAATTCATGGCGGACATATCCGACGCTTATGAATCGGCCTACACCATACTCTTGAATTTGAACAAGACCTGGATACAGAAACAGGGTGACTTCTTCGTGGAATCCCCGATTATCCTGCTTGCCGCTATCATTTGGTATTTGCGCATTTATCAGGACGGCAAGTACTGCACCTTCCCCCATGCGATAGAATTTCTGAACAAACCGTATGCGGATATTTTTACCATTCTGACCTCGTATCCATCCCTTGAAAACTACCTTTCACCCTTTATGGATGCATGGCAGGGCGGAGCCCAGGACCAGCTCCAGGGCCAGATAGCAAGCGCGAAAATCCCGCTATCGAGGATGATTTCACCGCAGCTCTATTGGGTCATGACCGGCGATGATTTTACATTGGATCTGAACAATCCGGAGCATCCGAAAATCCTTTGCGTGGGAAATAATCCGGACAGACAGAACATCTATTCGGCGGCATTGGGGCTGTACAACTCCCGTATCGTGAAGTTGGTAAACAAGAAAGGACAACTGAAATCTTCCATCATTATAGACGAATTGCCCACGATATATTTTCGCGGTATCGACAACCTGATAGCCACCGCACGAAGCAACAAGGTGGCCGTCTGTCTCGGTTTTCAGGACTTCTCCCAGCTGACCCGTGACTACGGTGAGAAAGAGGCGAAGGTAATCCAAAACACAGTCGGCAATATCTTCTCAGGACAGGTGGTCGGGGAAACGGCAAAGAACCTTTCGGAGCGTTTCGGAAAGATACTCCAACAGCGGCAATCCATATCAATCAACCGGCAGGATACCTCCACTTCCATCAACACGCAACTGGACTCCCTTATTCCCGCTTCCAAAATCGCCAATCTTTCGCAGGGCACATTCGTAGGCAGCGTGGCGGACAACTTCGGGGAAGAGATAGACCAGAAGATTTTCCATGCCAAAATCATTGTTGACAACGAGAAAGTTGCGGCGGAAACGAAAGCCTACAAGAAGATACCCGTCATCAACGAGTTCAGAGATGCGGACGGCAACGACATCATGCAACAGCAGATAGACCGCAACTATTCCCAAATCAAGGCGGATGTAGTGCGGATAATCGAGGATGAGATAAACCGCATAAAGAACGATCCCGACTTGAAACACCTGATACCACAGGAAGAAAATGACAAGGACAATGAATAGCAATTGACAGACCGCTTTTTTATTTCAGCCTGCAAAGGTCGTCCCGTGCCTTTTGGATTGAGCAAGGTCAAGCCCTAACGGGTTTCCGCAAAAATCTTCCGCGCTTCGCTTGCGGTATTTTTCCGGAAAAACCTTGCACAATCCGGCATGGGACGGTATGGCAGGCAAGAAATAAAATATCGGCTCACGAGCCGTGAAATGTTTAACTCAAAAATAAAAGGTATGAGTAGAAGCAACTTCACCCCGATGAAAAGATTCCACGAAATCATTGACCATTATGGTCTGAGACTGATGGAAGTCGGGACAAACCACCTGAGAGTATTCTCCGAAGGTCGGAAACTTTTCGATTATTATCCGCTAAGAATGAAACTCTTCGATTACCATGACTGGTGCCAGCTGAGCTATCCGTCTCTTATTGAAGGTCTGGATAAGTGGGAAACGGAACTTGACGGAATCATCCAAAAACTGATGGTATCACCCCGATAAATATTCAATTATGAAGGACAACAATAACACAAGGCTCGTTTGGAACAACATTCCTGACTGGGCGATTTTCGCATTGGAATACGGCATTGAAGAGGAACTGTTTCTGAATGAAGAAGAACTGAAAATGATAAGTAATTTCATTGCCGAGAATTTTCCGAACGGATACACGATGAGCGTGGACTGGAAATCATACAATGAGTTTGATCATAACCCTGCCTTCGGAAAACCATGCAAGACCTACACGGTCCGGTTTTGTAACATCTAAATCAAATGGATATGAGAAAGATAACATTGAGCGAATACAACGCCATTCCGGAAGATTACCGTGGAATCTGGACTGTCGAGCGTTGGGACTTGCCGGATTGGGCGGAAATACGTGAAAAGCACATCGGCAAACGCACCATGATGGTCTATGACAATGGCACGTGCCTGCTGGTTGAAGGAATGGGTTTTGAAATCGTGGATGACAGTTCATGGAAAAAGCCAGATGAAGTCAGACAGAAAATAGAAGACCTCTATTTGAAATTCTACAGCGGACGGGGACGCGAGCCTCATTACGCCGAATGTGCAATCCGATGGAATGACACACTGGAATCGGTAGAGGTAAGGATCGCTTTGTCTGTGGATTACGACCCGGAAAAGGACGATGAGATATTCTATTACTGCAACGGGCTGAATGACCTGAAATCATTGGCTGATAAAAGTATGGAGGACTTTACCATAGCAGAGTGTCTCGGTTTCGGCATATACGAAGAACAGTTACAAACAACTTAAAATTATCGGATATGAAAATCAAATGTCAGGAACACTACGACAAGGTCATGGAGTATGCCAACAGCATTGGCGACACAACCTTTCAGAAATGTATCGAACGCCTCAAACAATGGGAGACAAATTCCAACAGCAGGTATGAAATTGAACTCTATCGGGATTTCGCACCGTATTCATTCGGATTCGCGGAAAGGACTCCGGAAGGACAAAACGGTATTGTAGGCGGATTGCTCTACCACGGCAGGCCGGATGAATCCTTTGCCGTAATCATGGAGCCGTTCCACGGCTGGAGCATACACACGTAAAATGAAAATTCCAATTCTGTTGCCAAATTTGTGCGGAAGGGTGCAGCTGTATTTCATATCAATGCGCCCTTTTGCATATTTTAATATGCCTTATAGGGTAACGGGAACAACTGTGGCAATATTTTTGATGTATTTTAATTGCAAGATTTGCCGGATTCACGGGAAAATATTATCTTTGCAAAAGAATTAGCTCATCAACCATGTAGTTGAAGGAGTTACGGAGGCGGCCGTAAAAGGTTAGCCTCTTGCTTTTTTTATAGCCCCCTGTATCAATGCAATCAGTTCATCGGGAGTACTGATGCTGCCACCCTCACCTTGTTTCCATTCCTCAAACTCTTTAAGCTTTTTCAATGATTGATGACGATATTCCGACAAGAACGCTGTCCAAAGCAGTACGTATGTTTCCCTTACTTCCAATATTACGAAATAGGTTTCATCTTCTGTTTCAAGTGCGATACAAACCCGGTTGTTTGACCGCTGCCGGGCCTGTCTCCAGAATTTCAAGTTCCACTTGCCGGTATTCTCGACGGTAGGACGTGCCCACGGCATACATTCACAACGGCGTAAATCCGGTTCACGATCGGATTCAATCTCCCCTTTGTGGGTCATATGATAGAATGTATAAGCCCTTTCCTGAAAGGCCGGATGGTATTTCATCGCCAGTTTGTGGGAGCCAAAAGCAGCCTTATGCCTGATGAAATCACGCTCGAACACTTCATAGACGGCATCAATATAAGCCTTGTAGTTGCCTCCGTAATCTTCAAGGCAAATCTTTTCCGGTAATAAATCCTTGTCTATCATTGCACCTGATGCCAAACAAACAGATTAAACTTATTTTCCCGATAAAGAGTGCTGCGCATAAGTTGGTATCCGGAACGCCGGCGTATTCTTTCTATTACTTCCATTTTGGCTCTACTGTCGTGCAAACCTCTATGGACATACGACAATGCACCAATAAACAAGTCTGCCAAAGCGACAAGTTCAAGCTCATGTGAACGGACTTGTTGCACGCGCCGTATCATCTCGCGGTCAAAATCGTATCGGCTATTACAAAGATATTCATGAAGTCTCTGTACTTTGGACTCTCCTTGGGTATCTTTGATGTCAAGATAAATATTATACGAATTTCCGGGTTCAAGCAGTGTCTTCAGAAGACGGAAATAACATTTGTAATAGAACTCATCATGCGTCTGACAGAATGCCTCGTGGTGCAGTTCACTTTTGTCCGGTATGATGAATGCCCTGAAATGCAAATCGGGATTATCGAAAAAGAAATCTACCAGTGCAAGATAAAAATCGGCACGCGCAGGGGAAACCTTATTCCACTTCACCTCAAATTTGGGGCTTAACCGGTATTTTATTTTCAAGGCCCTGAGTTGTCGGGCTATTTTTTTCTTATTGTCGTAAGAACACCAAATTCCTCCCAACACCATCGCTTTTTGGCAATCATGTTCAAGGTGGCAACTTTCATCGCAATATATATTGTAAGTCCTATCCATATCAGTTACAAAGGTACTATTTTTATTTGAAATGTAGATGGTTTGCGTATTCTATTTACAATAAGTGTTTTATGCAAAAGTTCTTATTCCATATTCCTCTATAAAAATCCATCATAAGCCCCGCTTCCCTTGACAAGTCCCTTCGTGGAAGGTAACTCGGAGGGCGATACCTTCCACGTTCAGGCCTGCGGTTTTCGCGCAAAAAATTCCCTGCGGTAATTTTTCACCCGAAAAAACGCTCCGGTATCGCCGTCCGAGTTGAGAGACAGGTCGGGACTTAGCAAGCGAAGCGACCTACGACGCATAGGACGAGATTAAAAAACATCAGACGGACGTCTTTTGCCAATATATGATGTCCCAATGGATTACGCCGTCAACATCTCCAATACAAAATCTTCTTCCTGTCTTATAGAGTGACACAAGGAAGCGGGGACTAAAGACAGCTCGCTCCCAACTCTGCATAATACAATTTTCTTTTTGTCGGTTTCGTGTTTCGTGTTGTTCGTGCCGTTTTCTACCGCCTTCCCTTCCATCTCTGCCGTTTTTTCTTGTTTGGGGCTTGCCATTTGCGTGTCCCTGCTCTCTTCCGACTATTATTCGGTCGTTTTCCCTGCTTTTGCCTTTGATTTTCCCGTTTGTCCGTCCCGTGTTTTTCCTCCTGCGGTGAAACATGATGACAAGTGATGAAATATATCGTCTAACGCATTGTAAGCTAATTATTTATCAAAATCCATCCTATATATTTGCACCGACAATTCATAGTTATCAACTTAAAAAACTCAAAGTCATGGCAAAGAAAAATGGAAGGGACGATCCCCCTAAACCGCAAGTCGTCGAGAACGAACAGATGAGCGACATTGTGTTCATCCTCGACAAGATGGAACTGATTTTACAGGCCGTGTCCGAAATCGGAAAGGACGGCAGGTACAGGACGGTTCCGGCAGACAAGGAACACCAAAATTCCTTTCTGAAAATCGACCGTTACGCCAACCTGTTCGAGAATTTCCTGAAGAACTTCTGGAGCCAGCTCAAAGACCCGACACGGTTCGGCATCCTCTCCGTCAAGGAGGACACGTTGGACAACCCGGAAGTAAGGCAGGCGGTCGAGGACATCGCGGCAGGAAAGCAGACCAAAGCCGTGGAGGAATTTCTAAAGAAATACGAGATTGTCCCCCGCGACAAGGAAACCCAAAGTATAAACCATCAAAATCAAGAAGAAATGGCAAAGAAAAATGAGACCCCGCAGCAGGCAGCCCAGGATGGCGGCCAGCAGCAACCCAAGTACCGTTACAACGAGTCCATGATCAACTGGGAGGAACTGAAGAACTTCGGGCTGTCCCGCGAGTATCTTCAAGAACGCGGACTCCTTGATCAGATGCTCAAGGGCTATAAGACCAACCAGGTCGTGCCCATCAGCATGAACTTCGGTTCCGCCGTATTGCGCACCGACGCACGCCTGTCATTCCAGCAATCCGTCGGCGGTCCGATTGTCCTCGGAATTCACGGCATCCGGCAGAAACCCGAACTTGACCGTCCGTATTTCGGGCATATCTTCTCCGAGGAGGACAAGAAGAACCTGCTTGAAACAGGCAACATGGGGCGTGTCGTGGAACTGAAGGGGCGCAACGGCGAATACATCCCTTCTTTCGTCAGCATAGACAAACTGACCAACGAGGTGGTCGCCGTTCGTGCGGAGAACGCCTTTATCCCGAGGGAGGTCAAGGGCGTACAGCTCACCGAACAGGAGTTGAACGACCTGCGTGAAGGCAAGAAGGTGTTCATCGAGGGAATGATTTCCAACAACGGCAAGGAATTCGATGCCCACATCCAGGTCAATGCCGAGCGAAGGGGCATCGAATATATCTTCGATAACGACAAACTTTTCAACCGCCAGTCGCTGGGCGGTGTGGAACTGTCCAAGCAGCAGGTGGAGGACCTCAATGCCGGCAAAGCCATCTTCGTGGAGGGAATGGAACGCAAGGACGGAGAGATATTCTCCTCGTATGTCAAGCTGGACGAGACCACGGGCAGACCGGCATACACCCGCTACAACCCCGACTCACCGGAGGGCGCACGCGAGATTTATATTCCAAAGGAAATCAACGGCGTGAAAATCACCGCGGAGGAACAGCAACAGCTCCGGGAGGGTAAGACCATTTTCCTCAATGACATGGTGAACCGCAAGGGCGAAGAGTTCTCCTCGTTCATCAAGGCGGATCTGGAAACGGGACGGTTGAGTTATTCCCGCACCCCTGACGGTTTCGAGCAACGGGAAGAGTTCAAGATACCCGATAAGGTATGGAACGTCAAGTTGAGCCGGGAACAGCGTGCCGACCTCCAGAACGGCAAGTCAGTATTGGTCGAGGGCATCAAGGGTTACGACGGCAAGACCATCTCCCAGTATGTCAAGGCGAACTTCAACCAGGGCAGGCTGGACTTCTACAACGAGAACCCGGACCGTAAGCGTGACGCCTCGCAGCGCAACGTGGTGACGGGCGCACAGAAGCAGGGACAGGAACAGAAGAGCCGGAAATCCAAAGGCGCAAGCATAGCCTAAGCTAAAGTCAAATGAATGTAAAACCTCAAAAGTCAGTAATATGAACAAGAATAATGGTAACAACACGCCTTTCAAGGCGGAAGACGTGAACTGGGACGAACTGGCAGGCATCGGCATATTGAAGGACGAACTGGAAATCTCGGGCGAACTTGATACCCTGCTTAAAGGTGAAAAAACAAAAGTCCTGTCACTCAGCCTGGTACTGCTTGGCGTGGACGTGGTGATGGACGCCACCCTGCAACTGGTACGCAAGGACGGAGAGCCGCTGATTGAAATCCTCGGGGTGAAGCCGTCGGCATAGCCATCGGGGAATAACCAATCCAACGAATAAAAAAGTAAATCAATGTCAAACCGCCGTTTCCTGTTTTCCGGTTCCGGTCACGGGGAACGGCTTAAATTTTATCCGAACATGAAAGCAATCATAGCAGAAAAACAGAGTGTAGGCATGGACATAGCCCGCGTGGTCGGCGCAACGGAAAAAAAGGACGGCTACTGTACAGGCAACGGGTATATGGTCACATGGGCATCGGGACACCTTGTGTCGCTGGCATTGCCCGGTACATACAGTTACACGAAGACCACGGCTGATGACCTCCCGATGATACCTGACCCGTTCCGACTGGTATCCAGACAAATCAAGACATACAGGGGAATGGTGACGGACATGGCCGCCTCCCGGCAGTTGAGAGTCATTGACGAGGTATTCTCCAGGTGCGACAGCATTATCGTGGCAACGGATGCAGGTCGCGAAGGGGAACTTATTTTCCGGTGGATCTATTCTTATTTGGGCTACACCAAGCCGTTCCAACGGCTGTGGATCTCCTCGCTCACGGACGAGGCCATCCGCGAAGGCATGGCAAACCTCAGGGACGGCAGCGATTATGACAGCCTCTATGCCGCGGCTGACAGCATGGCAAAGGCGGACTGGTTAGTGGGCATGAATGCCAGCCGCGCGTTGGCGATAGCCTCCGGTTCGGCGAACAACTCCATCGGAAGGGTACAGACCCCTACACTCGCCATGATATGCGCACGCTTCAAGGAGAACCGCAACTTCGTCTCCACTCCCTATTGGCAGCTGCACATCACGCTGAAGCAGGGAGAATCGCACCGGCAGTTCATTCATTCGGAGGAGTTCAAGGACAAAGTAACGGCGGAGGCGGCATACAGGAAAATCACTTCCGCCTCCGTTGCCTCAGTCACCAAGGCGGAACGCAAGAGGACATTCCAACAGCCCCCGTTTCTCTACGATCTGACAGCCCTTCAGAAGGACTGCAACATCCATTATGACCTGACGGCGGACAAGACCCTCTCCATCGCCCAGGCGTTGTACGAGAAGAAACTGATCTCCTACCCGAGAACGGGAAGCCGGTATATCCCCGAAGATGTCATGGCACATATCCCTGCCTTATTGGAGAAAGTCGTGGCCATGTCCGATTTCAAGGAATACGGGAACACTTTTGACCTTTCCTGCCTGAACACCCGGAGCGTGGACAACGCGAAAGTGACCGACCACCATGCCCTGATCATCACAGGCGTCGCGCCACCGGAACTGTCCGAGACGGAATCTGCCGTCTATACCCTGATAGCCGGCAGGATGCTGGAATCCTTTTCCCCATCCTGTGAGAAAGAATCGCTGGTCATGGAATGCACCTGCGAGGGAATGGATTTCCGCTCCCGTTCTTCCGTCATTGTCAATCCCGGCTGGTACGGCGTGTTCCGCAGGAAAGAGGACCGGGACGAGGACGAGCCGGAGGGCAACGGGGGAAGCGCGGTGTTTGCCGCCGGTGGGACCGTTTCCGTAGCCGGGCACGGGCTGGCGCAGAAAAAGACCATGCCCAAACCGCTTTACACGGAAGCAACCCTGCTTTCTGCCATGGAAACCTGTGGCAAGCAAATCAAGGACGAGCAGACGAAAGAAGCCGTCAAGGACTTGGGCATAGGCACGCCTGCCACCCGTGCCGCCATCATCACTACGCTGGTAGTACGCGACTACATCACACGTTCCGGCAAAAGTATCGTTCCGACCGAAAAGGGAATGTATCTCTACGAGGCGGTGAAGGACATGCTCGTGGCGGACGTGGAGCTGACCGGCAGTTGGGAAAAGGCATTGGCGCAAATAGAAGGACATACACTTGACACGGAAACCTTCATGTGCTCCATCCGTGATTACACCCGCAAGGCGACCGGCGAGATACTGCGGCTCGATTTTCAGGCAATGCCCGGCAAAGTCTTCACCTGTCCCAAATGTAAGACAGGGAAGATCCTCATCCGTTCCAAAGTGGCCAAATGCGACCATGACGGGTGCGGGCTGCTGGTGTTCCGGCGCATTCTGAACAAGGAATTGACCGACACCCATCTGGAACAGCTTTTCTCGTCAGGCAGCACCAGGGTCATCAAAGGTTTCAAGGGAAAGAAAGGCGTGTCTTTCGATGCGGCCGTCACCTTTGACACGGAGTATAACCCTATATTCTCGTTCCCGAAACACAATGAGGACAAGAAAAAATAGCACCGTCATTCCAATTCGCGGGCAAAGGTTGCGTACCGCCCCGTTCCACCTGCAAGGTCAAGCCCCTCCGGGTTTCGGGGAAAATCATCCTCGCGCGGCTCCGGTATTTCCCCCGAAAACCTTGCCTGTGGAGGCGGTACGCGCTCCGGCCCTTGAAATTGGAAATGACATGTCTCACCTATATAATAATGTAAGGTCATGAAAACAAGAGAATGTATCGAAAGGCTCAGGACAAGCGGACGGATACGGATTGCGGCATTGGCTGTTGTCGCCTTCATCGTGTTCAGCTATCTCCATTCAAGAGGCATATCACCGGTATGGGCGGCGGTCGCCATCGTCTGTTTCAGGGGATTCTTCAGGTTCATCTACAGGATTGCCTGCTTCCTGCTGGCTGCGGCGATACTGTTCTGCATCCTCAGTTATCTGGTCTTCTGACAATACTGGGATATGAAACGTATATACCATACAGGTTTCTGTAAATCCTTACAGAACAGAGCTGTCCTGCCGGGCGGCTCTTTTTGTATTCCAAACTTAAAGATGACAACGACAAGAACACGGACAAAGAAGCAAATACAGCCATTGACAGACCGAAGAACTACCGGGCAAAGTTGGCAAACGCTTCTTTCGGACGGCAAGGTCGGGCCTTTCAGGTTTCGGGAAAAATCATCCTCACCGTTCCGGCTCCGGTATTTTCCCCGAAAACCTTGCCTTACCGGAAGCGTTCGCCGTAAAGCCCTTGTAGTTCAACGGGCTGCCAAAGCCCGAGTATTCACCAATAAAATAATAAAGTCATGAATCAAGCAATCGTTTCAAGACCGCCGTCGGCGCCGCCCTTGCAGATACGCATGCCGATGCCGGTAACGAGAAAGAAAAGGACAGTGGAGCCGGAACCGGCAGTCAAATTCCCGCCACGAGGAACAACCGGACCGGTACACATCTCCACGTTGTTGAACCCGGTCCTGGAAATATGCCGCCATCCCGACAGGGACAGGCTGCTGGCAGAGTTCTTCAACCAATAAAAAACACGATTATTCACTTTTAAATTCTACAATTATGTTTTTCACAGCAATTCACCAGATGATGACCGATGGCGTGGACCTCACGCTGGTCATCCGTAAAGCGAACGGACAACTGACAGTATCGACACTGCCTAAGTCAAACGGGCTGAAGGACGAAGCCCGGAACCACATCGTGCCTCTGACTGTCAGCGGACTTCCGCAGGAACTGGATGCGGGATTCCTGCAAGCCATCGCCCGGCCGATACAGAAAGCGGCGGGGCTGATTACCAACATGGCACAGTTCGAGGCGCAGGCGGAAAAAGCCGCGTCCGAAAGCAAGGCGGCAAAGGATGCGAAGGCCAAGGAGACGAAAGAGGAGAAGGAGAAGCGGGAGAAGTACGAGAAACACCTCAAGAAAGCGGAAGAACTGATTACCGCCAAAAACCACAAGGATGCCGTCACCGCACTCGGGCAGGCACGCCTTTACGCCAAGCCGCAAGACCTGAAGAAGATTGACGAGATGGTGGCGGAACAGAAAAAGGCGATGAACCAGGGCAGTCTCTTCGAACTGATGGAAGATCCCGCGCCGCAACCACAGGTACAGGCACAACCACAACCACAACAGGCGCAAGCATCTCGGCAACCACAGCAGGCACCGCCATATCCGCCGCAGCAACAAATGCGGCAACGACCGATGGCCGGACAGCGGAACTCGCAACCGGCAATGTGGCCGACACAGGAACCATCCAAAAGACCGATGCAACACCAAAATCCTGCTCCTGCACAGCCGCAATACAGTGCACAGCCACCGATGCCACCGCAACAGCCACAACCTGCATACGGCGGGCAGTATGACGCGCACTGGCAGGAACAGTCCTGTCACCGGGAGGATATGTACCCGCAATACGGGCAGGAGGAACCTACTTACCGGCCGGAGGATTACGAGGAATATCCCGATTTTCCCCAATCCATGTTAGAATCCCATGTTTCACATTACGCTCAAACAGTTTAAGATTATGGCACTCGAAATCACAGGAATGACACGCTCATTCACATTCAAGAAAGGCAACGGGATGGTCACACTTGACGATCCGAACCCGTCGGACAGCCCGGAAATGGTCATGAGTTATTACTCCAACTTCTACCCGGAACTGACAACGGCAACGGTACACGGGCCGGTCATCAAGGAGGACAAAGCCGTGTACGAGTTCAAAACCACCATCGGAACGAAAGGATAGAAAACCATGAAGAAGAACAGTAAAAAAGAGAAATCATGTGTACCATTGGACGGACAACGGCTGGGACAGCTGGCAAGGCTCATCATCGGGCAGACACAACGGAATGTGCGGTACGGGGTGAACAGGGAAGAACGGATTGCGGCTCCAAGCGGGGCCGTGATTCTTTTCTGAACACGCCACTGGCTCCGGTTGCACAAAAAAGCCTTGTCGTGGAGACATACGACGGTCTCCGATGCAATGACATGAATGTAATCACGCGGGAAAACTACAGGTTCCTGCGTGATTCCTTTTTCAAGTACGCCGCACTGTTGCAAAAGGAAGCGGCGCACATACCCGGAAACAGTATCGGGGAAGGCATTGCCAGGTTGTACGACGAGATGGACGCGCTTGTCGGTGACGACCTGAATGTCAATATCGAGCAGGAAGGAGGCAGGCTATTCTTCCGTTTGTGGAAAAACCATCAATGGGGAAAATACACGCTGTATTATTTTCCGGTGAAGTTCGTGGAATCGCTCAATCCTGCCTTAAGTAGGATTGCCATTACTTTTATCCACAAACTAATGAAAGCCAATGGTATCGGCACTTTTTTGGATGACGATGATACGGAATATATGTTCGAGATGCTTTCGGAAGATGACGGCCCCGGTTCACCGGACGGAAAGGAACGGATGAAATTGCTGAATTCCTACCGGAACGGTAAAATCAAGAGGCTGCTCAAGAAAGTGGAGTCGAAATCCTATTACAAGGACCTGTCGAAAGCCCTCGAATCGTACAATCCCCAAAACGGATTCGAACGGCCGTTAATCGACGTGATGAAGCGGGGGCTGCCGTTCCTGGCTCCGGAACGGGGCATCATGGGGTACGGGTATGACGCCTTCTACTCCGAGAATCCGGATTTCCATCCGATGTATCTGCAACAACAGATAAGGATTGTCTATGATACAGAAGATGTGGTATCCGAATATCTTGTCGACTATTACAATTCCTGTAGCCGGGAGACATACGACATCATTCCGGTGACTGTCTATGACCTGTCGCCCGATACCGAAGAACAGTTCCGGATGGATGACTACCCGGAACGCTTTTTCAAATGGGCGGACGAATTTATCAATATAACCTGTTAAACGATGCTGGAAACGAATGAACTTACAAGAAAACTGAGGATGTTGCTCCATCCGCGGGCGGCGTTGATTGTCTATTCCGAAGAGAACGGCAGACATTACTCCGGTGAGAACAACCATTTCCTTGAAATAAGGGATATCGGAAAGGACGGCAAGATGGGCGAAGGGCGTCCTGTCACGGTGGAATTCATGAACGAACTGGTACGCGGATATTCCGAGAGGCGTAGCACCACGCCATACGGGAGAACCCCCTCCAATATGCTGTGGTGCGACTCCCGCAAAGGCAGCGAGAAGTACGTCTGGTACAATCTTCCACGGAAAAGGATGATGTTCTTCAAGGAGTCGCTCAAGGTTGAGAACGCGGAATACAACCTGCCGGGAATCATTTACGAGACAAACGGGAACAGCCTGAATGTCTATGCCTGCAAGGACAAGGAACTGACAGGGAAAACTGAACTTTATGCCGCGCCGTTCTTCAACGTCACAGGCGCGAGCGTCTGTTTAGGTTCGGCTAAAATAGAGAAGCCGAAAGACCTGACCTATGCAAACCTGTTGGAATACTGGGAGAAGAAATTCTGGCTGACGGAGTTCTCGCATCTGGGAGGCGGCGGCAATCCCACCAAGTCCAACCTGGTGCTGGTGACGAAGGCGGCAAAGGACAAGCCCTTCGACCTCGAAGAGCTGAAACCGTTAAGGAATCTGAAACTTAAAGACATACTGAAATGAAAAGAGTACATTATATCGACAACTACCTGATAAACCCGCAGCATCCGGTGACGGTAAACATTATCGGTGCGGGTGGAACCGGCTCGCAGGTGCTGACCGGCCTGGCGCGGCTGGATGTGACACTCCGGGCACTCGGGCATCCCGGGCTGTTCGTGACACTTTACGATCCGGACATCGTGACGGAAGCCAACATCGGACGCCAGCTGTTCGGGTATTCGGACATGGGACTGAACAAGGCGCAATGCCTTGTCACCCGTATCAACAACTTCTTCGGGAACGACTGGAAAGCGGTGCCGGATATCTTTCCGGCCATGCTGAAAAATGCTTGCCGGGATAATATGGCAAACATCACCGTCACTTGTACGGACACGATAAAATCACGCCTCGATTTATGGAAAATCCTGAAGTCCGTATATATTCCGGAGTACCACGATGATATAACCCCGCTTTATTGGATGGATTTCGGGAACACGCAGACATCAGGACAGGTCGTCCTGGGAACCGTGCCGAAAAAGATAAAACAGCCTGCATCCCAGTTATATGAAACGGTCGGATCGCTGAAAGTAATCACCCGGCTGGTCAAATACGCGAGGGTAAAGGAAGAGGATTCCGGTCCGAGCTGCTCGCTGGCAGAGGCATTGGAGAAGCAGGACCTGTTCATCAACTCCACATTAGCCCAACTCGGATGCGACATCCTCTGGAAAATGTTCCGCAAGGGGATGATAGAGCATCATGGGGTATTCCTGAATTTGGAAACGATGAAAGTCAATCCGATCATGGTGTGATCCGCCCTTAAACGGGATGTGGCCCTCAATGCCTGTCCCGTTTACCAATATTCCACTTCAATTTTGAATCATTTTCACGATACCGCGATGGGAATCAGCCATATACGCGGCTATTTGTCTAAATTTAACACAAATTTCCTTCCTGATTTTGCCATTTTGTATTAACTTTGCATCTCAATAAAAGGTCTTGAAATGTGATATGAACAATGACGCTCCCCTTTGGGAACGGGAAATGTATTTGCAGTGACTTTGAATATGGAATGTTTTGAAAGGATATGTTATAAAATCATAAATAGGAGAAGTATTTCCGGGGTTTGCTTGGAAATGCGGAATCTTTTATTACCCCCCCCTATGGAATAAACTCTATAACAGAGAGTTACGGTACTTTATGTCCGGGCGGCATACGGCACACGCGAAGTGTCTGTATGCTGTCCGGACTTTTTTGTTTAACCAGTTCGCATGGAACCATCGTAAACCAATGAGGATATGCTTATGAGACACCGCACCAAACCGACCGTTTCCTTCACGAGGCGCCTGATACTGTTGCTTGTCCCGGCACTGATGCTCGGCACGGCAAGCCGGGCAAGTGACTCGCTGGTTACCCGCTACCATTACGGTCGCTCGGACATCGACCTCCGGCTGCACGACAACCGGGCGGCAATAGACACCCTGTTCCAACGGCTGGACGCCGCGCTGCGGCATCCGGGCAGGATCTCGCTCCGCCTCGACGCCTACAGCTCTCCCGAGGGCTCCGCCGTCGCCAACAGGCGCCTGTCCGAAAAACGTGCCCGCCTGCTGCTGGAATACATCCGCTCGCGTGTCGCCGTTCCCGATTCCATCCTGACCGTCCGCTCCCACGGTGTGGACTGGGAGGGTCTTGAGTCGCTTGTCTCGGGGTCCGATATGCCCTACAAGGAGGAGGTGCTCGCGATACTCCGCGACACTCCCGAATGGATATTCGACGACTCGCGCCGTGTCGTGGACGGGCGCAAACGTCAGCTTGGCATGCTGCGGGGAGGCAGGCCTTACGTTTACCTGTCAGACAACGTGTTCCCCCTGCTGCGCCGTTCCTGTGTCACCGTCACCATAGATAAAGAGGACGCGGAGCGTCCGGTGGAAAAGCCCGCGGAGGAAAACCTGCCGGCCGGTCGGCAGACACAAGACGATACACGGACGGAAACGGAACAGCACCGGGAAGCGTCCGCCACACATCCTGAAGAAACAGCACTTCCGGCAGCGGAAAAAGAAGCGGCGGAAATTGCCGGAAAGCCCGCGGTCCCGCCCCGGGAGCAAGACGGCCCGTTCCGTCCCGTCCTGGCGGTCAAGACCAACCTGCTCGAATGGGCCGGCGTCATGCCGGATTTCCGCCGTTACACTTTCGTGCCCAACCTGGAGCTGGAATATTATTTCCTTGACCGCTGGTCCGTCTCCGGCAAGGGCAGCTATATCAAGCGCGGCTATGGCGGCGACAGGTTCTTCGCCGTGTCGTCATGGAGCCTTGAACCGCGCTGGTGGCCGTGGGGTGACGGACGATTCCGTTGGCTCTACCTCGGCGTTTACGGACAGGCGGGCGACTATGACGTCCAGAACGACCGCATGACATTCGACGGCGCCACGGGACGGTTCTGGAGCACGGGAGTGTCACTCGGTGCCGCCATCCCCTTCACGGACCGCGTCGGTGCCGACATCGGGCTGCGCGGCGGCTATCGCCACAGTACGGTGCGGGACTACACTCACGAGGCCGGTGCGGACTATCTTGACCGTGCAGGCACGAAGAACCATTGGGGCATCACGGGAATCAACGTCTCCCTGTACTGGCGTTTCGGTAAAACAACAAAAAGACAGCGGCCATGAGAAATTACAGATACCTTATATACATGAAAGCCGTGCTGCCCGCCCTGCTCGTGTGCCTCGCCGGCGGATGCGTGGAGCGCGAACTGACGGAACGCCCGACCGACGGAGTGCTCCGCGTGGAGTTCCGGTGGCCGGAAGAGTGTGAGCCGGACGGTACGCAGGTCTTTATACACACCCCGGACGGTACACTGTACACGTCCCAATCATGCGACGCTTACAGCCACGAGTTCCGTCTGCCGCGGGGCGTCTATTCCATACGCTCGGTGAACACGGGGCCTGTCAACGCCGACTGCACCGACGCGAGTATCATCCGCGCTCGGACGGACCCCGCGAAAGGCACGCTGCTGAACGTGGGCAACGTCTGTTGCACGGGAGCGGACAGGATAGAGGTCACCGGTGGAACCCCCGCGGAGGTGACCCTGCATCACCGGAACGCGGTCAAGACCATCCGGTTCGAGCTTGACACCGAAGAGGTAGGCCCGTTCGAGACGATGGAACTGCGCCTTTCGGGCATCGTGCCTTCCGTGTGCGTCTCGGACGGTTCCGACGCCGGGGAGCCGGAAGGAGCCGTGGAAACGACGGTAGAGGTAGAGACAGACAGCAGGAACGTTTCCGCGACGCGGCACACGGCATCGATGTCCGTGTTCGGCTGGAGGGGCGGCAACACGCTTACCGCCACCGTCCACCGTGCCGGCGGTACGATCGAGGATGCCCTCCCGCAAGAGATAGGCAGCCTGCTGGACGAGCTTTCCGAGAGCGGCGGTACGGTCCGCATCACGCTGAGGATGCCGGACGGCGGCGAAATCGGCGTCTCCGTCACGGTGAGTTCCTGGCAGGAAGGCACCGGGTCCGGAACGGTCGGATGACCGCATAAATGAAAAGATGAAAAGATTAATTTAACGTTATAAAAACTAAGGATATGAAAAAGATTTTTATTTCCCTGCTGGCTACAGCAGCCCTAGCCGGTTGTTCCGGCAATGAAGAAAACCTTGCCATCGACGACGGCCGCCCCGTGCCCATCGAACTCAACGCAGGTGTCAACACGCTCTCCAGAGCGGTCATCTCCTCCGGTTCCGAAATCAGCAATATCGGAATCGCGGGATGGGAGGCGAAAGAGAACGACGCCAAGTACACGACCGAACCCACGTGGCACACGCACCTCACCACCACGGCCAGCACGTCAGCCCACAACGTGACCTGGCTCGCGCAGCAGTATTACAACGCCGACGAGACCATTTACACGCACATGAAGGCGTGGCATCCCTGCGGTGATTTTGTGACCAGCCCGATTGAAAACAACAAGGTGACATTCTCCAACGACGGTACCGTTGACGTGATGATGGCCGATGTTGTCAAGGGCAACAAGACCCTCGGGGTTTCCGGTCCGTTGCAGTTCAAGCATAAGACCTCCCAGATCAAGTTCAAGGTCAAGAAGGGCACCGGTCTTACCGACGGGACCAAAATACAGAAGATCGTCATTAAGGACGCCCAGCTTCCCACGGGATTCGACATTTCCCAAGACTATAAGACCCCGGACGCGATCACTTACGCCGAGGCTGCCGACCTTCAGATACCGAATCTCAACAGCAACCAGGTAATCGGTGACGAGGCACCGGTGGGTGACCCGGTGATGATCCGCCCCACGGGTACCAATGATTTCCTGATCGACGTGACCACAAGCGGGGCCACCTATAAAGACTGCAAGGTTACGCTTACCGGCGGCGCGAAAATGGATGAAGGCTACTCCTACACGATCACCCTCACCTTCGGACAGGCAGGCCTTGAACTTACAGCCATAGTGGATGAATGGAAGTCGGCGACAGGCGGTGCCGAACTCCAGTAATACATGAACGTATCCGATATGAAAAGAATAGGAATATACTTGTTCACGGTTATGGCACTGTGCGCCTGCTCCGGAGGGGACGACCCTGATGTGTCTCCCGTTCCGGAACAGGTGCCGGTGGTGCTGGACGCGGGCATACCCGTGGCCAGCCGTGCCGTCATCGAGAACGGCGGCAGCTTCACTGCGGGCATAGGCGGCTGGGAAACCGCCGCCGCGTCAGCGGACTATTCGGCAGCGGCGACCTGGTACACCACGGCAGGCGTCACCGCGTCCGCCTCGGCACGCGCGGTGACACTCTCCGAGGCGCAGCACTATAACGGAAACAACGCCGTGCGCACCTATATGCTGGCGTGGCATCCCGCCGGGGAGCCCGCGGACGGCAAGGTGTCCTTCCCCAATGCCGACGGTACCGTGGACGTGATGCTCGCAAACACCGTATCCGGCTCTAAGGATGACAATACGGGCAAGGTGCTGGAGTTTACCCACCGCAGCACCCAGCTCAAGTTCAAGGTGATTGCCGACCCCTCGCTGCCGGAAGGCACGGAGGTGAGGCGCATCACCGTGAAGGAGGCACAGCTGCCCGTGGGGTTCGACCTCGCGGCCGGCAAGGTCCTCTTCGGGGCGGCGTCGCCGCTGGACGTGCCGGGACTGGAGACTCCCGTGGAGATCACGGGCAAGACCGCCACGGCAGGCATGCCCGTGATGGTCATGCCCATGAGCGGGAACACGGTCAAGCTGGAGATAGAGACCTCGGCGGCGACCTACAGTGACGTGACCGCCACCATCGACGGCGACAGCGACTTCGTGGAGGGAAAGGCGTACGCCATTACACTGACTTTCAAGCAGCAGTCGCTCGGGCTCTCCGCCATTGTCGCGGAATGGACAAGTGGCACGGGCTCTGCCGAAGTGCTATAACGATAAATACGCGGGAAATGAGAGACAGGCATATTTTGAGAGACAGACTTATTTTGATACCGGCGCTTCTGGCACTCGCGGCGGCCTTTCAAAGCTGCTCCGGCGAGGATGTCCTTCAGGTAGCTGACGGCGGGCCGGTGCCGGTGTCTCCCTCGGTGAAAGTGGAAGAAGACATCACCGACCCCGCGGGGACAGGCGGCTTTGCCGATGGTGAGGACGCCTTCCGCCTGTGCGCGTTCCTCCTGTCCGCCGATGAAGGAGAGCCTTCCGACTGGACCGTGAAGCCCAAGACGGAGGCGTTCGAGAACGAGCCGGTGGACGTGAAGGGCGGCGTTCCGACACTCCGGAACCCGAAATACTACCCGCCGCACGTGAGCGGCAGGAAACTCCGGTTCCATGCCTACGCCCCGGCGGCGAACGGCATGTACAACAAGGGCAACGGTGAAAACCCGCCCACGGTGGACTACGCCATCACCGGTCAGGAGGACATCATGACCGCCACGGTGACGCAGCCCGACGACGGCATCGGCGGCGCGGCACAGGGAGAGAAGCAGCTGCAACCGTCATTCCGTTTCCACCACCTGCTCAAGCGGGTCACCTTCAAGTTAGTGAAAGGCGAAGGGTTCGCCTCGAACATCAACGCGTCCACCATCCGGATCGCGGACTGCCGGACGAAGGCCCGGCTGGACATCGTGAGCGGGGAGCTGGCATTCAAGGGAGAGGCGACGGGACACGTCCAGGTGACGGGGACATGGACCATCAAACCTCCGGAAGAGGCGCTGGAGCTTCCCAACGTGCACCTGCTGTGCGAACCGGGAAAGGATCTGACCGTGGAGGTCGTGGTGGCGGGCGTCACCTACCATGCCGAGCTGGAGCTGACAAGCACGGACCCGGACACCGAGGCGGGTGCCGCGGGAGTGAGCCACCTGGTGACGCTCACGTTCAAGGGCACGGAGGTGGACGCCACCGGAAGCATCGTCCCGTGGGAGGACGTGGGTTCAGCGGATGGAGTAATCCGGTGACCCTTGAACGACGGAACTCCAACGACGGAACTTGAATGATGAATTTTGAATGACAAATCTTGAATAATGAATTTTGAATGACGAACATTTAATCGGGAATGATGAAGATAGCGCGTGATATGAAACGGGTGGCACGGCTCCTGCTCTGCCTGTCACTGCCGGCAGCCTGCACGATGGAAGAGGCCGTGCTGCCGGAGCCGTCCGACGGCAAGGAGGTGCGGCTTGAACTTTCGGCACGGGTGCACGCGGCAGGCGCACCGGAAAGCCGGGCGCTCGGGGATAATGAGAACTTCCCCGCCGGGGACTACCGTTTCGGCACATGGATATGCTACAGCGACAGCCTGCCGAAGTTCGTGCCCTCCAAAATCGGGTACGCCAACTTGCAGACCGACATGAAAGCCACCGCGAACGGCCAGACGTGGAAATACACCTTCGAAAACGGAAGGGACGGCACGCTGAACGTGAGCCGCGGCGTGCCGGTACACATCTACACGTTTTATCCCAGGCCGCAAAACGGTCCGCATACCACGCGGCTCGACAGCGTACCGTTTACCTCGGGACCGACGGACTGGATGTGGGCTGTGGATTCGATTGCCGGAGAAAAACTGGCGGGCGGCAACGTGGAGGTCCCGCTGAAGTTCGGGCACGCCATGACCTGCCTGAGGATAATAATCAAATGCAAATACGCTGGAAGCACGCTCACCTCCATCACCCTGAAGGACAAGCAAGAGCGGATATACACGGGCGGCACCATGAACCTGGCTGAGCAGAATCTGACACTTGACGAGGCCGACCGGACCGGTGAACTTAAAGTCACATACGACAACGCAGCCCTGAGCACGACGGAGAAGGACTTCTATATCTTCATACCTGCGGTGGAGGGCTATGAGGACGGCGATTTCACGCTCTCGTTCGTCTTCGACAAGAATCCCGCGAAGACGGAGTTCTCCATCCCCAAAAAGATAAAGGGCCCCGACGGGACTGACGTATATATCGAGAGCTTCGAGACCGGAAAACGATACACCTACCGACTCACGCTGGACAACCCGGCGACCTTCGTCCCGGCGGGGGTGGACGAAAGTTGGACAACCGAAAACCGTGACATGATATTATGACGATGAAACGACTGGCAAGACATATACTTCTCGTGACCGCCGCGTGCCTGGCGTGCGCCTGCTCGCGGGAGGAGGCGGCAGCTCCGGCACGTGGCCCCGTGAGCTTCGGCATCGACACCCGTGCCATGGGCGACGACGTGGAGGCAGGAACCACCTACCGTATCATGGCATACGACCCGCAGACACTCGCCCTCGAGAAAACGGACACCTATTGGCTGAAAAGTCTCCCGGCGGAGGGAGGCTTTGCCGAACTGACGCCCTGCGTGCTCGATGACGAGGGTAACCATACGGAAGACAAGCAGGAAGACAATTTCAGCGGCACGACGAAAAAGCTCTCCCTGGTGTTCGTCTCGCCGGGAGTGAAGAACAACGACAACGGGTCGTTCGACATCGACCTCGGAATACTGAACTCGGAAAACAAATGCAGGTTCGTGGCGTCAGAGTATCCCGAATCCAAGCAGCTCGGCCCCTACGGGCGCATCACCATGACACACCCGATGAAGGAGTGCCGCTCGCGTATCGGTTTCGAGTTCTACAAGTCGAAGGGAGACGGTGTGGCGGACTTCGATATTGACAACCTCAGGATAGCCGGTGCCGGCGGGGACAAGGAGGTGGTAAGATTCTTCCCGGGCAAAAGGCAGGTAAGGGTGAATGGCGCGGGGGACGGCACGGAGAACAGCCTCGGCATCGCCCTCGACCCGGATGACTCCAAGACCGACGCCAACGGCAACCCGCTCCGCTACGCCACGCCGGAGGACAGGCTGGCGTCCATCGTGTCTGCGATCTACGCGCCCCCGGCGGTGACGGCGGAGGTGCTGGAAAAGGCATCGGGCACGAAGGTCCAGCAGGAAAACCTGGAGAAAGGCACCTACCTGCTGATGCGATGCGAGCTGACGCAGGACGGCCGTGACCCGGTAAACGTGGAGCTGCCGTTGACGACGGACAAGTGGACCGAGATATTGCCCCAGAGGAACTATCTGTACCGTGTGGTGGTCAGTTCGAACTACATCACGCTCTCCGTGGACATTTTCGGGGACGACACGAACGACTGGGAAGAAGGCATCCCGGGTGGTGGCGACGATACCGTCGGAGGCCCTGCCGACAGGATACAGATCGGCACATGGGAGATCGTGCAGGACCAGGACGGCGATGGATGGAAGTTGGAAAGATTGGATGAACAGGTAATAGGGCCCGGAGCGCGGGCGCAATGGAAGAATTGAGACAAGGACTGTATATGAAGTACGAAAATAGAACAAGTGATATGATATCAAAGACATTACGAAAAGGATTTGCCGCATTGCTGCTGCTCGCCGCGGCAGCATGCACGGAAGAAATACCTGACACCGGCACGACAGGCACCGGAGGAAGACAGGCGACGGTAAGCCTGTCCGTCAGCACCACACCGATAGGTGCCGGTATGCCAGGAACGCGCGCCATACCGGACGACATCGACGAGGGAACAGAAGACGGCTACAAGGTCGAGGACTTCTGGCTGATGGAGTACGATGACAAGGGAAACTTGATCGGGACACCCCAGTATTTCGAGTCGGGAGACCTGACGGACGGAGAGACGGCCATCCCGATCATTCTTCCGACCGACGACGGAACCAAATACCAATGCGTGGTCGTGGCGAACACCCACAACAAGGTGTTCGAGGCCGCGATAGGCGACGCCAGCACGATAGACAAGCTCAAGCGGCTGGGACGGAAAATCGAGGGACCTGACGACCTGTATGACAAGGGTGGCAAGGACCTGCTGATGAACTGCGTGATGCCCGTCACGTCCGCCACGGACCGGCTGGACTGCAAGCTCTACCGCAATATCGCGAAGCTGACCCTGACGCTGAAGAACAATGCCGGCTCCGGCGTGCGGCTCAACACGGTGCAGCTATGTAACGTCGCGGACCGCCTGTGCTATGCCAACCGCCTCTACGAGGGGGCGTCGGCACCGAGCCCCACGACATCGGAGGCGGGATTCATTTCATGGAAGGCGGAAACGGTCGGGATTGACGAGGGAGGAGAGCAGGAACTGACCTACTATTTGCCGCGCAACTGCCGGGGCACCACCGACAACGAGCTGACAAGCCAGAAAAATAAGAAAGCACCCGAATATGCCACGTATATCGAGATCATGGCGGAGGACAAGAAGAACGGCACACCGGTGCGCTACCGCTTCTACCCCGGCAAGAACATGACGAACGACTTCAACATCGTGCCCAACCTCCACTACATCCTCCCCATCACGATAGCGGGGAAAGGGGACGCCGGGAGCGACAGCCGCGTGGAAGATCTGGGAAACCTGGAGCTGAAGGAATCCAACTGCTATATCGTCAATCCGCTCAACGGCAGCGCACAGCAGCTATACTCGGTGCCCATCTCGCGCATCAACAGGTTCTGGGGCAGCTCGGACGGCAAGCTGGCGGTCAATGACGACGGAGTGCAGATGGACAACACCATTTCTACTAATACCGTCTGGGTGGCGGAAGTGATATGGCAGGATGCGCCCACGCGGCTCATCGACTTCTGTGACGAGAAAGGTAACCGTCTTGAAGACAAAGACACATACGAGAGTACCGGCTTAGGATACTTCCATTTCAAGCCACGGGAAGGAGCACGCGGCAACGTGCTCGTGGGAGTCAGGAAAGAGAGTGCCGGCAAAAGGTACTACCTGTGGAGCTGGCACCTCTGGATCACGGACTACAACCCCGACGGATACGGAGGCTCCTGGCGGGAAGGAGTCTATTCCTATCCCGTGGCGGGAGGGGCCGTGCACCGATATGCAGGCAGCGGTAACAACAACGTGTGGGACGTCAAGTATAAGGACAAGTTCATCATGGACCGTAACCTTGGAGCGATGGGGGCGTCGGCAGATGCCCCTGAAGCCTCGCGAGGCTTCTATTATCAGTACGGGCGTAAGGATCCATTCCCGTATCCGAAGACTGCGCTATATGACATCAACGGTGAGCCGCAGAGCACATTCACGGCATCAAGCGGAGATTGCGTCAGCATTGTCATAGGTAAAGCACATCTCTACGCCTCCGTGTTCCGACCTTATACCTTCTATGCCGGGGGGAACATCGAATGGGTTCAGGACAACCCTTATACATCGTCCGCATGGAACAACCCCGCCTGGTACACTGATGGTAATGGCAAAAGCATCTTCGACCCGTCTCCGCAGGGATGGAGGCTTCCCGAAAACAACAACATATGGAATATCTTTTCGAATAAAGGAAGGCCGAACGCCAAAGGATATCCGGAAATCGGAGAGTTAGCCTTCAGAAACGGCTGGAACTTCTATATGGGTGGTCTGTCTGTCGGTGAAACAGCCTGGTATCCTGCTGCGAGTATACGAAACGGTAATAATGGAACAGTAGGCGGAATGACCACAGGTAATTATTGGACCTCATTATCTGCCCTTTACTATAATAAAGATGGTGTGTCTCTGATGTCAGGAACTCATTCCAGCGGTTATTCAGTGCGCTGTGTCAAAGAATGAACATTCTTTGGATTAACGTAAATTCCGTTCGTTTCACGGCTCGGCGAACACACTCAGGTGTGTTCGCCGGCTCATATATACGTTTGGGTCTCTGAAATTACGCCGGATAGCCGGCCGCCATTCATACCTATGCTCAAAACAACAAAATATGTCAATTCATCATAAGATATTGTTCGGTTACTTCATATCGGCAGTGGTTGTCATCAGCATGGCAACCATCCTGCTTCATGAGCGCGGGCGGATACGGGATATAGAAAACGAGATGATGGCGGTCGGGCAGGTTCAGCACTACGGGAACACCATCCATCGCCATATCACGATCCTCGCCACCTACGGGGAAACAGCCCTCGCCTGGGACGCGGAGGACTATGCCGCCTACCGTTCGCGCCGTCTGCTCGTCGACTCCATGATGCAGGTCATACAGGGAAGCAACGGGGAGTTTGTCAGCCGGGCACAGATAGACACGCTCCGCCTTCTCTTGAAAAGCAAGGAGGAACACTTGCGCCAGATCATGCAACTGTTCCGCGAGCGTGACGAGGCCGACAGCCTCCTGCTAAACCATTTGCCGGTGATGGTACGGCAGGCCGCGCAGCCCCGCACCGTCACCCGCAAGAAGAAAGGCATCGCCGGATGGTTCGGCGCAAAAGAATCCGTGCAACTGCCGCCCAACACCGCGAAACTCAACACGCTGAACAAGGAACTGCTCTCCATGCAGGCAGAACGGCTGGCGGCCATCGACACCTATACGGACAGCCTCCGCGTCCACAACAAGGAACTCAACCGCAAACTCCGTATCTTGATAAACGCCATGAACGACCGGACGGAACGTCTTCTCGAAGCCAAAGCAAATCACCTCCTGGCCTCCTATGAACGCTCCGTGTGCATCATCACATGGCTTATAATTTCGGCAATCATCCTGCTGGTCATCTCATACCTGATTATACAGCGGGATTTATGGAAGAGAGACAAGAACCGGAAACGTCTGGAAGAAACGATCGAGCAGAACAATGCGTTGCTGGAAATGCGCAAGAACATCATCCTGACCATATCGCACGACATCCGCACCCCGCTGAACATCATCGGTGGCAACGCGGAACTGGCCATGGATACCCGTGAGAAGAAGCGCAGGAACGCCCACTTGAACAATATCCGGACTATGTGTAAACATGTGGTACACTTGCTCAACAACCTGTTGGACGTGTACCGTCTGAACGAGGCCAAAGAAACCCGCAACGATGTGCCGTTCGATCTGGACAGTTTACTGGAGCGCACGGTCTCCGGCTTCTCGCATATCGTCAACAACAAGGGAATCCTGTTCTGTCACGATTTTAAGGGTACCGATGTCAAACTTTACGGCGATGCGGACCGTATCGGGCAGATTATAGACAACCTGCTCAGCAATGCCGTCAAATTCACAGAAGCCGGTACAATCAGTCTGAATGCCTGTTATCATGAAGGAGAACTGCTGTTAGAAGTCAAAGATACCGGTATCGGCATGAGTGAAGACACGCTCTCCCGCATCTTCCGTCCGTTCGAACGCTTGAGTTCAGTGGCCAACGCCCAGGGATTCGGACTGGGCCTGCCAATCATGAAAGGACTTGTCAACCTGCTTGGCGGGACCATCAATGTGACAAGCTGTATAGACCAAGGCAGCACCTTCCGCGTGACACTTCCCATGAAGATGACGGATGAACCGATAGAGGGCGAGAACCGGATAATCCCACACCCGGTACACCTGCTCCAAAGTGTACTTGTCATTGATGATGACACCATGTTGCAGGATGTGATAAAGGAGATGCTGGAGCGCAACGGAATGAACTGTACAACCTGTGCCACCTCCAAAGAGGTCGTAAAGGCAATGCGGGGCAAGGATTATGATTTGCTGCTGTCCGACATCCAAATGCCGGGAACCAACGGCTTCGAGCTGCTGACGCTGTTGCGCAACTCGAACATAGGCAATTCCAGAACGATACCTGTCATCGCCATGACCGCGCGTGGCGACCGTGATAAGGAGGCATTCCACAACGCCGGATTCACCGACTGCATCTACAAGCCTTTCTCCTCCTCGGAGCTGCTCAGCCTGCTTTCGACCGTAAAGAGATGCCGTAAGGACGACAAGGGGTTTGATTTCAGTGCGGTGTTATCGGAAGTAAACGACAAGGTAAAACTGCTGCGTTCCATCATCGACCAGTCGAAAAGGGACATTGAAGAGCTTGATGTGGCGGGAAGAAACGGCGACCGGGAAAAGTTGCGTGAGACAGCCCACCGGATGCAGCCGATGTGGGAGCTGCTGCAAATGGAAGAGACGCTGCTTGCATACCGCTCCCTGTTAAGGGACGACTCTGTCAGTGACGATGTGCTGAAAGAGCATACGTGTCAGATCATGGATTGTGTCGCCGCGTTGGTCGCGGAATCGGAAAACGAAATAAACAGGCAGATGAATGAAACGGAAGATACTGATAGTTGAAGACAATGTAGGTCTGTCACAGATGCAGAAGGACTGGTTCGCCCAGGCGGGTTATGATGCCGTGACGGCCATGAACGAGACGATAGCACGATCGTTGATACGCAGGACGCAGTTCGACCTGATATTGTCGGATGTGCGGTTACCGGAGGGGGACGGCATTTCCCTGCTGGAATGGTTGCACAAGGAAAGGAAGGACATCCCGTTCATCATAACCACGGAATATGTCTCCGTTTCGGATGTGGTGCGTACCATCAAGCTCGGAGCCAGGGATTACCTGCCCAAACCGGTACGCCGGGAGCATCTGCTGGAGTTGGCGGAAGATGTGTTCCGCCCGGTAGCTACGGTGCGCAGGAAAGAGAAGGTGCTGTTTCACCGTACAAGCCCCAAGATTCTGCAAGTGGAAAAGTTTGCCGGGCTGGTCGCTCCGTCCGATATGTCGGTAATGATTCTCGGTGCCAACGGAACCGGCAAGGAATCGATAGCGCAAACCATCCATAACAACAGCGAACGCTGGAATATGTCTTTTGTCGCGGTAAACTGCGGGGCGTTGCCGCGTGAACTGGCCGCCTCGCTCTTCTTCGGGCACGAGAAAGGGGCGTTTACCGGTGCTGACAGCGCTAGGACCGGATATTTCGACATGGCGAAAGGCGGCACGCTGTTTCTGGACGAGATAGGGACGATGTCCTACGAGATACAGTCCTTGCTCCTGCGGGTATTGCAGGAGAATACCTATGCTCCGATAGGCGGCAGGGAACGGACAGCCGATGTGCGGATAATTGCCGCCACGAACGAGGATATGCAACTGGCCATCCGGGAAGGACGTTTCAGGGAAGACCTCTACCACCGGCTGAACGAGTTCGAGATTCGGCAGCCGTCGTTGGCGGAGTGCCCGGAAGACATCCTGCCGCTGGCCGAATTTTTCCGCGAACGCTATTCCAAAGAACTGAAACGGGAAACGCAAGGCTTTACGGACGATGCCAGGCGCAGGATGCTCGCCTATCACTGGCCGGGCAACGTGCGGGAGTTGCAGAACCGGATCAAACGTGTCGTGCTGGTCACGGAAACGCCGATACTGGAACTTCCGGACCTAAATACCGGCGGTCAAACGGAGCGTGTGAATGAGGGGATTGCCCCTGCCATATTACCATTGAAAGACGAGAATACAGAGAAGGGATCCATCATCAAAGCCCTGCAAATATGTAACGGGCATCGTGAATTAACATTAACAGGAACTATTGCGTGATTGCTTATGCTATGCCTACGCATAGCGTGCATTCACCTATTCCTGTTAAGGCATTCCAGAGCCTCCATTAGAAGTAGTGTGTTTGCACGCTTCTTGTTTGACGGCTTCCGGTTGAGATTAAATACCGGAGTATATGCCAAAAATCCAAGCAGTAACGGCTATGACACTGGACGGCTTCCTGCCGGATGCCGCCGATATGTCGATGCGGTGGGTGATGAACCACAGGAAGGGTTTTTCCTATTGGCATGAACGCTGTGACGCAAGGATTTTACCCCATTCCATTCTGGACCTGCTGTGCGAGAAAGACAGCAAAGACAATACCTTTACCTATCTGGCCGAAATTTCCGATTCCGAATCGTTGGAACTGCTCCGGGGACTTTTCCTCTACAACCTCGTGGACGAACTCGTCATCTACCTGCTTCCCATTTCCTCCTGCCGGGGAATTTCCATACAAAACATTCTTCCCGCTCTGCAATGGCGGTTGCATGACGCCGCTACCTTTTCCAACGGCATCTGCCGCCTTATTTACCGTAAATCCTCGCGATAGTCCATTGCATCCTGCAAGGAAATCTCGCATTTTGCAAGATTCTCCGAATCTCCCTTTTTATATTATAAAAATTTTATTTCACTGATATACAGCATTATGTCAGTGCTTCTTGGTGTCTGTCGGTGTCATTGGTACGCTGTTAGCCCTTTAATATGATATAACCTGTTGCGCGACAAGGTGTAAGCAAACGATTATTTACACTCAAAACAGATTCATCATGTTACAGATAAACAATGAGACCGCCCACAAGATGTTCTTCCAGATCATGGAGCGGTTTGACAAGATAGACCGGGCATTGGAACGTATGAACAAGTTGAAGGATTGTCTGGATGGCGACACGCTTTTAGACAACTACGACTTGTGCCAATTGCTCGGCATCACCAAACGCACGCTGGCCCGTTACCGCCAGAAGAAACTCGTCACCTATTACATGATTGACGGGAGAACCTACTACAAGGCATCCGAAGTGGAAGCCTTCCTCAATCAGAAAGGCAGGTCATTGCCGGCAAGATTCAGGGGGCAGGCAAATGTCTAACGATAAAATGGAACAAGGATTATGGAAATTATATGTATTGAAAAACAGACTTTTGAAGAACTGCGTGTCCGCTTTTGCGAGTTCGAGGGACGGGTGACACGTCTCTGCCGTCCGGTTGAAGACCTCGGCCTGAAAAACTGGCTGGATAACCAGGAGGTATGCGAAGTACTCCGCATCAACAAAAAGACCCTTCAGGTGTACCGGGCCAAAGGTATCCTGCCTTTCAGCCGCATCAAGAACAAGCTTTTCTACAAACCGGAAGACGTGCAGAGATTATTGGAATTGAATTATCACCCTTTAATGAAAGGCAAGTTATGAGTTATCATTTTTTAGACAAGAAAGACCCACGCATCGACGTGATGTTTCAAGGGATGGACAAGATGGAAGCAATGCTCGCCAAAATGGAAGATATGCCCAAATCCCTTTTCTACGGAGAACGTCTCCTTACGGACGAGGAACTTTCCAAAGTCCTGCGGGTAAGCAGGCGTACCTTGCAGGAATACCGGACTTTTAGGGTAATTCCTTATTATCTGGTACAGGGAAAGGTACTCTATAAAGAGTCCGATATCATGAAGATACTGGACGATGCCTACAAGCGGTGCCGGGAGGAACAGCGCTGGGTATAGTCATGCACATTTTTATAAGGACGGAGAAACGGCCCGCGGTTCAGGCAGACTGTTTCTCCGCTTTTCATTTCATGCGGTAGGCGATTTCCTTTTCCGCCTTTTCTTTACGGTGAAATCCTCTTCACACAGGTCAATCCGGTCGGTGAAGCCTGTGGTTCTCAATCTCTTCATGTCTTCGTCAACCTTCGTGTCGGTCACCTGCGCATAAATCTGCGTGGTGGAAATGGAAGTGTGCCCCATCATGCGGCTTACCGTCTCTATCGGCACGCCGAGCGAGAGGGTGATATGAGTGCCGAAATTATGCCTCGCCTGATGGAAGGTCAAGTCAAAACCATAGACCTTTCCCAACTCTCTTGTTAGCATGATAAAATATCCGCGGGAGTAAATATTGAACACTTTATCCCCGTTTTTTTGGCTGCGGTACTTCTCGATGATTTGGAGGGGAATATCCAGCAGGCGGACAGAAGAAAGCGTGTCGGTCTTCTGCCTGTGGATATGTATCCACCAAGTCCCGTCATCTGCCTGCGTGATGTCATTTACTGTCAGTTTCTTCAAATCCGCGTACGCCAGTCCGGTGAAGGTCGAGAAGATGAACATATCCCTCACGAATTGCAGTTGCGGTTTCTCCACCGGTGTGGCCATCAATGTCTTGAGGTCCTCTAATTTCATGTGGCGGCTCTTTCTTTTTGGCAGTTCGGGATGCAGGCGGCAGTAAGGGTCTCGGCGCAATGTCCCCTGGCTGACCGCCCGCATCGTGAGTTTCTTCAGACGGTACAGGTGCTCATGCACGCTCTTGGGTTTCAAATCGCAGTCAGTGCGCAGGAACAGATCGAAATCATCATAGAACACACGGTCGAGGCTTCGCAAAGTCACGTCTTCCACGCCTTTCTTTTCCCGGATGAAGGCGGAAAGAATCTTGTAGGAACGCAGGTAGGAGTCGTATGTCTCCTTTTTGCGGTCTATCCCGACGCGCTTCTTGAATTCCTCGTTATGTTCCCTGAAGAGAGCCAGTAAGGTGAGCGGTTTCTGTCCGATACCCTTGACAGCATTCTTGACCAGCTCCGCCGTGATAAAGCCCAGACTGTTCTTTATCCGACGGTAATGCCCGTTTATCTCACGGGTCAGGTCGTCTATGGCACGGTTCACGGTGACGGCATTCTCGCTACGGCCGTCTGCCCGTCCTTCTTCAGGATTCCAAATAGAGGGATTGACGGACACTTTCGTCCCTATCTGTTCCCAGTCCGCGTCAATGCTCACCTTGCACAACAACTGGCACATCCCGTCCTTGCGTACTTTCGTGCGGTTGATATAGAACAACACAGCGAAAGTGCTGCGCCGTTTGACATTCTGTTTTTCTGTATTCTTTTCCATATCCTTGCTTTTTACGGGTTATTAAATGACAACGTTGAAGCGTTCCGATATTTTCCGGTTCAAAACCCTTGTGTCGGTACTTATCTTATCGTCTGTTACTTTCGCGTAAATCTGAGTGGTCTCGATACGGCTGTGCCCGAGCATCCTGCTCACCGTTTCAAGGGGAACCCCATGGGAGAGCGTGATTTCAGTCGCGTAGGTATGTCTCGCTGCGTGGAAGACCAACGGACGGTTGATATTGCAGAGCCGGGCAATCTCTTTCAGGTAAAGGTTCAACGTGGAATTGCAATACACCGGCAGCAACCTGTCACCGGGAGCGGTATCACGGTATTTCTTCAGAATATGTAACGGCAGATCCAATAACGGTATCTCAAACTCCACCTTGGTTTTCTGTCGGGCACTTTTAATCCACAAAGTGCCGTCTTCCGCAAGTGAAAGGTTATCCTTCGTCAGCAGGCGCATATCCCTGTATGAAATACCGGTATAACAGGAGAACAGGAACATGTCACGGGTATGGTAAAGCGTCTGCCTGTGAAGCGGTGTGGTCATAATCCGTTGCAGCTCCTCGGCGGTGAGATATTTCTGCACGGTCTTTGGGTGCGTAGGCTCGTATCCCGTAAACGGATAAGTGGTAATGATGCCGTCCGCGATGGCTTCACCGACAATGGTCTTCAACTGGACGGTCAGGTTGATGATGGTTCCGGGAGCGAGATCGCACTCTGTCCGCAGGTACAGGTCGTATTTGTCGATGAAAGAACGGTCCAGTGCGGTGAACGATATGTCGGACAGTTTGTATTGCCATTGCAGGAATCTCTCGACATGGTTGTAGGCGTTACGGTAGGCCCTCAGACTGCCTTCCGTACGGTTGACTCCCACACGTTTTTCAAAATTAATTATGAATTGCCTGAAATAGCTCAGCAGAGTTTCCTGACCGCAAGCCATCCCAAGCAGTAGATTCTTCACCTCATCGGCTGTCACACCGTCACGGACAGCAGACAGCTCCGCATAAATGCTCAACGCCATCGCCCGAATTTCATCCAGCTGGCTGTTGATTTCCTTTGCCGCCACGCTTTTCCCCGAAGCGCGTCCGGAGGTCCAGCGGGATTGCGGGACTTTCATCTTCACGCTGAATGCCGTTTCGGAATATTTCCCGATGTTCAACTTTGCCATTACGGGACAGTTCCCGCCGGCATCCGCCTCGCTCTTTTTCAGGTAGAACGAAACCTCTACATTTGCCTGATCCATAACCATTTCCTTTGTTTGCAAAATTATTATATAGCGAGCAAATGAACGGCATGAAAAATATAGCGGAACATGGAAAAAAGCCCCTCGGTTCGCAAGCAAAGCCCGTATTTTTTCCTGTTGCGGGAAAAATTGACTAACTTTACACCCGCAAAACAGAAAGGAACAGCGTTCTCTGCGATGGTGGACCGGATGGAAAAACGAGATGTGGAAGTAAATTCCAACCCCCTTTTTCAATCCCGAAAAGGCAACGGATAAGTAGCGATTTGTTCTCCTAACTCCCCAAAAACCGGCTAAAAGCCACCAATGGAAGAACATGGTACAGAACGACATATCCCATTCGATTTCAAACACTTTGCATTATTCCACCGAAATCCATCCGTATGTGGGCGAGTTTGTTTATCTTTGTACCCTATAAAGCAGTTGGTCGGTCTGTCGCTTGCGCCTCGTGCGTATGAGGAAAGTCCGGGCAACACAGAGCGTCCCACTTCCTAACAGAAAGCTGTCCGTGAGGGTAGAGTAACGTAGAAGAAAATAACCGCCGTCGCCCTTGGGCTACGGTAAGGGTGAGAAGGTGGGGTAAGAGCCTACCAGTCTTGTGGCGACACAAGGGCTGTGCGTCTTGGGAGTTGTAAGGTCATGTAAACCGACGTTATGAGAGTTGCTCGCTCCATGTCGGAGGGTAGACCGCTAAAGCTTGTATGGTGACATGCGGCTCAGATAAATGACAGACACTTCTTTAATGGAGAATGGATAATGAAGAATGGATAATTCCTAATTAGGCTTTTTCAGAAACAGAAGAACAGAACCCGGCTTACAGACTGACTGCTTTTTTATTGACAATGGATAATCGAGATAATAGCATGAACAAGCGTATTGCTGCCCTTTGGAAATTCCTCACCTACGACATCTGGCGTATTACGGAAGATGAAGTCACGCGAACGACCTTTTCCGTATACAATATCATCAAGACGATTTATCTTTGCATCAACCGCTTCACCAAAGACCGGATAGTAAACAAAGCCTCGGCGCTGACTTACAGTACGCTGCTTGCCATCGTGCCTATTCTTGCCATTTTGTTTGCCATAGCCCGCGGTTTCGGATTCGATAATCTGATGGAAAGCCAGATTGTCAACGGTTTCGGCGGTCCTACGGAAACCACGGAAGTCATCCTGCAATTCGTGAATTCGTATTTGTCTCAGACCAAGAGTGGAATATTCATCGGAGTGGGTCTGATTATGTTGCTGTGGACAGTCCTGAATCTAATCAACAATATGGAAATCACCTTCAACCGCATCTGGCAGGTGAAAAAGGCGCGCAGCATGTACCGCAAAATAACGGATTACTTCTCTATGCTTCTGCTGATGCCCATTCTGCTGGTGGTGTCCGGTGGTCTTTCCATCTTCATGAGTACGATGGTGAAGAACCTCGAAGACTTTACCCTGCTGGCTCCCGTCGGCAAGTTTATGGTGCGCCTCATCCCCTTCGTGCTGACCTGGTTCATGTTTACAGCACTGTACGTCTTTATGCCGAATACAAAGGTCAAGCTGAAACACGCACTCATATCCGGTATTCTGGCAGGTACGGCACACCAGGCATTCCAATTCCTTTACATCAGCAGCCAGTTGTGGGTTTCCCGTTACAATGCCATCTATGGTAGTTTTGCCGCCCTTCCGATGTTTCTGCTATGGTTGCAGGTATCCTGGACCATCTGCCTATTCGGTGCCGAACTGACCTACGCCGGACAGAATATCCGGAACTTCAGCTTCGACAAGGATGCGCGCAATATCAGCCGGCGCTACCGCGATTTTATCTCCATCCTGATAATGTCTCTCATAGCCAAGCGCTTTGAACAAGACGCCCAGCCCTATACAGCCGAAGAGATATCCGAAGAGTGCCAGATTCCCATCCGGCTGACACACGAAACCCTTTATGAATTGCAGGAAATCAACCTCCTACATGAAGTGGTGACCGATGAAAAGAGTGAAGACATCGCTTACCAGCCTTCCATGGATATCAACAAAATGAATGTGGCCCTCCTACTGGACAAACTGGACACGCACGGCTCAGAAGATTTCAAAATTGATAAGGAAAATGAATTCAACAACCAATGGGGAGCATTGCTGAAGGCACGGGAGGAATACTACAAGAATGCAAGCAAGGTGCTGCTGAAGGATTTGTAAGCACGCGGAAGTCTTTCCGGAAACTCCGTATCTGCTTTCTTTTTGATTATTTTTTAGACGCGGATGACGCGGATTGGAATATTAAAAAAATCCGCGTCATCTGCGTCATCTGTGTCTAAAAAGTAAATCACCGATATTTCTCAGGCTCCACGGCACGAGTCATATCATAGGCACGGTCACTCTGACGGGATGCCACTAATTGCAGGAAATCGTCCATAGTGCCGTTACCTTATTTATATTGTATCATGCGGCTGATGTACTTACCAATGATATCGAACTCCAGATTCACCACACTGCCCACTTTGAAAGCATGGAAATTGGTATGCTCAAAGGTGTAAGGAATAATGGCCACCTGGAAAGTATCGTCGGTGGGATTGCACACGGTCAGGCTGACACCATTGACCGTTACCGAGCCTTTGTCTACCGTGATGTAGCCGCGCTTTGCCATCTCCTTGTCAAAAGCATACCGGAAAGTAAAGTAATAGCTTCCTTCCGCATCCTTTATATCGATGCAAGTGGCAGTCTGGTCCACATGTCCTTGAACGATATGGCCATCCAGCCGGCCGTTCATCATCATACTACGCTCCACATTCACTTCATCTCCCACCTGCAACAAGCCAAGATTGGAACGGTCCAGCGTTTCCTTCATGGCCGTCACGGTATAGGTATCATCTGTCAGACTGACTACCGTCAGGCAAACACCGTTGTGAGACACACTCTGGTCTATTTTTAATTCACTGACGAATGAACACTTGAAAGTAAAATGTACATTCTCCTGGTCTTTGACCATCGCCACCAATGTGGCACATTCTTCTACTATTCCGGAAAACATGGTTCTATATACTTTTAGGTTATACGCGATTTATTATTAATATGCGCAAAGATACAAAAAGCCCTTCGTATAGGTACAAAAAAAAGGAAGCTTTTCACAAAGCCTCCTTTTTCAGTTTTCAATAGGTATTAGTTTTTTTTTAAGGTAAAAAGATTGTTTTCAGGATAACGATGCAAATATAGGCGCTTTTCGTGATACTAACCAAATTAAAAAACATGTCTTATAACATCTTTTTGAGAAATCATTTAAGTTTATTATCATTTCAAAGCATTTTTCTACACCTGCAATCGTTTTCAATGGACAAATATAAGGCTATTTTCCATGAAACACTGAAATTATCCTAAAATTTTGTTTATTTCTTATCATTTAAGTAGTGTTCGTCTGTCCGCCCACTATGTTTTAACACTTTTGCGTCGATAAAGAACACTATTTCTTCGGCAATATTCGTGATGTGGTCGCCGGAACGCTCCAACTTGCGGAACACGCTCACCAGGTTCAGACAAGAGAGTGCACTCTCCGGATGCCGGCTGATGTAGTCGGCAAGAATGGCAGTGGCCTCAGCATTGATTTCATCCAGCATATTGTCCTTGGCAAACACGGCGGTAGCCAGTTCCTGGCTCTCCTCCTGAAGCGCCTGTTTTGCCTGTTCGAGCATGGAGAGTACCTGGGCTATCATCTCTTCGAGACGGAGTTGCTTGACCAGCTCAGTATCCAAAGCAGGTTCATGGCAGTTGAGGGCAAAGCGGGCGATGCCTTCTGCAAAGTCGCCCAGACGCTCCAGGTTCGTATTGATTTTGAGCATGGCAAGCACAAAGCGCAGGTCGATGGCAACGGGGTTGTAAAGGGCAATGATGTCTTCCACGTCGCTGTCTATTTTCAGTTCGAAAGCATTGACGCGACGTTCGCGCACCAATACCTGCTGGGCCAGTTCCCGGTCCAGCGTAAGCACGGCATCACCTGCACGGTCGAGCTGATTATATACCAGGGTCCACATTTCGTCTATTTCCTTTTTCAGCAAGACGAGTTCAGATTCGATAAACTTCACCATAATGTTTCTATTTTAAGATTACTTTTGTACAACTTATTTTTGCTTGTATGGAACAATCCGCTACCCGAAGCGTCCCGTGATGTAGTTCTGCGTCTCCACCTTATCGGGATTCGTAAATATCTTCCGGGTATCTCCAAACTCCACCATCTGCCCCATATAGAAGAAAGCCGTATTATCACTGACACGCGCTGCCTGTTGCATGTTGTGGGTGACGATGACGATAGTGTACTGCTTCTTCAACTCGTGGATAAGCTCTTCTACCTTGGCAGTGGAGATGGGGTCGAGGGCGGATGCCGGCTCATCCATCAGCAGGACTGAAGGAGACACCGCCATGGCACGGGCTATGCAGAGACGTTGCTGCTGACCGCCGGAGAGGGCGTAGGCAGAGACTTTCAGCTTGTCCTTCACCTCGTCCCAAAGGGCGGCGCCTTTCAGGGTTTCTTCCACCCGCTGACGGATGAAGGCGTTATCGGTGATGCCATTCACACGGAGTCCGTAGGCAACGTTCTCGAAGATACTTTTTGGGAAAGGATTGGGCCGCTGGAACACCATGCCCACGTTCTTGCGGAGTTCGTCCACTTGCACTCCTTTTCCATAGATGTCTTGTCCGTCAATGCGTATCTCGCCGGTCAGACGGGTGTCGGGAATCAAATCGTTCATGCGGTTCAGCAGGCGCAGGAAGGTAGACTTTCCACAGCCCGAGGGACCGATGAAGGCTATCACAGACTTCTCCTCAATGTCCATGCTGATGCCTTTCAGGGCATGGAAATCGCCATACCAGAAGTTCACGTCACGGGTTTCTATCTTGTTCTTCATACCTATTGTATATGTTTTCAATTCGTCTTAATCTTCTTCTCAAAGTATTTCCGCAGGGCGTTTGCCAACAGGTTCACCAGGAGGATAATGAGTATCAGCACCAGTGCCGTGCCGTAGGCAATGGGAAGCTGCGCTTCCATATCGGTGCCGCTGGTAGAGATGACGTAGAGGTGATAAGGAAGCGCCATGCACTGGTCGAAGATACTTGCAGGCAGCTGTGGCAAGAAGTAGGCGGCACAGGTGAAAAGGATGGGTGCCGTCTCGCCCGAAACACGCCCCAGCGCCAGAATCAGTCCAGTAATGATATTGGGCATCCCCATCGGCAGGATGACATGCCAGATGGTCTGAAGCTTGGTAGCTCCCAACGCGCGGCTTCCCTCGCGCATGCTGTCGGGGATGGCTTTCAGCGCTTCTTCCGTGGTGCGGATAACCAAAGGCAGACTTAGCAGACCCAGCGTCAACGAACCTGCCAGGATGCTGTCTCCAAAATCCATATAGTTGACGAACAGCGCCATGCCAAACAGACCGAACACAATGGAAGGGATGCCGCTCAGATTATTCGTCATCATCCGTATGAAGCGTACCACCCAGCCTTTCGGCACATACTCATTCATATAAATACCACTCATCACTCCCACCGGAAAAGCAAACAAGGCACTGCCCGCCATCAAGCAGAACGTACCTACAATGGCAGGAAGGATTCCGCCGGCAGTCATACCGTTGGTAGGAGCCGTAGTGAGGAACTCCCAATCGATGACTCCTATACCTTTATATATAATGAAGCCGAGGATTGCAAAAAGAATCCCCACCACACTTAGGCTCAACAGACGGAACAAGCCGAATGCCACGTTTTGCGAAAGATGCTTTCTATTGACCATATCTACCTTCTTTTATTTTCGTCTTGGCGAAACTGCTTCCACCGTGAAGTTTATCAATAAACTGATGAAGAACAGCACGACACCCAGCAGGAACAATGCTTCGTAGTGAGCTCCGCCGGCAGGCGCTTCGCCTAGTTCGGCGGCAATCGTTGCCGGAATGGTGCGCAGCGGTTCCAGGATGGTATGGGGAATGACAGCGGCGTTGCCCGTCACCATCAGCACAGCCATCGTCTCGCCCACCGCACGGCCGATGCCCAACACCACTCCGGAGGTGATGCCCGAAATGGAGTAAGGAATCACCACCTTATATATAGTCTGCCATTGCGACGCTCCCAGCGCCAGACTGGCTTCGCGCATGGCACGGGGACAATTTCTCATCGCATCTTCCGTCACCGTAATGATGGTGGGCAACGCCATAATGGCAAGCACAATGCTGCCCGCCAGCCCGCTCTCGCCTACCGGCAAGTTGAACACCTGCTGCAAAAACGGCACAATGACAATTAAGCCGAAAAAGCCGTAGACCACCGACGGTATGCCACTCAGCAACTCAATGATGGGCTTCAGCAGATTCCTTACCCGGGAATTGGCTACCTCCGACATATAGATTGCCACCGACAGACCAAACGGCAATGCAAAGAGGATGGCAAACAGACTGACCCACAGCGTCCCCGTAATGAGCGGCAAAAAGCCGAACTGCGCAGCAGGTGTTGCCGTGGGAAACCATTCGGCACCGGCAAAGACGTCCTTCACCGAAATGGTGTTGTCTTTCAGCAGATGCACCGAGTCCGGACGGACAATGAACTGCTGCGGTACAAAGGCTATAATGCCAGGCGTACGCTCCACCAGCTCCGTAATGCAGGCACCTGCATTTTCGTAGGAAGCGCCCAACTGCTCTTCCGTATAATACAGTGTGATGTCCTCCAAACGGAAAAGGCGGATAGGAAGGTCCTCCCCTCCCACTTCGTTCCAGTTTGTCAGCTCTTCATCAAAGACATTCTTTATCTGTGCCGGAGTCAGTTCGCCCACCCGGTTCTCCTTATTCAAGGCCAATACATACCCTTCTTCTATCACCTTGCTGCTGAACAAGCCCAGCGCTTCGGAAAAGAGGAACACGACGATAAGTACGATGGTAAGACTCGTCACAAAGCCGCTACAAGCCAGTATACCTTCTACAATCTTCTCAAAAATCTTTTTCATGTTGCCTATTGATTTCTGTATGCAAAGGAACGGGCCGGATGTTAAGGCAGTGTGACTAACGTTTGAAAGAAATGTTTCAAAGGTGTTACAAAACTATTACAACGACTCAAAGCACATTCCATGTAACACATTTGTAATATCCATTGCCTTAATTTGCATCATGTGTTTACCCTATTTGCACCATGTGTTTATGAAGACAAGAAAATTACTCCTACTCCTCGCCCTGGCAGCTGCCACCACTGGCATGCAGGCGCAACGCATCAAAGGCAGCGATACCGTGCTCCCCATAGCGCAGCAGACCGCCGAACGCTTTATGACCCTGAACCCGTCTGCCCGTGTCACCGTGACCGGCGGTGGAACAGGTGTCGGTATTTCAGCCCTGCTGGACCAAACCACGGACATCGCCATGGCTTCCCGCGCCATCAAGTTCAGCGAAAAGATGAAAGCCAAAGCTGCCGGAGAAGACCTGGCGGAAGTACCCATCGCCTACGATGCCCTTGCCGTAGTGGTCCACCCCTCTAACCCGGTGACACAACTGACCCGCCAACAACTGGAAGATATCTTCCGGGGCAAAGTCACCAACTGGCAGCAAGTGGGCGGAGACGACCGCAAAATCGTAGTCTACTCCCGCGAGACTTCCTCCGGTACCTACGAGTTCTTCAAGGAAAGCGTACTGAAAAACAAGAACTACATGAGCAGCAGTCTCTCCATGCCTGCCACGGGAGCCATTATCCAATCCGTCAGCCAAACTCGCGGAGCCATCGGATATGTGGGTCTAGCCTATGTATCGCCGCGTATCAAGACGCTCGCCGTTTCATACGACGGGCAACATTATGCCGCTCCCACGCTGGAGAATGCCATCAATAAGACTTATCCGATAGTACGCCCGCTATACTATTATTATAACCGGAAAAACGCTTCGGTCATAGCCCCTCTGCTCGATTTCATTTTGTCTGCCGCAGGACAGAAAATCATCAAAGAGAGCGGATATATCCCGGTACATAACGAATAAATCTTCATTCTTCATTCTTCATTCTTCATTTTTTTACCCTATCTTTGTCCCCACGATACGAAAATAGTAACATTATGGCAGAAATAAAGAGCGAAGAAACAAGCGAAAAAAAGAGCTTGAACTTCATTGAGCAAATAGTAGAAAACGATTTGAAAGAAGGTAAAAACGGGGGAAAAGTACAAACACGCTTCCCGCCCGAACCGAACGGTTACCTCCACATCGGACACGCCAAGGCCATCTGCCTTGATTTCGGTATTGCCGCCGCACACGGCGGTGTCTGCAACCTGCGTTTCGATGACACCAACCCCACCAAGGAAGATGTGGAATATGTAGAAGCCATCAAGGAAGACATCCAGTGGCTGGGCTACAAATGGGGTAACGAATATTACGCTTCCGACTATTTCCAGCAATTGTGGGACTTCGCTATCCGCCTCATCAAGGAGGGCAAGGCATACATCGACGAACAGACTTCCGAGCAGATTGCCGCCCAGAAAGGAACTCCCACCCAGCCCGGTGTGGAAAGTCCCTACCGCAACCGTCCTATCGAAGAAACACTGGATTTGTTCCAGAAGATGAACAGCGGCGAGATTGAGGAAGGTGCCATGGTGCTCCGCGCCAAGATAGACATGGCAAGCCCCAACATGCACTTCCGCGACCCTATCATCTACCGTGTAGTGAAGCATCCGCACCATCGCACGGGCACCACTTGGAAGGCTTATCCGATGTACGACTTCGCCCACGGGCAAAGCGACTTCTTCGAAGGCGTGACACACTCGCTCTGCACACTGGAGTTTGTGCCCCACCGTCCACTCTACGATCTCTTCGTGGACTGGGTGAAGGAAGGCAAAGACCTCGACGATAACCGCCCCCATCAGTATGAGTTCAACAAACTGAACCTCAGCTATACGCTGATGAGCAAGCGCAACCTGCTGACTCTAGTCAAGGAAGGCTTGGTAAACGGTTGGGACGACCCCCGTATGCCGACTATCTGCGGTTTCCGCCGTAGGGGATACTCTCCGGAGTCCATTCATAAGTTCATCGACAAAATAGGATATACAACCTACGATGCGCTCAATGAATTCGCCCTGCTGGAAAGCGCCGTGCGCGAGGACTTGAACGACCGCGCCACCCGCGTATCTGCCGTACTGAATCCGGTGAAGCTTATCATCACCAACTATCCCGAAGGGCAAGTGGAAGAGATGGAAGCCGTCAACAACCCCGAGCATCCCGAAGAAGGCAACCACGTCATCGAATTCAGCCGCGAACTCTGGATGGAGCGCGACGACTTCATGGAAGATGCTCCGAAAAAATACTTCCGCATGACACCGGGACAAGAGGTACGTCTGAAGAACGCGTACATCGTGAAGTGTACCGGCTGCAAGAAGAACGACGCCGGTGAAATCACCGAAGTATATTGCGAATATGACCCTGATACCAAGAGCGGTCTGCCCGGAGCCAACCGTAAGGTGAAAGGCACCATCCACTGGGTAAGTTGTGCCCACTGCCTCGAAGCAGAAGTACGTCTCTACGACCGTCTGTGGAAAGTGGAGAACCCGCGCGACGAGCTTGCCGCCATCCGCGAAGCGAAGAACTGCGACGCACTGACAGCCATGAAAGAGATGATCAACCCCGACTCCCTGAATGTGCTGCCCTGCTGCTACATCGAGAAGTACGCTGCCGGCATGCAGCCCCTCTCCTACCTGCAGTTCCAACGTATCGGTTATTTTAATGTTGACAAAGATTCTACGCCAGAAAAAATGGTATTCAACCGTACTGTAGGTCTGAAAGACGTTTGGGGTAAAATCAATAAATAAGAATATGAGTAAAAAAAACCTGCTGTCCGGAAGAGACAAAGAACTGCAAGAAATGGCAGAACAATATGAAGCAGCCAAAGCAGAGAACAGAACCATCTATCTGGACGCAGACGACTTAGCCGACCTCGCAGACTGGTATGCCGTGCATCATAAATATGCCATGGCTACCGAGGTCGTAGAGTATGGCTTGGGAATACATCCGGATAATACGGCTCTGCTGGTGGAACAGGCATACTTGTTCCTCGACACCCAGCATAAAGAGCAAGCCAAAGATATATTGGAACGGATTGCCGAAGAATCTTCCGAAGTGAAAGTGCTGAAAGCCAACCTACTGTTGGGCGAAGGCAAAGAAGAAGAAGCGGAAGCGATACTCGACAGCATAGACGATAAGGACGACCTGGCCAATATCGTTGATGTATCCTATATGTACATCGACATGGGATTCCCGGAAAAAGCATTGACATGGCTGACGCGCGGACTCGAAAAATATGCCGAAGAAGAAGCCTACCTTGCCGTCACCGGCGATTGTTACTATGCCCAGGGACTGTTTGAAAAAGCCACCTTCTTCTTCAATAAGCTGATTGACAAGAATCCGTATTCGGCTCCTTACTGGTTTGGACTGGCCCGTTGCTACTTTGACCAGCAGATGTTCGACAAAGCAATCGAAGCATGCGACTATGCCACGGTGGCCGATGACGAGTTTGCCGATGCCTACCTGATGAAAGGACATTCCTTCTTCCAATTGGGAAATGAGGAAAGTGCCATGGAGAACTACCTGCAAGCCGAAAAGTTCCATCTCGTCTCCCACGGTTTCATCAACACCTTCATCGGCCTGAACAAAACCTCCAAAGGAGAGTGGAAAGAAGGATACGACTATCTGGAAAAAGCCATAACGGCCGAAGACAGCCATGACTTCGCCTTGCCCTCCCTTTATGCCAATGCGGCCCTATGCCTGCACAAGATGGGAAAAAAGCGCAAAGCCCACCAGTATTGTAAAAAAGCATACGACCTGGCACCCGAAGAGATAGACCCGTACCTGATTGAAGGGCGCATCTACATGGAAGAAGGTGAGTATGAGAAAGGTGTGAAAAAATGGGCCAAAGCCTTAGAGTATGCCCCCTATGCGGATACCTGGCACGAAATAGGCATGTGTAGCATGGAGATAGGACAACTGAGCTATGCCAAGCTGGCCTTTGAACATGTCAAAGAGATGGAGCCGGACTTTGAAGGTATCAACGAAAGGCTGACCTCTCTGTATATGCTGCTCAAAGACAAAGAGAACTTCATGAAGTACAACCAGCTGTGCGAACATCCGTTCAGGCTGGAAGAGTTGGACAAATTGCAACAGATACTACAAGAAGATAACCAGGAAGAGCTGGCCCTAGTGATGAAGAATATTTTCAATGCATTACAATAACAGTAATTATATACCACTAATCTAGCAAATGGAATCAGTAGCCTTTATCCAATGGTGTCTCGACCACCTCAATTACTGGACCATCACTTTATTGATGGCCATTGAAAGTTCGTTTATTCCCTTCCCCTCGGAAGTTGTAGTCCCTCCTGCCGCTTGGAAAGCCGCCAACAATGACAACATGAATATATATCTGGTGGTATTGTTTGCAACCATAGGGGCAAATATCGGAGCATTGATAAACTACTATCTGGCAAAATGGCTGGGACGCCCCATCATTTACAAGTTTGCCAACAGCCGTTTCGGGCACATGTGCCTCATCGACGAAGCCAAAGTGCAGCATGCGGAGGAATACTTCGATAAGCATGGAGCCGTATCAACCTTTGTCGGCCGCCTGATACCTGCTGTTCGCCAGTTGATATCCATCCCTGCCGGTCTGGCACGCATGAAGCTGGGAACTTTCTTGCTGTACACCACCTTGGGTGCAGGCCTTTGGAATTCCATCCTGGCTTTTATCGGCTATTACTTGTCCACAGTACCCGGCATTGAGAACGAGGAACAGCTGCTTGCCAAAGTAACGGAATACAGCCATGAGATAGGTTATGTATTTATCGGCATCGGCGTACTCATCGTGGCATTCTTCATCTATAAAGGCATGAAGAAGAAATAAAAAAGAAAACGGTATGATAATAAAAAAGCGGTGGACAGCATGATAAATTCTGTCCACCGCTTTTTATTGCTTATCCCAAATCCAAACTTTCTACTTTACAGCTGCAATAGCTTTATCATAGTCAGGTTCTTGCGTAATTTCAGGTACCAATTCCGTATAGGCAATCTTACCATCTTTGCCGATAACCACTACCGAACGCGCCAGTAGACCTGCAAGCGGTCCGTCGGCCATGCGTACCCCGTAGTTTTCATCAAAATCGGAAAAACGGAAATCAGACAAAGGAATCACATTCTCAATACCCTCCGTTGTACAGAAACGTGCATGTGCAAAAGGCAAATCCTTGGAGATTGCCAACACTACCGTATCGGGCAGGCCGGCAGCCAGTTTGTTGAACTTACGTACAGAAGTAGCGCACACACCAGTGTCAAGGCTGGGGAAAATATTCAAAATAACATTCTTCCCGTTCAGTTCCTTCAAAGAGAATGAAGACAAATCTGTTTTTACCAATTCGAAATCGGGGGCAACAGAGCCCACCTTTATAAATTCACCGATAACCTTTACCGGTTGTCCTTTAAATTTTGTTGTAGCCATAGTTTTATCAAATTATATGTATACATAACAAATTACATACAGAAAAAGTTCACCCGAAACTTTTTTCCAGATAAACTGTTATTCTACGGACGAATTAATGATAATCACTTAAAAAATTAAATTCACATGAAAACTATTTTTGACGAACTTCAGCAGGAAGTAAAGAATTGGTGGATTTCACTCATTCTTGGTATTCTTTATGTAATAGTGGCTATAAGCCTGATGTTCTCCCCTCTCAGCGGGTATGCGGTATTGAGCATTCTGTTCAGCGTCTCCATGTTGTTCAGCGGTCTGCTGGAAATATCCTTTGCAGTAAGTAACCGTAGAAGGGTATCCAGTTGGGGATGGTATCTGGCTGGAGGCATCATCGACATGATTCTGGGATTCTACCTGATAGCCTACCCGATGCTCAGCATGGAAGTCATTCCATTCATCATCGCCTTCTGGCTGATGTTCCGCGGCTTCTCATCCGTAGGCTATGCCATGGACCTCAAAAGATACGGGACAAGAGACTGGGGATGGTATGTTGCTTTCGGTATTCTTGCCGTCATCTGCTCGCTCATCATCTTGTGGCAACCGGCAGTAGGCGCCCTTTACGCCGTGTACATGATTTCGTTTGCATTCCTGATTATAGGCTTCTTCCGTATCATGCTGTCATTCGAGCTGAAAAACCTGCACAAGCGCGGGAAAGAGTGGAAGGAAAAGAAAGAAGTATCAGCCGAATAAGTAGCCCACACGAAGCGTGTCAAAAGGAATCCCACCTTTGACACCTTCGTTTAGCCGAATTGCTCAATAACGTCTCAGAAAACGGAACATCGTGGTCCGTGACACTCCCATCTGCCGGGCAAGTTCAGCACACGACTCTCCTCTTTGGTGCTCCCTCACAAGTTTCCTCTTGTTCGCATAGAGTATCTTCATTTTGGGTGTGTCCCCTTTCTTCCTGCCCAGATGTTTTCCCTCCTGCCTCCGTCGTTCCAGTGCTTCTTTGGTGCGCATGGAAATCAGATTACGCTCTATCTCGGCCATCAGTCCAAAAGCAAAACCCAGCACTTTACTATTGATGTCATTCTGGAACACATACCCCTCTTTGGTACTGTACAGCACCACTCCCCTTTTGATGCAGGAGTTAAGAATGGTCATTATCTCCAGCAGTGTCCGGCTAAGCCGCGAAATTTCCGTTATAATCAAGGAGTCTCCCGGTTTCATCCGGTCCAACAAGCCCGCCAGTTTACGCTCTTTGCTACTCACTTTTCCGCTGACCGTCTCCATGTACCATCTGTCGATGCTCAACCCATTCTTTTCCGCGAAGCGTATAATTTCCTCGCGCTGATTCTCTAAAAACTGTTTTTCTGTACTTACTCTTAAATAAGCTACTACTGCCATAATTGATAAACGTTTATTGGTTATTATTCACCACCAAAGAACGGTTATTCAAGTAAGAGTGGCAACACACAACTATGACTCTCTATCACAGAGGATCACATTATGGACATCCCCCGAAGTCAGGGAAGACTTCTCGGTAACTATCTCAAATATGCCTATAAACAAAGAAAACAGCCCCACTGAAGCTGTTTTCTGAAATTAGTTCATAAAAAATTGATACTATGTAGTTTCATAGTATACTCTCCTTCATTTCATTCACTATGTATCTCACATCCTCATCCGTCACATAAGGACCACTCGGCAAGCAAAGACCACGTTTGAACAAGCCCTCACTGACACCATTCACATAGGCAGGATTAGCTGCATAAACCGGCTGGAGATGCATGGGCTTCCATAAGGGACGGCTCTCGATACCGGCTCTGTCCAAGCAAACACGCATGGCCTCTACATTACGGTTAGGCTCACAAGAAGTATGGGCACTCACTGACTCATGCGTAACACCGGCGGCACCACCTACGGCGCCTTTTACTGTCTCACGGTAGGCATCCTCCTCACCTCTCACATGCAGATTCCCGTCAAGCAGTACCGTGTTCAGCCAATAATTGCTGTCATAACGTCCGGAAGGATTCTCATGAAGCGTAATTCCCTCCACATCGGCCAACAACTTACGATACAGACCGCACAGATGCTTATGGTGCGCTATATGCTCATCCACCACCGTCATCTGACCGCGGCCGATTCCCGCACAAATGTTACTCATCCTATAATTATAGCCTATACGCTCATGCTGGTAGTAGGGATAGGACTCACGGGCCTGGGTAGCATAGAACATTATCTCACGTTTGGACTCTTCATCAGGGCAAATCAAAGCACCGCCACCACTGGTGGTTATCATCTTGTTGCCATTGAAAGAAAGCACACCATATTTGCCAAAAGTTCCAAGAACTTGCCCGTCAAACTTGCTTCCAAAGCCTTCGGCGGCATCCTCTATGACCGGAATACCATATTTATCTGCCACCGACATGATTTGGTCTATCTTGTAGGGCATCCCATACAAAGCCACCGGAACAATCGCTTTGGGCTTTCGCCCGATCTTGTCGATACGGTCCCTGATAGCCTGCTCCAGAAGTACCGGGTCCATATTCCATGTATCAGCCTCAGAATCCACGAATACCGGAGTGGCACCGAGGTAGGTCACCGGATGGGAAGAGGCACAAAAGGTAAAGCTTTGTACTATCACTTCGTCACCCTGACCAACTCCGCAAGCGAGCAGGGCCAGATGCACAGCAGCAGTACCGGCACTTAAAGCCACTACCTTTTTATTCAGCCCAACAAAGCGTTCCAAATCCTGCTCGAAGGCATTCACATTCGGGCCAAGCGGAACCACCCAGTTGGTATCAAAGGCTTCTTGTATGAAGCCCATCTCCTTGCCGCTCATGTGGGCGAGGCAAAGATATATTCGCTTATCCATAACATAATATATATGATTATACTAATGATTCGGCTTCCTCACATAATGGGGAATAAAAAGAAAAGAAAAAAACTACAAATCCTTTCCAAGGACTGTATACACAATGATTTTAATGTCATTCCAGAAGGACCAATGTTCTAAATACTCTATATTAATTCGCACTTTATCAGGAAACAGCACTTCGTCATTGTACTTTTGAGGATCTTCCTGTTCTGCCAACAGTTCCTCCTCATTCCGGTATTTCAAACTAGCCAGTCCGGTAATTCCCGGTTTCAGCAATAGCATTCTTCTATCACCTCCCTCCAGTTTGTCAGCATATCCCGGAACATCCGGACGGGGACCTACAAAACTCATGTCACCTACCAGCACATTCCACAACTCAGGCAATTCATCCAGTTTATATTTTCGCAATTTGGTACCCAAAAGAGTAATGCGACTTTCCCCTTTTACTGAAATAGAACTACCGGAATGACCGACCGTCATAGAACGAAATTTATACATGGTAAATAATTTACCGTGCCGCCCTACTCTCTCTTGTTTGAAGATAATAGGACCGCCCGGCATCTTGATGCGAATCAAGAGGGCTACAACCAATAAGACAGGGGACAACAAAATCAGACCGAAGAAGGATGCTCCACGGTCGAAAAGAGATTTAAAGAACATTGAAAATAAATAGTTATTATTCTCCGAAAGCTAATTTTATAACAAAATGCCTTTCCCTTTTATTGATAGGAGGAAGCTGCATATAATTTTTATATAAATTTGTAAGATAACAATGGTAATCGTTCGGAATATACACATCCAATGATTCAAACTTAGCTTTTCGAGGAGGCAAATACACAGACTTTTCGAATATTTCACCATTATAGTATTTCCGCCCGGTCGGAATACCTATAAAAGGAGTTTTTGAGGAAGATTTTACAAATTTATCAAACCAATAGACCCATTTCTGATGTTTAACAACAGAAAAAAGATACCCCAATATTTGTTTGATTTTATATCTGTAATATAATTGTTTATCTAAGATAACAAATTCTTTCAAAGATTGGCTTGGATATTGAACATTAAGAACCAATATTGATATAAACTGCAATAAATTGGCTATAAACCCTTTTATTCCTTGCACTACTCGTGATTTTGGCACATAGTCCAAAGGAAATATATCTACGGAAATACCTTTAGGAAAGGGTGTATTCTCATTAAACACTTCAATATTTAAAGTGCCTTTTTTATATATCTTCAGAAATACATTTTTAGAATCAGTAATTGGATTAGGGTAATCAATTTCATATTTATCTCCTAATCCCCCTTTCTCGCATAATGCTATAAACTTTTCATAATCATTTCGAGGCATCATAATATCCAAATCATCATCCCAAGGGATAAACCCATGATGCCTGACTGCCCCCAAACAAGAACCTCCACTTAACATATAAATAAGTTCATTTCTATCACATAAACATGCAATATCTTTATAAATATCAAGCAGAATAGCTTTTAAGCACCCACTTTCTTCCGATGTCAATTCATAAAGATAGTTGCTTTTATGAGACAACTCATTCATTAATTCACTATCAGATTTCATTCCTGTTTATTTTAATGATTTGCGAAACATTTTTTGAAACATAAAACCACGTATATTATCTGGCAGCATTATTTGAACTAAAAATCTTATAACAACATTCATAATAAAACGAATTACACCAATAATATGCTTCTCAAACATGAAACATTGCAGTGCATATTCGCTATGAAAATACTTCCAACCTCCCCTACGAGCATACATTTCTTTTCCAACACGTACATTTACCAACACGTCTTTTATGTTACAAAATTTGCAACCACACAGCATCATCCTAATCCATAAATAATAGTCCTCATTCCAAAAGTAATCTTGATAATTACCTGCCCTCAAAACCTCTGTCTTTTTAAACATTACTGTCATGTGATTAAAACCACAGCGAACTTTCATAAATCGGTATATATCTGAATGAGTTTGTGGACATTCTCTTTTTGCAACAATATTGTCAGGAGTATCTATAAATTCTGAAATACTGCCTCCAACAATAGATAATGAATCATCTTGGGCAAAACATTCCAGTTGTTTCTCAAAACGACTCGGCAAACAAATATCATCACTATCCATACGGGCAATCAACTCATATTGTGCTGCAGAAACAGCAACATTCAAGGCATTTCCTAAGCCTCTATTCTTTGGTATTAAGATTGTTCTGATTTTATTTTCATCCTCATACTTACTTAACAACCTCGCCAATTCTTCAGATATAACTCCGTCAATTACTACGATAACTTCACTTGGAGCAACAGATTGCTGTAATACGCTATCCAAAGCAGTTTGGACATCAGTAGCATTGTCATTCTTATAAACGGACATACAAACAGAAAATTTCATCATACAAGCCTGCATTTTTCTTTTATAACATCAATAATCTGTTTGGAAGCATTATTATAAGACTCTCCCCAAAATGTACTTATAGCCCATTCTCTTTCTATAAAGAATAAAGATTTATCTTCTTTTATTGTTCGTAATAAATCATCAAAATTCCAAACTTTAACGCCAGGAGTATAAGTCAAATAATCATAAGCTAAATCACGACTGTTTCTGATGTAATCTTGATAGTCAAAAGGAAACAACAACACATCTTTTTCAGGCATTAAAATGTAATCGTAATAAATAGAAGAATAGTCTGTAATAAGAACATCCGTTTTGGGTAAAAGAGGATAAACATCCATACTTTTATCTAACAAAATAACATTAGTACACTTTCCTATTACATCAAAATTCATTCTTGTTGCTGGATGCATTTTTAATAGAAAAACTTCATTTTTCTTGTACAATACCTCATCAAGCAATTTAAAATCAATTCCTGATTTCTGAATAAAGTCAGATTGATCATCTCTAAAAGTAGGCATATAAATATACACTTTCTTATATCGTTCTAACCTATGACTCAATTCTTGCACTTTTTTATCCTCGTACAATTTTATCAAGCAATCTATTTCTTCGAGTGGCTTTAGTAAGAAATCGCATCTGGAATATCCGATACGTTTAGTTTGGGTTTCTGATAAAGCATAACAATCTCTAAAATGTTGTGTCATTAATTCAGAAGTTGTAACAAAAATATCAGGCTGAGCATATATATAAGGGGTGAGTATTCTTGCTAAAATATCTTTAGGATTATACACATCACTTTCCTTAAGCCCCAGTTTTTTTATTCCTACTCCATGCCATAAATTAACTTTTATAGCTCTTCCCGAAGTCCAATAATTGATATCGCTACTACAAGAAGAAAAAATATACACTCCAGCAGTTAAAGAATGATATAAACCTTTCCAACTCCATTTCCGATATACTTCCAAAGAACATTCTTTCACCATTTGTTCTTCTTTTGAAGAAGATGCTATCCAAATAGCTCGTATTTCATCAGCATGGTATTGTTGCAAATGGATAAATAGATATTTAGAATTATCCGTAAAGCCCGTTTTGTTGCCTATAACCCATTTCCTACGATTACGAAAAGCCAAAAAGGAAAAAGGACGTAATAGATATCCTACTAGCATATCACTGACCCGTACGAATATTTCTTTGAAATTTCGATGGGTAATTACCCATAAAACAAAAGGCTGTTTCATTAATTTTTATATATCTTTTATCTTCACATCTATTACTTGACCTGTTACGTCAGATAATAGGAGTTTGGCAGAAACAATAGCAACATCCATTGATTTTAGCAATGTATTGTCAGGTTCTATACCAAAATTCTTAACGCGCATTGGAGTTTTAGTTCTTTCTGGATTAATGCAGTTCACACGTATATTGAAAGTTGCCCACTCTTCTGCCAACGCCTGAACAAAGTTTACTGTTGCACATTTTGTTGAAGAGTAAATACTGTAATCCATACGTCCTCTTGTATAAGAACTTGATGTATAGAAAACCAGTTGTCCGTGGCTTTTTTCCAGATAAGCAAATGCTTCCTTTGCCACGTTGACCATTCCTCGGTAATTAATATCAATGGCGTCAGCAATATGATTATAATCCATGTGTACCAAAGGCTCTTTGTAAAGGACAGAAGCCGTATCAATCACATAATCTATTCTACCCTCTTTTGACATAACAGAGGCATAAGCAGCACGTACATCATCTACATTGCCAACATCAATGTTACTCATACTTCTACTAAATCCATATGATTTCGCACCACATTTTTTACACAAATCAAGTAAGTCTTTTCCAATACCGGAAGACGCACCAAAAATCACAACAACCTTTCCAAAAAGCTTCTTTTCCTCTACTTCAGTCAGTTGCTTTACCTGAAAATCTACCATTCGCAACTGAAATAGTTTCTCTATCAGATAAAAATCTTCTTTATATGTAAGTTTCATATTAGCATCTTCTCCTTCCACTACATAAATCTTACAATCAGGAAGATATTTCAGCACTACACCACAATCATCCGTAGTAACAAAAGCTGGGTCAGCAAGAGCCTTTTCATAAGCTTTTTTTATCGTAGTTAAACGAAAGCCTTGTGGTGTTTGTCCCCTTCGTAATGTTTTACGTGAAGGTATATTCGTAATCGCATTTTGTTCATCTACTTCAATAATTGTATCCGCAGAAGGAATAGCAACATCCACCGCTTCATAATGCTTCAAGGCCTCTATCGTTTTATCTATAATTTGTGAACTGACTAAAGGACGAACCGCATCATGAAATACAAGATTACATTCACCTTCATTTTCGTAAGCCTTAATAGCTGAAAGAGAAGAATAATGACGTTCAGAACCACTCATTAATATTTTCTTTACTTTCGTAAATTTATTCTTCACAACATATTCGTCCATTTTATGATGATATGCTTGGCTCACAACAATCGCAATTTCATCAATCTGCGTATGACGTTGGAAAGCAGCTACAGTATGTTCTATAACTGTTAGTCCAGCGACTTTCAAAAACTGTTTTGGGATACCGGCATTTAAACGACTGCCAATGCCACCAGCTAAAATGACTGCTATATTTTTCATCATAATTAGGATAAAATATATTTTTTATAATTAAATATTGCAGAGATATATTCCGTATTCTCTTTTAGTCTCTTTAGTTGAAACAGTAATGGCAACTTTAATACAAAAAGGCAAAATTGGAATATCTTTAATTGAAAAGCAGATTCTTCTTTTTGTAAACAATAAACCAAAGATGCAGTGTTATACACTCTGGAAAATTGAGATGTAGAGCTTGCTTTTACAAAATGAGTAATATCAGGACCGTATATAATGTAAGATTGATAACCTGCATCAGACAAGCGCTTACACAATTCTACATCTTCAAAGTACATAAAAATATGTTTATCAAATCCTTCGAGTTCTTCGAACAGTTCTCTTCTTATAAATAAGTCTGCCCCAATAACATAGTCAACAGGAACATCTCTTTTTTGAAAAGAAACTTCCTCTTTAGAAGATAATAAAAACCATTTCTTTAAAGCGGTTATTAAATATTTAGATATAGAATAAAAAGTACCCCCACTTTTTGAGTATTCTCCTTGTCCATCTCTCAAATAAGTGCCGATAGCTCCCAGTTTTTTATTATGCTTTTCTGAAAAATCAATAAAATAAGGAAAGGGGTCATTGTTTAATACTGTATCAGAATTAAGTAAGAACAAGTATTCCCCTTTAGCATATTTTGCCCCTAAGTTATTTGCACGTCCAAATCCTAAATTCTTCCTACTCGTTATAAGAATAACCTCCGGATATTTTCTTTTTATCGCTGCTGCAGAATTATCAACCGAAGCATTGTCCACTACTATAATCTCATACTTACAAGAATGAACTTTCTCATAAATAGAATTTATACACTCACTTGTAAGTTTACATGTATTATAGTTTACGATAATTATTGAAACCATAATCTAATCTTTTGTGTATATGCAAAAAAGTTACATGAGAATAAATCCAAATAGCAAACAATATAGTTGCTACATTAGCTCCTAAAAATTGAAATAAATAATCACTGAAAAATTGAAATGCCAAAATATAAAACAAGATGGCATATAAATTTTGAAAAATGGGATATTGCAATTTAGCATATTTATATAAGACTCCCCAAAACGCTCCAGTTAGTACAGAAAAAATAAATATTCCCCCAAAACCAAAATCAATATAATAACTAAACATTGCAGTATATACATTCACAGGCAGAGGGGTATTAGTCCAATTATATAAATTAAAAGGATCTGGATTACCTTCCACATTTATTCCAAACAATTGTAAATAAGGAACAAAAAATCTGAATGTATATTCTCCGTGAAATGAGTTAATAAAATCATAGTGAGTATTAAGCATTGCATCAAAACCAGGCAAAGGAGCAAGTAAATAAATCGCTATAAATCTTATAAAGTCAAACTCAGAACTATCTTTACTACGTAATAAATGGCTTGCCAACATTAGGATAACCCCCACCGCTAAGAACAAGATTACTTTTTTATAAGATATTTTTTTAGTCAATAAACCGATTACTAGAAAAGCAAACATCAGTTGCGCCATAACTGTTTTATTACTTCGGAACAAAAAGAAAACAATAATCAATACTACAAAAAAGATAAAAGTCAATGTTTTTTTCTTATACGAAAATAAAGCCAACAAGACAACCAACGCATAACTTGCTAGACCAGAAGCCAAACTTATATAAAACGGATAATGAAATTCTTCCTCTTCTCCATTCAATGAAGCCACACCTGCTGCGCGTATACCATTAAATATATTATCTGAATTGTAATAATATCCTTTAAGATATAACCCATAGATAGCAATAATCAGAGATGCAATCATCAAAGGATAGAGAAAATCTATTACTTTTTTATTAGGAATTCCAATACACACTGGAAGAGACATTTTGACCTTGCCTAAAAATAAAGTTACTATACAAAAGGGAATAACCCATAACAAGATTGCGCAATAAAATTTATCTGATAATTGATATAATCCATGATCAAGAGTATTATAAATAAGTAATAAGGTACTCCATAATGCACTTGTTATAACAGCAGGATGGATTAAATCTTTGGCCATTTTTCCTGAAATTACAAGAAAAGTAAATAGTATTAATATGGTTATTATATTCATTTCATTCGTAAAGAGAAAAAAACTTCTCTCAACTTCTTTTTCTCAAAAGTCAATATAAGAATCAGATAAATACAAATATATCCTATAGATATACAAATCATAGGAAAAATACTTGTAGTAAAAGAGTAAGTCTTGAATATGAAAAAAGGAATAGCTCCATATGTTACAAATCTTACAATTTTATTCAACAACCATTTAATTGGTATGATAGTACGCAAATAATATACAAGTATACAATGTACCAAAATTTCCGTAACAATAGTAGAAACAGCTGCTCCCCTCGCTCCCCAAGTAGAAAGCATACATAAATTAAGAAGGATATTAATAATACTTCCTGACGCAACACTATATGTCAAAGTATTTACCCTATCCAAACTTACAAATACCAAGTAAAGACTTAATCCAGACGTAACAACTGTAGGAGCAACCAAAGCCATTACATAATCTGCTGCCTTAAATTCCTCTGTAAAAAACAAAGTACACAATGGAGTTGCTAACATTATCAGCAAATACATTACAGGAACACTGCACAAAATAGACCCAAACAGTAATTGTTTAGTCTTAAGAATATATTCTTCCTTGTTCCCTTTACTATTTAAATAAGCTAAACGAGGCATCAATACTGTTCCTAAAATTCCAATAGAAGTAATAGCTATACGTACTAATCTATTGGGATAATCATAAATTGCCACTTCACCAATAGTTGACATATAGCCTAGCATTACTTTATTTAAAGATAAATAAATAGAAGTAAATATGCTAGGAATAAACAGTAATAGAGCCGGTTTCAATATATTTCGTAAAGCTTGAGATATTGAAGAAAAAAAAGGTTTCAAATCAATCTTTGAAAGTTCAAACCAAAAAACCACATTACTAATCAACAGTACTCCTTGCTGAATAAGAATATATAACGCTAAATCTGTTTCCTTCTTTACAAATATAAAAATTATTAAAGTGCCAGCAATTTTGATAACTAAATTACGAATAGCTATCAAATCAAAGCGTTCCATTCCTGTATATGCCCATGATAAATCAGTCATGGAAGTCAGGATAATAATATTAAATAGCAAATAGATATTCTCACCCTGAAACAACACCCATCCATTGTATAATACTAAAGCAATAGCATTAAAGAAAAATTGATAAGTGATGCATTCTCCAAACTTTTTCTGTTTCTTATCTGAATTATCCCTTCGTTCTGCTATCGCCTTAGCTCCATAAATAGTTATTCCTAAATTACCTAACAACACGAAATAACCAGCAATAGCTTGTCCAAAAGAATTTAGTCCAAGAGCCTCCTTTCCTAGTACTCGCGTAATATACGGCATCAATAATAGATTCAACAATATACTTGATGTTTGAACCGCACCGTTATAAAAAACATTATGTAATATACGAATTTTAGCCAATGTTATGTTGGTATGCTGAAAATCCCTCTTCGTAAGGTGCCAGATAGTGTCCTAGAACGAGTTATGTAAAAAAAAGTTTTTGAATTTAATATCAGTGAGTAACCAAAATTATTTTATCAGAAAAGCATATTGACCTAATCCTTATACCCACCCGTTAAATTATTGCAATTGGATAAGATCAACGTCTATTCTGAAATAATGATGAGCTATCAAATCACGCAACTTCATCATTTCAGAACAAAGGTTTTGAGGATAATTACTGAAAAGCATCACCGGAGTTTATTGCCAGATTACTCCTATAGAAGCAATAAGCAAATCCCAAAGCTCAAGAATCCGATATTTATCCTCCTCACACATATATCAAATCTTTCTGAATAGATTGCAGCAAATAAGTGCACCCAACTGTTTACACATTCGTAACAAATCTACACTGCAAACCCAGCATAGTTTCCAATTCCGATTTCAAACGGTCTAAAGTAAAAAGCCCCATAGGAGTCGCCTCAAAATAAACATCAATGCACTTATTTCTTTTTGTTCACTACAAGCAACAGAACCAAATACTCCCAGCCGCGTAATATGATATGCCTGCATCAAATAAGTCTTGCCGTTACGCAAAATACGCAAATATTCGTCCGTTGTCTTCATAATTATAAACTTTTTAATGAGACGAATATACGGAATTCAACACAAATAACTATATTCTTCCGATTTTTATTCAGTTACTTCCTCAAACGGATACGGATTCTCCTCAATATTCCTCAACTCCTTCACCAACTCCACTTGCTCTGCCGTCATGACTTCCTTACCCCAACCATCTATAATAGCATGAGCTTCCTGAAGCAAAGATTCCTCATAAACCTCGCCATACGTATAAGCCAGCAAACGTACCTTGAGCAAAGAGGCAGGAAGCTGTCCCAAAATCTGACAAGCACGATTCAAAACAGTCTGTTTCTTTTGCTCCTTATCCCCATTATCATAAATAGTGGCATTATAACCAATCAAGAGAGCCAAACATACATTGGCCTCCTCTTCTACACCAGAACCTTGAACGGGGAAAAGGGAATCGGACTGCACAAGCACCTCCTTATTCAATCTACAAAACGTATCGGAATAGACGGGAGTACCATCCATACCAAGACACATCAACTCATGAGCAACACGCTGAAGCTCAAGAGCACGGGAAAGTAAAGAATTCATCTTTATATTAAGTTTTCTATTATTTATAAACAAAGGGGAAGAGCTGCTTCAATAAGTTCAGAATGATAAAGCATCATTAATCTTTTATTATTTTCAGATAGGATTTTGGGACTTTGATACTTGCCGTCAAAAGGTCCTTAATACGGATGACGACGTATGTTTTATTGGCTTCGACGGCAACTTCACCTTCAATACCGCTGAGTTCGCCTTTGATAACTTTTACTTTATGCCCAACAGTAAGAATTTCGCTATCAAGGCTGACACCGTCAGGATTCAGATCCATCACGAACATAAAGTCCTCCATTTGCTTATCCGGTACCACTAGCATGGAATGCGTGGCAAGATCCTTCATATAAAAAAGGGGGACATTATAAATGTTGGAAATATCGCAGGCTGTCTGCTTGGAGGAATGAACAAACACCAGATTACGGATTACCGGAACTTCGCTACGCTTACGGCGATATTTCAATTGAGAAATGACAAAACGCGTGGGAAGATAATAGTCAAAATCCAAATGCTCTTCCGATTTGAGTCGGTCCAGAGATTTCCGGACTGTGAATTCCTGCTTGTCACGGGTGCGGGCTGCAAACCAATATTTCTGTTGTTCAGTCACTTAGGGATTTCCTTTCGAATGAATCAGCTCAGTTCCGGGTGCGCTTCGCGGTTTGAACGAGACATTTTCTCACCCAAACCGTATTGCACACTTTTGCAATGATAATAAGCTATTAAAGAAGATATTAGACTCATATAAGTGTCCAATAAACGTTCGTTTAATGAACGTCTATTTTTAAGAAAATAAGTAGAGGCATAAAAGTTAAAAAGGAACAGAACTTTAAGATGTCAAATGTTAGATATATACTACTGTTATTCAGCATATTATAATAAAGCAGGAAACACTTTGGAAATATTTTTATTAAACATTTTGTTAGTTCAAAAAATACGGCTTATCTTTGCGTTCATTAAACGAACGTTTAAAAAACACCTCATCATTTCCAATATATCATTCTACATTCCAACATCTTACCCTCATAAATGCATTATTGAAGTTACGTAAGTAAGTATGTCCACTGTTGCATAGGGAATTAATAACGCCTAACGGCCATGAACAGCTCTGCTAATGGCCATGAAGCAATCGTTTAACGACCATAAGCAGGGTTGTTCATGGCCGTTAGGCATCACTAGCTCCAAGGCTTTTACAGATGAAGTACGTAGCCCGCGCCTATTGCGCACAAGGTGCAAACGTATTGTACAGCAACTTAAAAGACATTAGACTCCACTATTCATAGTCGGGCAAACTCGAAAATGCAAGAAAACTACACTGACCGATTTATGTAACCCACGCGCGGTATTATGGTAAAGGATAATAAGTTACGGCAAAACTCAGGCGTTTTTGGCAGGTGGAAGCAAATTTTACTTCCACCTTTTCAGATTGCTTCCACCGCAGGGCAAATGCCGATGAATAGGGAGATACAGGAGTTGGGTGGAAGTGTGGAAGCAAAGCAGATGCAAATTTATGTTTCAGCAACACGCCTCAAGTTTGCAATGTGTTTTTCATAGTATTAGATTTAAGGTTAACAAAGGTTGGAGTACAGCGGTACTCCTTTTTTTATGCCCATACGTACCGTCCCGGTTCTCCAATAAAATTTTCACGTAAAATGCAAGGCAACTTTTTATATCCATTTAGTTTTTGGCTATCTTTGCACTGCTTTTGGCGGGCATAGGCACGCATAAAGCAGCTTAACTAACAATAAATCAATAATTAAAAACAGAAAATTATGGCAATGCATACATGGTTTGAATGTAAGATCCGTTACGAGAAAACAATGGAAAATGGAATGAACAAGAAGGTGACCGAACCGTATTTGGTTGATGCCCTCAGTTTTACGGAAGCGGAAGCACGCATCATCGAAGAGATGACGCCGTTCATTTCGGGAGAGTTCACCGTATCGGACATCAAACGTGCCAACTATAGCGAATTGTTCCCCAGCGAAGAGGAAGCTGCCGACCGCTGGTTTAAATGTAAACTGGTTTTCATCACACTGGACGAGAAAAGCGGTGCGGAAAAGAAAACCTCTACCCAGGTATTGGTGCAGGCTGCCGACCTGCGTGATGCAGTGAAGAAACTGGATGAGGGCATGAAAGGCACAATGGCCGACTATCAGATAGCATCTGTAGCGGAAACCGCCATTATGGATGTATATCCGTACAGTGCAGAGCCCGACGACAAACCGGAAGTTTAATTTGAGTGATGAGTTATAAGTTATGAGTTATTATTGCGACCCATAACTTATAACTCATAACTCATAACTCAAAAAAACGATGATTGCAGAGAATTTAAAACAAGTACTGAGCGAACTGCCTGAAAAGGTACGGCTGGTGGCTGTTTCCAAATTTCACCCCAACGAGGCGATAGAAGAAGCGTATCGTGCCGGCCAGCGTGTGTTCGGAGAAAGTAAGGTGCAGGAAATGACTGCCAAATACGAAAGTCTGCCCAAAGACATAGAATGGCATTTCATCGGGCATCTGCAAACAAACAAAATAAAATATATCGTTCCTTACGTAGCGCTGATTCATGGCATAGACTCCTACAAGCTGTTGGCCGAAGTGAACAAGCAGGCTGCCAAAGCCGGAAAAACCGTCAACTGCCTGCTGCAGCTGCACATTGCCCGGGAAGAGACCAAGTTTGGATTCAGCTTTGACGAATGCCGGGAAATGCTGGCAGCCGGTGAATGGAGAGAGCTCAAGCATATCCGGATATACGGATTGATGGGCATGGCCACAAATACGGACAATGACGAACAAATCAAAACAGAGTTTTGTTCTTTAAGTAGCTTCTTCAATGAAGTGAAAGCCAAGTGGTTTGCCGATGCAGAGTCATTCCGGGAACTGTCCATGGGAATGTCTCACGATTACCACGAGGCCATTGCAGCCGGGAGCACCTTGATACGTGTAGGAAGCAAGATTTTTGGAGAAAGAAACTATTAACCATAAAAAATCATTATCATGGCAACATTAGAAACTACTTTTGCAGGGCTGAAACTCAGAAACCCCATTATCGTCAGCAGCTCCGGACTGACAGACAGCGCCGCCAAGAATCAGAAACTATCTGAGGCCGGCGCAGGTGCCATTGTGCTAAAATCACTTTTTGAAGAGCAAATCATGATGGAGGCTGACTGGATGGGAGACCCGAACATGTACCCCGAAGGCAGTGACTACCTTGTAGGATATATCCGCGAACATAAGCTGGGTGAATATCTGAACCTGATTAAGGAAAGCAAAAAGGTTTGCAATATCCCCATCATAGCCAGCATCAACTGCTATCAGAATGCCGACTGGGTGGAATTTGCCGCCAAAATAGAAGAAGCCGGTGCAGACGCACTGGAAATCAATATCCTTGCACTGCAGACGGATGTACAATATGCTTACGGCAGTTTCGAGCAACGCCACATCGACATTCTGAGCCACATCAAGAAGACGGTCAAGATACCCGTCATCATGAAGCTGGGCGACAACCTGACCAACCCGATAGCTCTGATAGACCAACTGTACGCCAACGGCGCCGCCGCAGTAGTGCTGTTCAACCGCTTCTACCAGCCGGACATCAACATTGAGAAAATGATACAAGTATCCGGCAACGTATTCAGCAACGAAGCCGATTTGTCTAAAGCCCTGCGCTGGATAGGCATCGCTTCGGCAGCCGTAAACAAGCTGGACTATGCCGCTTCCGGTGGTATCCACTCGCCCGAAGGCGTTGTCAAGGCAATATTAGCAGGTGCTTCGGCCGTAGAGATATGCAGTGTGCTTTATCAGAATTCAGCTACCATCATTGAGGAGTATATCCGTTTCCTCAACTTGTGGATGGACCGCAAAGGTATGGAAACCATCAGCCAGTTCAAAGGTATTCTGAACGTAAACGACCCGAAGGGAGTCAATACTTTCGAACGTACACAGTTCCTGAAATACTTCTCTTCACATGAATGAGACAAAAGGCTGACAAGAAGACAATAAAATTGAAAGGGTGATAACACTACAATGACGTTATCACCCTTTCATTTTATACTATACCGCTATCTTTTTATTTCTTCTTATCCAGCGCCTCAAAGCAGGAATTCTTGCTTACGAACTCCGGAACAATATCCTTCATGGCAGCAACAATTTTCATCTGGTCATAGGTGTAACTTACATCAATCAGCTTCTGGATACGCTCCTTCACCTCGTCATAGTCATACTCACGCACCGTGGCAATCATAATCTTCTCATGGTAGGTGGGTTTTGTAAGCTCCTTCACATTCAAGAGTTCCTCGTAGAGCTTCTCGCCATGACGGAGACCGGTAAATTCAATCTTCACATCCGTACGTCCGGAAAGGCTGATCATACGCTTGGCAAGGTCCACAATCTTCACCGGCTTACCCATGTCGAAGATGTAGATTTCACCGCCGTTGCCCATACTGCCGGCCTCAAGAACAAGGCGGCAAGCTTCGGGAATGGTCATGAAGTAACGGATTATCTCAGGATGGGTCACTGTCACCGGACCGCCACGCTGAATCTGGTCGCGGAAACGGGGAATGACAGAACCGTTGGAACCCAGCACATTGCCGAAACGCGTAGTGATGAATTGAGTGGCATGGCCTCCCTCCTTCTGCAACTTCTTCGCAAGAGACTGCACATAAATCTCGCAAATACGCTTGGAACAGCCCATCACGTTTGTAGGGTTAACAGCCTTGTCCGTAGAAATCATCACAAACTTCTCGGCACCGTATTTCACGGCAAGATCGGCAACGGTGCGCGTGCCGAATACGTTCACCTGGATGGACTCGGAAACGTTGTCCTCCATCATCGGCACATGCTTGTAGGCGGCCGCATGGAAAATATACTGGGGCTTGAACTCCCTGAAGATATCCTCCATGCGCGTGGCATTGGAGATGTCGGCTATGATGGTCTCGGCATCGATGTCGCGCCAACGGTCCTGAAGTTCCAGACGGATGTCGTGCAGAGGGGTCTCGGCCTGGTCCACTAAAATAAGTTTATAGGGATTGAACGAAGCCACCTGGCGCATGATTTCACTGCCGATGGAGCCGGCGGCGCCCGTAATCATCACACGCTTGCCCTCCAGATGAGAGGCAACCTTATGGATATCTATCTCGATAGGATTGCGCTGAAGCAGGTCTTCAATCTGAATTTCCTTCAGCTGTGTGCGGCTCAGCGCCTGGCCGTTCCACTCACTCAAGGGAGGCGCAGTCATCAGTTTGATGTTGTGCACCAGCAGGCGGTCAGCCATGTCGGACTTCTTCAGTTCCTCCATCTTGGCAGGAGAAATGATGATGGTCTGCACATCGCGGTCGTTCAGTACATCAATCAGCGTATCATCGTTGGGGAACACCCTGACACCCATCATCACCTTATTGATAAGCTCAGGTTCGTCTGCAATGAATCCGCGCAAACGGTAGTGGTTGCGCAGATTGACACGCAATGCCTTGGCAATGTTGACCCCGGCTTCCTTGGCACCGTAAATGAACACATTGGCACTATGGGTGCCGTCGAAATTCAGCGCCTCGAAGAAAGTCTTGACAATCACACGGGAGCATGCCATCATGGCAAAGCTGATGATATAGGACATGAACAGCACGCTGACCGGAGCCAGGTTGAACTCCAAATAGCTTTCCGTCAGGACGCTCGTTATCATCAGCAGTGCATACGACACCGTCAATGACACAAAAATGCGCATGATATCCACAAAAGAGGAAAAGCGCAACACATTGGAATACGTACGGAAAACACGGAAGAAAATCAAGTTGACAACAACCGTCCATAAAATGGTCTTGTCAATGGTAGAAGATTCCAAAAAAATGCTTCTGAAATCATATCGGAGAGCATAGGCCAACAGACTGGATATGACGATGATAAATACGTCAATTAATAGAATAGTCCATATCGGAAGCACTTTCGCGGAAAGATACCGATGAAAAAAATTTCGCTTCATTTCGCTTGACAGTTTTGTTTTAGGCGAGGCAAAGATACACTATTTTAGTCAAAACGGACAAGAAATCGATAAAAAAATGTTATAATAATTATTTATCGTCTATAAAGAAACTATCCCGCCCTCCCTCGTTTTAACAGTTGGAAAGCGGGATGGAAATAATTTTACCCCAGAAAATGCGGTATCCGCTACATCAGATTACTTGCCAACTCGCTCAACTGGCTACGCTCCCCTTTCACCAGATTGACATGGGCAAACAAATTCTGGTCCCTCATGCGGTCTATCATATAAACAAGCCCATTGGACTGACTGTCCAGATAGGGTTGGTCTATCTGCTGAATATCACCGGTAAACACCATTTTTGTGCCTTCACCGGCACGGGTGATGATGGTCTTAATCTCATGCGGAGTCAGGTTTTGGGCTTCATCAATAATACAGTAGGTCTCGCTCAAACTGCGCCCGCGGATAAAGGCTAATGCCTCGATGACCAATTGTTCACTTTTTTGCATATCCTCCAAGCGTTTCACTTCAGAGGAATTGGCAGCGAACTGATGCTTGATTACATTCAAATTATCGAACAAAGGCTGCATGTAAGGAGCCACTTTCTCATTGGCATCACCGGGAAGGAATCCAAGGTCTTTATTGGATAGGGCCACGATGGGACGTGCCAGGAGAATCTGCTTGTAGTCGGTAAGTTTTCCCAATGCGGCGGCCAATGCCAGCAGGGTCTTGCCGGTTCCCGCCTTGCCGGTCAGGGCAACCAGCTTGATGTTCGGGTCGTTCAGCACCTCAAAAGCAAAGCTCTGCTCGGCATTGCGCGGTTCAATGCCATAATTCTTTGTCTTGTGGACCCGGCAAATCGAATGGGCAAAGGGATTATAACGCGCAAGCACACTGCTGCGGTCACTCTTCAGCACAAAACATTCGTTGGGACGAATGATGTCCTTAAAATCGAACTCGCTGATGTCCAGTCCTTCTTTGGAAGAATAAATGCGATCTATCAGCGCAGGGTCAATACCCTCGAACACTTCATTCGACTTTTCGAATATATCCACATTGATTACCTTATCATTGATGTAGTCTTCGCACAGCAGACCGATGGAACGCGCCTTCATGCGCAGATTCACGTCTTTCGTGACAAGGATGGTTTTCATTTTAGGCTTTTTGGTGGAAAGCCAGTCCACTACCGACAGAATCTGATGGTCGGGGATGCGTTCGGGAAAGGAATCACGTACTCGGGGAGAGTCCACCATGCCTGCCACCACAAACAGACGGCCTAAGTCCTCTCCCAATGGCGCCCCTTTGGTGAACAGATTATCATCGGTAATCAAATCAAGCTCACGGACGAACTCACGCGCATTGAAATTAATCTGCTCATTACCTTTCTTGAATTTGTCCAGTTCTTCAAGGACTACGATGGGAAGATAAATGTCATTCTCTTGAAAATTCTTCAAACAGTTATAATCGTGAAGAATCACATTCGTATCAATCACAAAATTTTTCTTAGCTCCCATACACGTTAGATTTAAATTGTTAATACCTTTGCATAAGCTTAAGATAAGCTACACTGCAAGCAATTTCAAGCAAGCTTGATTGCGTTCGGTCTGCATTATCTTTGTCGCTTTTAAAGATAACAAATTAATAGGGAGAAAGGATTGCTTCTCCGTTAAATATTATAAAAGATGGATTATCAGGACACTTTAACTTACTTATATAACAGTGTGCCCATGTTTCAGCAAGTGGGCGGCTCAGCATACAAGGAAGGGTTGGAAAACACTCTGACCCTGGACGAACACTTCGGACATCCCCACCGCAGTTTCCGCAGCATTCATGTGGCTGGTACCAATGGAAAGGGTTCCTGCTCGCATACGCTTGCCGCCATACTGCAAGAGGCAGGATACAGGGTCGGGCTCTATACCTCGCCCCATCTGGTGGATTTCCGGGAGCGCATCCGGATTAACGGACAGCCTATACCCGAGGAATACGTCATCCGTTTTGTAGAGCAGGAACGTGGCTTCTTCGAACCCCTCCATCCCTCTTTCTTTGAGCTGACCACCGCCATGGCCTTCCGCTACTTTGCCGATGAAAAGGTGGATGTAGCCGTAATCGAGGTGGGACTAGGCGGACGCCTGGACTGTACCAATATCATCCGTCCGGATGTATGCATCATCACCAACATCAGTTTTGACCATACCCAATTCCTGGGGGACACCTTGGCCAAAATTGCAGGAGAGAAGGCAGGAATCATTAAAAGCGGTATCCCCGTTGTAATCGGCGAGACCACTCCCGAAACGAAAGCGGTGTTTCTGGAAAAAGCGCAGGCGACGGGTGCTCCTATCTACTTTGCCGAAGAGAACGACCGTGAGGACTATCCCGGAATAGAATACGAACTGAAAGGGCTCTACCAGCAGAAAAATGCCCAGACCGTACTCACCGCCCTCCCGCTACTGAAAGAAGCCGGCTACCGGCTGGACGGACAAGCAGTGCGCAGTGGCTTTGCCCGTGTGGTGGAACTGACGGGCTTGATGGGACGCTGGCAAAAACTGCAGGACTCGCCCACCCTGATTTGTGACACCGGCCACAATGTGGGAGGCATCACCTACATTACAGAACAACTGAAGCAACAGACTTACCGACAGCTACACATCGTCATAGGCATGGTGAATGACAAGGATATACGGGGGGTACTGGCCTTGCTACCCCGGGAAGCGACCTACTACTTCACCAAAGCCAGCGTGAAGCGGGCATTGCCCGAAAGCGAACTGCAGGAGCTGGCCGCAGCAGCTGGCCTGAAAGGGCATTGCTATCTTGACGTACCCGCCGCCGTGCGGGCCGCACAAGAAAAAAGCCTCCCGGAAGATTTCATCTTCGTGGGAGGCAGCAGTTTCATTGTGGCCGACTTGTTAGCGAACCGCGATGCACTCAATCTCTACTAAGGCGTCTTTAGGCAGCGCCTTCACTGCCACAGCCGAACGTGCCGGGAAAGCACCGTCAAAATAAGTGGCATATACCTTGTTCATATCAGCGAACAAGGACATGTCTGCCAGGAAAACGGTTGTCTTCACAATATTTGCCATGCCCAGGCCTGCCTCTTCCAGAATATGCTTTATATTCTCCAAAGACTGGCGGGCTTGCGCTTCCGCACTTTCAGCCATCACTCCGGTAGCTGCGTCAATAGGCAACTGACCTGATACAAATACCATTCCGCCGGCTTCGATAGCCTGACTATAAGGGCCTATAGCGCCCGGTGCCTTCTGGCTGCAAATCACTTTCTTCATGATTGTCAAAGTTTGTTTTTATTAATAATCGAGTCTATTTTCTTTTTTGAAATAAAAAAATCCGAAGTATATGCAGTATTCCGGAAATCCACGCATTTTATAAATAAAACAACGTAATTTCACTCATAACCTGTTATACCTAGACTTAACTCATTTAACACGGGGGAGTTCCCCAAAACAGAGGCTCTGCTTGCGAAAGCAGAGCCTTTATTCTATCCCATCCCTTTACTTGCAATGTTTCTCAATCAAAGCATCCACATTGGGGTCACCCAATTCCTTTGCCTTGGCAAAGCTGGCACAAGCTTCCTTGTCCTTCTTCATCTGCAGCTGGGCGATACCCATCAGACGGTAGGCCTCGGCATACTTAGGGTCTTTCTCCAGAGCAGCCTTCAGCACATTCAACGCCTCTTCGTAACGTCCCACGCGAAGATTCACCACTGCCAGTTCGGCACGGTAAGTCAAATCCTCCGGATTCAGTTCGATGGCTTTCGCCATATCGTCCAGCGCACGCTGGTACTGCTTAGCCTTCAAAGCAGCCTGCTCACGGTAATAGTAGAACATGTCGTTCACTTTACCGTTCACGGCATTGTAATAGGCGTCATAATCCAGCATGGCATTACGCGCCTGGTCTGCATTCATACGGGCTTGGGCACGCTCCAGCAAGTAAGGGGCGGCTTCCTCCGTATAGGGCTGGGTAAAGCGGGCCACACAACTGTCCATCAGAGCCAGTACCTCCTCGGCAGGCGCCTGCATCAATTCCTTGGTCTTGGCGGCACTGAAGAAGGTAGCCGGAGAGGCCAGAATGGTCTTATTCACTTTATCATAGCTGGTAAATGCCGACGGATAGTCCTGCTTGGCAAACTGGATGTCACCCTCCAACTGGACATAAACCGGAAGCTCGTCAATGGCTATCGCTTTCCGTACCTCGTCCAGAGCCTTGTCGAGCGACCAGTCCTTATAAACTTTCTCGGGCTTGCCCAATGCATAATTATAGATTATCTTGGCCCGGTTGTAATACACATCATCTTTCTTTGCGGCAACCTCCAAAGCCTTATCCATATCTGCGGCGACCTTATCCATGGAAGCATCTTCACGGGACATGAACAGATGCTGGGAAGCACGGCGCAGATAACCGTCGGCACTGGCAGGATATTGTGCAATGAAATCGTTCAGAGTCTCCATATACTTCTCCGGAGACAGTTGGGAAGAAGCCATGTAGAGGAACACCAAAGCCTGCTCTTCGGTATCAGGCAATGCCTTCTTGATACCGATGCCCTTTAATGACATATCTCCATAAGACAATGCGGAGATATTCTGTGACATGGCGAAATTGGCATCAATGGCATAGCAGATGGTAGCCGTGTCTTGTCCGGAGGACTTCTGCGCAAGGCCAAAGACCTGCCCGTCCACAGTCATCAGCGGACAACTCACCATCTTGTCCTTCAGACGCATATCGAGCGTATAATAGGAATAGTTGCCGGAAATCTTATCAGCTTCCTTTACTTTCCCGGCAGTGAAGGAACGGTCCTTCTGGGTGGAATAAGGCAGCAGATATACATCCGCACCGGCAGCCGGAGCCACAGCAGCCAAAGTGAGTGCCGTGACTTTCTTTCCGGGGATGCCGACACGGAACTTGACAACATCGTACATGTCATCGGCCCCCATAATGGCCTCCACCGGCATCTGTGCCCCGTCCGAGCTCATCACAACGGCGCGCTGGGCACCTTTGAACAAGGTGTAGTCAGAAAGCGCAACGCCATCTTCAGTGACAAAAAAGCCGTTTCCAGTATTCAGTATCTTATCGTTCTGGTCGTAGGTCACCACCGAAAAAACGGCACGTTTGGCTTTGTCTACCCACTTCGGGGCTTGTGCCACACTCCACTGAGCCAATAAACAGAGAGTGAGCATCAACAGCAATTTCTTTTTCATATCTTAGTTGGTTCTTTGTTTTACCGCTTCATAAATCAAAATGCCGGCTGCAACGGAAACATTGAGGGACTCAATGGTTCCCAACATGGGAATCTTCACCCACTCGTCACACAACGCCAGGTTGTCATAGGACACCCCCTTGTCTTCGGCACCCATAATGATGCACATCGGACCGGTATAGTCGGCTTTGGTATAGTCGTAATCGCCTTTCTCCGTGGCTGCCACGATATGGAAACCACTGTTCTTGAGGAATTGCAGGGTCTCTTTCAGGCTGTGTTCGCGGCAAACGGGCAAGGTGTGCAAGGCTCCTGCCGAGGTCTTCATGGCATCTGCGTTGACAGATACGCTGTTCCGTGCAGGGATAATCACGGCATCCACCGCCGCACATTCGCAAGTACGGGCAATGGCGCCGAAATTGCGGACATCCGTGATGCCGTCGAGCATCACAAACAAAGGATTCTTGCCCTGCTCGAAAAGGAAAGGTACCAGGTCCTCCGTCTTCTGGTAAGTGACTGAAGAGATGAAGGCAATCACTCCCTGATGATTCTTACGCGTCACGCGGTTGATGCGTTCCACCGGAACGCGCTGTACCGGTATCAAAGTCCCTTTCAAGACAGCGAACAGTTCTTTTGACAAATCACTCTGAATGTCCTTCTTTACCAATATCTTGTCTATCTCTTTTCCTGCCTGAATGGCTTCTATCACGGCACGGACGCCGAAAATCATTTCACTGTTATCAACCATATATGGGTATTTACTATTTGACGATTTACTATTTACTATTTGATACTTCCAGCAATGCTCTGGCATTGTTCAGTGCGGCTTCGGTCAGCTTAGCGCCACTCAGCATATGGGCTATTTCTTCCACACGTTCATCGTCGGTCAGACGACGGATGTGACTGTTTGTTTCCGTCTCGTTGTCCTGCTTGTACACCTTATAATGGGCGCGTCCGCGGGCAGCAATCTGGGGCAGATGGGTGATACTGATTACCTGGCGGTCCTGCTCGCCCATCTCCTGCATGATATCCGCCATGCGGTCGGCTATCTCGCCGGAGACTCCGGTATCTATTTCGTCGAATACAATGGTAGGAAGCTTGACGGCACCGGCTATCATTGCTTTGATGGAGAGCATGACGCGGGCTATTTCACCACCCGAAGCTACGGAGGAGACGCTTTGCAATGCCCCGTTCTTATTCGCGGAAAACAAGAAGTTCACAGTATCCGCCCCGTGTATGCCCGGCTCTTTGCGGGCACCTATCTCTACCTGGAAACGGACATTGGGCATGCCCAACGGAACCAGCCGCGCAGCCATCTGCTTCTCCACTTCACGGGCAGCGGCAGTACGCGCCTTGGTGAGGACGGCAGCCTGCTTTTTCACCTTATTATATAAAGCGTCGCAACGCGCTTTCAGTTCCTCGATGTGCTCGTCGGACGAAGTGATGGCTGAGAGTTTGGTGGCGTATTCATCCGTCAACGCCAGAAGTTCACCGACAGTGGAAACGCGGTGCTTCTGTTGGAGCGTATAAATCAAGTTCAGACGTTCGTTCACTTCATCCAGACGTTCGGGGTTGAACTCTATTTCATCCTCCTTACCCGACACTTCCTGCGAAATATCCTTCAACTCGATATAAGTGCTTTCCATGCGTTCGGCAAGTTCCCCGGCAACCGGATAAACCCTCTGCAGGCCGAGCATCGTATTCAGGCATTCCTTCAGCCCGGACAACAAGCCTCCTTCGTCCGAGTAGAGCGTCTGCCCTACCCGATAGAGTCCGGCCTTTATCTCTTCCGCATGGCTCAGCGTATCTGCCTCTTGCTCCAGCTCCTCCTGCTCACCGGCAGACAAGTGTGCCTCTTCCAACTGTTCCAGTTGGAAACGGATATAGTCTTCGTCCGACTTATCCTGATTGGCACGGGCAACAAGGGCCTCCAAATCCTGCTGTGCCTGCTTCCATGCTCCGAAGATATGCTGGTAAGCAGACAAGGCCTCTTCGTTATGCGACAAGATGTCCAGTACATTCAACTGAAACCCTTCCTTGTTCAGCAATAGGTTCTGATGCTGGGAATGCACGTCAATCAGCTGTTCTCCCAACTCCTTCATCTGAACCAATGAAGCAGGCGTGTCATTGATGAATGCCCGGCTCTTGCCCGAAGCGGACACCTCGCGGCGCAGGATGCATTCTTCCTCGTACTCCAACTCATTCTCCTCAAAGAAAGGCTGCATACCGTAAGCGGAAATATCAAAACGGGCCTCGATAATGCACTTCGAAGCTCCTACACGAATGGCTTTCACATCGGCACGCTGTCCCAGCAGCAGACCGATGGCACCCAGAATAATGGATTTTCCAGCACCGGTCTCACCCGTTATCACCGAGAAACCGCTGCTGAAGCTGATATCGAGCTTTTCAATAAGCGCATAATTCTGTATGTAAAGCGAACGCAACATAAGGATATTGACGATTTGACGATTTACTATTTACTATTTAAATCTTTCACCAGACGGTCTACGATGTCGGCAGCCACTTCGGCTTTGGACTTCAAGGGGTAGTCCGTCTTTCCCTGGTGGTCTATGATACTGATTTTATTGGTATCGCAACGAAAACCGGCTCCCTTGTCGTTCAGGGAGTTCAGCACGATGAAGTCCAGATTCTTGCGGTTGAGCTTGTCTTCCGCATTCATCTGCTCGTTATGAGTCTCAAGGGCAAAGCCTACGAGGAGGCGCCGTTGGTGCTCTGTATCGTTCTTCAGATTGCCTAAGAAAGCGGCTATGTCGCGAGTAGGTTTCAAGTTCAAACTCATCTCCCCGGTCTTTTCACGCTTGATTTTCTCATCCGCCACTTGTTCGGGGGTGTAGTCTGCCACGGCAGCCGTCAAGATGGCGGCATCGGCATGGACAAAGGCGGCGGATGCAGCCTCGAACATCTCCTGCGCCGACTCTACCGCATGGTACTGGTGCATCGGGAAGTAAGTGCCTTGCTGCACCGGACCGGCAATCAGTATCACCTTGGCCCCTCTGGCGGTACATTCATCTGCCAGGGCAAGTCCCATCTTGCCGGAAGAATAGTTGCCGATGAAGCGCACCGGGTCTATCTTCTCATAAGTAGGTCCTGCGGTTATCATCACTGTCTTGCCCACCAGGTCGCCATCTTTGGCAGCAAAGTACATTTCCAGGTGGCGGATGATATTCTCCGGCTCCTCCATACGGCCTTTCCCCACCAGATGGCTGGCGAGTTCTCCCGTAGCAGGTTCTATGATGTGGTTTCCATAAGAGCGGAGTGTATCCAGATTCTTTTGGGTGGAAGGATGGGCATACATGTCCAGGTCCATGGCAGGCGCCACAAACACCGGAGCTTTGGCGGAAAGATAGGTGGTAATCAGCATATTGTCTGCCACGCCATTCGCCATCTTGCCGATGGTGGAAGCCGTAGCCGGGGCTATCAGCATGGCATCTGCCCACAGACCGAGGTCCACATGGCTGTTCCAGGTGCCATCGCGTTGGGCAAAGAACTCACTGATAACCGGTTTGCTGGTCAGGGCAGAGAGCGTGATAGGGGTAATAAATTCTTTTCCGGCAGGCGTAATGACCACCTGCACCTCTGCACCACGCTTAATCAGTCCGCGAATAATATAGCATGCTTTATAGGCGGCAATGCTGCCCGTAATGCCCAATACTATTTTCTTCCCTTTCAGTATATTTGCCATTTATTTCTGAGTCATTTCACGCAGACGTATCTTGGTCAGCGTGGCTTTGGTATTCAGGGTAAAATCACTGTTCAGAATCCAGCTGTAATAGCCGGGATCGCGCTTCAAGACATCGGATACCGACATGCCCTTGTACTTGCCGAAGTTGAATACTTCCACACCTTTGTCATCGTAGACCATACGACCGGCAAAGTCCACATTCTTGTTGAAGCTGGAATAGTCGGCAAGGAAAGCCACGTCATTCTGCAACTCCGGATAGCGGTCCAACTGCGACATCAGCACCTCGTAAGTGGCACGTGTATCAGCCTCTGCCGTATGGGCGTCTTCCAGATTCTTGCCACAATAGAATTTATAGGCGGCAGACAGCGTGCGTTGCTCCATCTTGTGGAAGATGACCTGCACGTCCACAAACTTGCGGCGGCTCATGTCAATGTCCACACCGGCACGAAGGAACTCTTCCGCCAGGACGGGGATATCAAAACGGTTGGAGTTGAAGCCCGCCAAGTCGCATCCTTCAATGTCATTGGCAATGTTGCGCGCCACTTCCTTGAATGTGGGGCAGTCGGCTATATCGGCATCGTAGATGCCATGAACGGCAGATGCTTCGGCAGGAATGGGCATTTCGGGGTTGATACGCATGGTTTTGGACTCCTCATTCCCGTTGGGATATACCTTGAGGTAACAAATTTCGACAATTCGGTCTGAGTTGATATTGGTACCCGTAGTCTCCAAATCAAAAAAGACTATCGGATTTTTCAGATTCAATTTCATTGTTTTTTCGTTTTATAAGCTCTGGCTATGAGCTATAAATTATAAGTTTGACTTACAAGCCACGAGCTACAAGTACCGTGCGGCATAATTGCGCAGCCACTTGTAGCTCGTAGCTCATAATCCGATTGCTAATATTCATCAGTCATTCAGCATCATCGGCATCAGCAGCATCAGCAAGTCTTCGTTCTCTTCCTGCTCTACCGGAATGATGACACCTGCACGTGAAGGATCTGCCAGTTCGATAACGATTTCATCGGCAGAAATGTTATTCAGAATGTCAATCAGGAAAGTGGACTTGAAACCGATGCTCATCGGATTGCCCGCATATTGGCAAACCAGTGTTTCTTCGGCCGATGTAGAGAAGTCGATGTCCTGTGCGGAGATGACAATCAGATTCTCCTGCATACGGAGCTTGATAAGGCTGCTTGCCTGCGAAGAGAAGATAGACACGCGGCGCAAAGCACCGAGCAGTTGCAGACGGTCTACCGTCACTTTATAAGGGTTGTTCTGCGGAATCACAGAGTTGTAGTTGGGATAGCGTCCTTCGATGAGACGGCACACCATGCGGTAGCTTTCCAATGTGAACACAGCGTTGCGTTCGTCGAACTCGATAGTCACCATGCCTTGTTCTTTCGGCAGCAGATTCTTCATCAGCGAAGCCGGCTTCTTGGGCAGGATAAAGGCGGCACGTTCGTTACCTTTGGCAGCCAGTGTCTTGCAGCGCACCAGCTTATGACCGTCTGATGCCACCATCGTGATGTCCTCCGTTGTGATATCGAAATAGATACCGTTCATCACGGGACGAAGCTCGTCATCAGCCGTAGCAAACACGGCACGGTTGATACCACCCAGCAACACTTGTGCATCCATTTCCACACGTACGGCATTGTCACCCAACATGGCAGACTGCGGGAACTCGTCCGCATTCTGCCCCATCAGGCTGTATTTACCGTTCTGATACTGTACCGTGATTTCAAGGGAATCCGTATTGATTTCAAAAGTCAACGGTTGTTCGGGAATTTCCTTCAAAGCGTCCAAAAGGGTTTTGGCTGTGACGGCAAAACGGCCGTCCATATCACTTTCATTCACTTCGACCGTAGTGACCATCGTCGTTTCACTGTCGGAAACAGTTGCAGACAAGGTTCCGTCTTGCAGTTCAAAGAGGAAACAATCCAAAATAGGCAACGCATTCTTCGAATTAATCACACGGCTGATAGCCTGCAAATGACTGGAGAGCGCAGTACTCGAAACGATAAATTTCATATCTTCTGTATATTTAAGTTTTTTATTTTGCTAACGTCTTAGAAACCGTTTTTATCTTTTTCAAACTGACGGACAAAGTTAAAAAAAGAATTCCCTACGACAAAGAAATAGCAAGAAAAAACAGCCGAATATTCGTCTCATATTCCTAAAAAATTGTAACTTCGCCGCATCATTTAAAAAGAAAACAATGGAATTTACAGGAAAAATCATCGCTATACTCCAGCCCAGAGGCGGAGTTTCCAAGTCAGGTAACGAATGGAAATCACAAGAATATGTGATTGAAGACCATGGCCAATATCCGCGCAAAATGTGTTTTGACGTATTTGGAGCGGACAAAATCGAACAGTTCAATATTCAGATGGGCGAAGAGCTGACAGTATCTTTTGATGTAGACGCACGCCAATGGCAAGACCGTTGGTTCAACAGTATTCGCGCATGGAAGGTAGAACGCGTAAGCACTGCCGCACCCGCTCCGGGCGCTCCCGTTCCGCCGCCGGCTCCCACTGCCGCACCGGAATTCCTCGCAGGGGATGCAAAGGATGACCTGCCGTTCTAAGAATATGTTATAATTCACCACAGATTGCACAGATTAACACAGTTTATTCTAGAATTTTGATAATCAAGAATTTTTAGCTGTTTTAATCTGTGCAATCTGTGGTGAGTGTGTATTCTGACTTTCCTCGTGCTTATTTTCCCTCAGCACTCTACAGAATGACCGATTAATCACCCTTTATAAAGCAATACGATATTCGGATAAACCACCCCTTCTGTACAAGTGAACTGTACTGCAAGCATGAAGTGACGGAAGAAGTTGGATTGGCGGAAGAAGAAGTTCGGTATCAGACGCACATACGTTTCAGGCTGGCTCAGCATCATCTCCATATCCACCATCATCACAAAATTATATATGGGTGAAAGACTGCCTATACCCTCTTCGTACACCGGTGTTCCGTCTAACACATCTCCACTCTCCACCGCCTCAATATAGGCCGAAAGGCTCAGTGCATCGGGAGCCAGCAACAGAGTACCCCGATAGAAACAGGCAAAGGTATAAAGGGCAGACTCCGTGATGCCCGTCAGCTGAGTGAGCAGCGTGTTACGGGGCAACACATATTTAGGGAACTTCCTTGCTTTGGGATACAACGAATTATTTGAAACCACCTTCGGCATAAGCGGAGCATCCTCTTCCTTGGGGGTACTGTAAAGCAGAGACTGCAAGCGGCGTTCCGCTGCCAGTTCATCCTTGAGAGGGATACACATCACGGCGCAAGGCAGCTTGTCCAACGTGTCTTTAGACTGGAACAAGCAAGACATCACGCTCTCGCCCGCATGCTCATTCAAGTAAGCAATCCACTCCTCATCGCGCTGCTTGATATAGTCTGAATAGGTGGCCTTGGCATACTCCTGGTTGGCAGTAAAGCCAAACCAGGTATTTCTATCAGACATTGCCCAGCGATCGTAAAAGAAAGTGGAAGACGGAAGCAGAGCCCCGGAAAATCCGTCCTCTACCGGCTGCTGCACCCGCAAGGCATTGATAAACGTCTGTGTGGAATCCGACCCGTGGCTGATGCCGGAGCAATAAATGGCATCTTCATTGAACTTCATGTCAAATTCCGCCCAACTGCCCAGCTGCGTCTGCGAACGGATACCGTCCGTAGGCTTCCCCATATCCACTCCTTTCATACGCACATAGACCGTGGCAGCCACGTTACTCTGCTTGCCCGCGTGCATAGTGCGGAAAGAAGGGAGGTTCATCAGGGACTTTTTGCTGCGCCGCGCATCAATCACATGTTCTATCAAACGCTTCTGGAAACTTACAACCAGAAAATCGGGAGTGAAGTAGGCAGCCAGGAAACGACCGTCTGCCATGGGATAGATACGTATCTCCTCTCCCTTGTAATCGAAATACTTGGAAGGAAACGAACTGGAGCAGTACTTCTCCACAAAAGATTCCACCAACTCATAATCACCCGAACCCAAACTGCAATACAATACTTGGTTCATCGGTGTATCCGGCTCGTGAAAGCTAATCAGCATCTTGTTCATCTGTTTACTCAGTCCATGCGGAGTATCCTCCACCAAAGTATACAAATACTTCTTCAAGTAAACAAAAAGCTCCGATACGTATAGAAAATGATTGTCTTTGCTGCAATTCAGTTCATTGATATCCTCCACGAGGTCTGCCATACGGTCGGTTTCGAGTATGGCTGTGGCATCTTGCGGCACCAAAGTATAAAGATTGAAATCCTGCCGGTTCTCCACCGAATTCAACCGCAGGAAAGAATACACACCAAAACCGGTACATAGCAGCACTATGGACACAACGACAGCTATCTGTATGAGGAGTCGGAGTTTCATGGCATTTATTCATCAACTTTTGGCAAAAATAGCATTTTCTACTAATAAAACAAAACAAATGTTTCAAAAAGTTTAGAAATCTATTTCAAGTCCATCGTAGGCAAAGTGTACATGGGGTGGCAGCTGCTTTTCGATATCGGCATGAAGCCCTGCATGATGGCTCATATGGATGAAATAGGTCTCTTTGGCACCAATACGTCCGGCAGCCTCCAACGCCTCCGAAATACTCTGGTGCGTAGGATGCGGCTTTGGCCGTAAAGCATTCATTACCAAAACGTCCAAGCCCTTCAATTGTTCATAAGATTCCTCAGGCATCATGTGCATATCCGTGATATATCCCAGCCGGCCGCCAATGCGGTAGCCCAGGATGGGAAGCCTGCCGTGCATCACCCGTAAAGGCAGCACTTCCGTCCGGTTGATGTGGAACACCTGCCCCGCCTCCACTTCCTGCAGATAGATACGCGGAACTCCCGGATATACCTTATCGACAAAGCAGTAAGGCATCCTTGCCCGCAGATGGGCAGCAGTGTAGGCATCGGAATAGATAGGGATATCGGCAAAACGACCGAACGGGCGCAAATCATCCAGACCACCCACATGGTCATAGTGTTCGTGTGTCACCAGTACGCCGTCTATCTTCTCAAAAGAAGAAGCACGCAGCATCTGTTCCCTGAAGTCAGGACCACAATCTATCAATATCACCGCATCATCCGTATGCAGCAGGGATGACGCACGCAAGCGGTTGTCCCGCGGGTCAGTGGAAGTGCAGACCGGACAAGTACAGCCTATCTCAGGCACACCGGTCGAAGTTCCACTTCCTAATATTCTGAGTTTTCCCATTGACTAAATCAAATAAATTTCTAAAATCAGGTTATATACAACAATGTTTGGGTGTGTCAAAACTCTCTTACTATTTTATCAAACAAACTTCCGGGTGAATATCAATGCCGAATTTCTCGCGGACAGAAGCCCGCACGGCATCCGAAAGAGCGACAATATCCGCTCCCGTGGCACCACCCGAGTTCACCAGCACCAACGCCTGCCGGCCGTGCACCGCAGCAGGCCCCAGCGCCTTGCCTTTCCAGCCACACCGGTCTATCATCCAGGCAGCCGGTATCTTTACCCGACCGGCATCCACATCATAGTGGGGCATGTCCGGATATTCCCGTTGCAAAGACTCGAACTGCCGACGCGGCACGATGGGGTTCATAAAAAAACTACCCGCATTGCCCAGCACCTTCGGGTCGGGCAACTTGCTTTGACGGATGTCTATAATCACGCGGCGCAAAATTTCCAGATTCAGCACCGGATATTTCTCCAGCTCCTGCCGGATAGTACCGTAATCCAATGTATAATGTTCCCGTTTACCCAGGCAGAAGTTCACGTAAGTCACAAACACGGTCTTCATCTCCGGTTGCTTAAACAAGCTCTTTCTGTAGGAGTAGCCGCATTCGTCCACCCCGTAGATACGCTTCTCCCTTGCCATGTTTATGGTTTCCACGGATGTTATCAGGTCCTTTACTTCCACACCATAGGCACCGATATTCTGTACTGCGCTCGCCCCCACCTCACCCGGTATCAGCGAAAGGTTCTCGGCACCATACCAATGCCGCTCCACACAGTAGGCCACAAAATCGTCCCATACCACACCGGCGCCCACACGCACCGACACGTGCTCCTCATCCTCTGACGTCACCTCCAGGCCACCGATACGTGAATGCAGTACCGTGCCTTCATAATCCTTAATAAAGAGTAGGTTGCTCCCTCCACCGATATGCAGCCAGGGCGCAACGACCTGTCCTGCTGCAATCAGCTCCCGCAGTTCATCCTCCGAACCGTATTCCAGAAATCTTGCAGCAGTAACGTCAATTCCAAATGTATTGGGTATCTTCCTCAAACCTTTCCTCCTTTATTTTAAATGCTCGTGTCTTCATATTTGTACAGCTCCCATCCCTTACTGCGTTTGCGGAAATAGAAGATATTGGAGTATCCGTTGCCTATGCCATTTACCTTCAGTATTTTGGTATCCGACAAGTCCTCATTCTTCTGTCCGTAATTGATATTAGACAATCTGTCGGTAGGCATTACCGGACGAAAGGCATACCACTGGTCCACATCCAAAGTAGTTTCCAGAATAGAAAACTCGTCATCAGGGTCTATGGTGATGAATTGTAGCGGATGCCTGATATGCTTGCTCTGATAGACACTGTCCGTCACAAAACGGGTATAGAATTCCACGAAGTCCTCATTTTCACCTTTCTCCATCTCGCGCAGGTTAATGGCCTCGAGCATCCACATTCCCCGCTTCCGCTCAAAATAATAACGCTTCACCATACGCGTTTTCAAGAAAATCCACTCCACTTGCACCGATGTCAGCGTAGTATCGCCCACCATGTCCATATCCTCTTCCTTATCAAAAAGCAAGGTGTAATAGTTCTGCTTGGTAAACAGATAATCATGCTTCCAAAACTCTTCCTCTATCTTTGACGGCGTGTCACGATTGTAATAGGGCAAAGGAAATACCGTCCTCTGCCTTTGCAGGGCATCATCCGAAGCATAATTGAAGATAAAATCATCAAACAGCTCGTCTGCCTCCATCGGCTTCGGTTCTTCCTTCACTTCTGCTTCCAGCAGCGTATCGGCCTTGTGACCGGCCGAATCCACCATTTCCGTAATGGTAGCAAAGGGATCCATTTTCGCCTTTTTGTTTCCGCACGAAATCAAAAAGGTGAACAACAAAAATCCCAATAAAAGTTTTTTCATTCTTTACGGACCGCTTACGGTCACTTGTTTAATTTAGCTCTTAATTTCTCAAGCATGTCTACGGTCATGGACTCCAGGTCGTACTGCGGCATCCAGTCCCATTCCTCGCGTGCACAAGAGTCATCCAGAGAGTCGGGCCAGCTGTCGGCAATGGCCTGCTTCAGCGGATCAATCTCGTATGCCATCTCAAAATCAGGCATATGCTTCTTAATTTCCTGATAAATCTGTTCCGGGTCAAAACTCATGGAGGCGATGTTGAAAGCGTTGCGGTGCTTCAGCCTTGCCGGTGCCGCTTCCATCAGCGAGATGGCCGCGTTCAGTGCGTCGGGCATATACATCATATCCATATACGTGCCGGCCTTCACCGGACATACGAATTTTTCTCCCTTCACGGCAGAGTAGAAAATATCCACCGCATAGTCCGTAGTGCCGCCACCCGGAGGGGTCACGTTCGAAATGATTCCCGGAAAACGTACCGAGCGTGTATCCACACCATATTTTGTATAGTAATAGTCACTCAACAATTCAGTCGTCACTTTTGTCACCCCATACATGGTACGCGGACGCTGGATAGTGTCCTGCGGTGTCTTCACATGAGGCGTAGCTTCGCCGAACGAACCGATGGAACTCGGAGTAAACACGGCACAATTGTACTCACGTGCCACTTCCAGTACATTCCACAACCCGTCGATACCGATTTTCCAAGCCATGGCCGGACGGCTTTCGGCAACTACCGAGAGCAAGGCAGCCAGGTTGTAGATAGTATCAATCTTGAACTGACGTGCCACCACCTCGATGGACTGACGGTCTGTCACGTCGGCAATGGCCGAAGGGCCGGATGCTTTCAATTCTCCCTTGGGCATAGCACTCGGAATGTATCCTGCCACAACATGGTCATCGCCATAACGTTTGCGCAACTCCAGCGTGAGTTCCGACCCAATCTGTCCGGTAGCTCCAATTACCAAAATATTCTTCATACGAGTTATTTATAAGGTTTCGTTATTATATATGGTGCAAATATACATACTTTTTTTTCATATTTCTGCCATATTGATATTGTTTATTCCAAGAAAAATGATGTTCTTTGTGGGAAATGTAATGACAACGTATTACCTAAAAAATAAAATGCTATGTACGGTAAAATGAAAGACCATCTCAGCAAGACACTTGCTGAAATAAAAGAAGCCGGACTCTACAAGGAAGAGCGACTGATTGAGAGTGCACAACAAGCTGCCATCAGCGTAAAAGGCAAAGAGGTGCTGAACTTCTGTGCCAACAATTACCTGGGACTGTCCAACCACCCGCGGCTGATTGCCGCCGCCCAGCAGATTATGGAACGCCGCGGATACGGCATGTCGTCCGTACGCTTCATCTGCGGAACGCAGGACATCCACAAGGAGCTGGAAGCAGCCATCTCCGACTACTTCAAGACTGAAGACACCATTCTCTACGCCGCTTGTTTCGACGCCAATGGCGGTGTGTTCGAGCCCCTCTTCACCGAGGAAGACGCCATCATCTCGGACTCCCTGAACCATGCTTCCATCATTGACGGCGTACGCCTCTGCAAAGCCAAACGCTATCGCTACGCCAATGCCGACATGGCCGACCTGGAAAGATGCCTGCAGGAAGCCCAGGCACAGCGTTTCCGTATCGTAGTTACGGACGGGGTATTCTCCATGGACGGCAACGTTGCCCCGATGGACTGCATTTGCGACCTTGCCGAGAAATACGACGCGCTGGTCATGGTGGACGAATCACACTCTGCCGGCGTGGTAGGCCCTACGGGACACGGCGTAAGCGAACAATACGGCACCTACGGACGCGTAGACATCTATACCGGAACTTTGGGCAAAGCCTTTGGCGGCGCTTTGGGAGGATTCACTACCGGACGCAAGGAAATCATCGACCTGCTACGCCAACGCAGCCGTCCGTACCTCTTCTCCAACTCATTGGCTCCGGGCATCATCGGCGCCAGCCTCGAGGTATTCAAGATGCTCAAAGAGAGCAATGCCCTGCATGACAAACTGCTGGAAAACGTGAACTACTTCCGCGACAAGATGACCGCCGCCGGTTTCGACATCAAGCCGACACAAAGCGCCATCTGCGCCGTCATGCTGTATGATGCCAAACTCTCCCAGATTTATGCCGCCCGCATGCAGGAAGAGGGCATCTACGTCACCGGTTTCTACTACCCCGTAGTGCCCAAAGACCAGGCACGCATCCGCGTACAAATCTCTGCCGGACACGAAAAGGAGCATCTGGACAAATGTATCGCTGCATTTATTAAGGTGGGGAAAGAACTGGGAGTGCTGAAATGAGTGATGAGTTATAAGTTATTTGCTTGTGCTTTCCCTTGCGGATATAAGCCCTTCATCAACAAATAACTCACAACTTATAACTCATAACTAAAAAAAATCCCGCGACTAAAATTAGCCGCGGGATTTTTTTAGTTTCTCTCTTATCTACGTTCTCCCAGTTTTGAGTCAACGAAGAAGATTCCGGCATCACCGGCTTTCTTTATCATATCTACAATGCCGTCGGCAGTAGCTTCTTCTTCTACCTGCTCGCGCACGAATCCCCAAAGGAAGTCTTGTGTAGCCTTATCTTTTTCGGCAGAGGCAACATCTACCAATTCATCAATCATTTTGGAAACACGGCGTTCGTGCTGGGCTACCTGCTCGAACACTTCCAGTGGAGTACCGAAGTCATTGGGAACAACATCAATCTTGTCCAGTTTGGCCTTACCGCCACGCTTGATGATATAAGAAGCCATTTCACAAGCATGAGCTTTTTCTTCAGAAGCCTGCTTCTTCAACCAGGAAGCCATGCCGTTATAACCTTCTTTCTCCATATAGAAAGACATTGCCAGATAAAGGTTGGAAGACCACATCTCAGCCGTAATCTGCTCATTAATTGCATTCTGTAATTTTTCTGTAATCATAATCGTATTTATTTAAATTGAAATCATTACAAAAGTAACAAGAAACCTTAAAAGTTGTTCACGCAATAACATTTTTTATATAAAAACAGAAGCCTTGGTATAATAAATGCTTCGCCATTCATGCAACGCATCTCCAGCCTCTCTATACCAGCTCGTCCGACGTATATCCTTGAGGCAGCTCACGGCAGTTATAGCCCGAAGCCATAATTTCGCCATAAGCCCCTGCCGAACGGAGGGCGATAAGGTCGCCACGCTTCACCCCATTCAAATCAATAGCCTTACCGAATACATCAGAAGACTCACAGATGGGCCCTACGACATCATAAGCCTGAACCGGCGCATCCGAAGTGATATTCTCTATCTTATGGAACGCTTGGTAGAGTGCCGGACGAATCAAATCCGTCATGCCGGCATCCAGAATGGCAAACTGCTTGTTGGTGCCCTGCTTCACATAAAGCACCTGCGAAATCAATGAACCGCATTGTCCCACTATCGCACGTCCCAACTCGAAGTGGAGCGTCTGGTGGGGACGGAGTTTCAGATGGCTGTTGTAAGTCTCGAAATAGCTTTTGAAATCGGGTATCGGCTGACGGTTGGGGTGACCGTAATCAATGCCGAGTCCGCCCCCCACATTGACGTGCTCGATGCGGATATGGCGGGCTTCCAGCTTATCCTGCAATTCGTTGACGCGGTTACACAAAGCCACGAAATCGCCCATATCCAATATCTGGGAACCGATGTGGAAATGCAGTCCGATGAATCTCAAGTTCTTCATATTCTGCGCAATGTTTATCACATGGTCCATATCCTGCATGCTGATACCAAACTTGTTTTCGGCCAACCCAGTGGTAATATTGGCATGGGTATGGGCACCTACATTGGGATTGATACGGAAAGCCACATTGGCTACCTTACCTTTAGCGGCAGCCAGCTCGTTGATAATCTCCAGCTCGGGGACAGACTCCACATTAAAGCAGAAAATGTCATAATCCAGCCCCAGATTGATTTCCCAATCAGCCTTGCCCACCCCTGCAAAAACAATCTTGCCAGTGGGAAAACCTGCCTTGATGGCTGCACGGATTTCACCGCCACTTACACAGTCGGCACCCAAGCCGTTCTCGCGGATAATGGCAAGCACCTTGGGATTGGCATTGGCCTTCACGGCATAATGCACCGAATAGTTGCCATATCGGGCAGCTTCCGTACGGATGCACGAAAGTGTGTCGCGCAAGACCTTTGTGTCGTAGTAATAGAAGGGAGTACGCAATTCGCGGAATTTATGGATAGGGAATGTTCCTTTCATATAATAATCGCAATCTTTGTTTAGTTAAAAAAAAGGAAGATGAAAGAGGTGTCTACAAATAATTTTTCAGACGCAGATGACGCAGATTACACAAATAGGAAGCAAAAAGAATCTGCGTCATCTGCGTCTGAAAAATATCAAGAGTTACTCCTCATTGAACAGCGCATCACTGAGTGACTGCAACGCTGCCTTCTTGTCGCACTCGCGGATAAGGAAAGAGATGTTGTAGTTGCTGCCACCGAAAGAAATCATACGTACCGGTATGTCGCGCATGGCATCCAATGCCTTGGCTTCGAAACCGACGTTCTCCCATTCGAGGTCGCCCACCACGCAGATAATGCACATGTCCTTGTCCACCGTCACTGTGCCATACTTCTTCAAATCATCCAGAATTTCATTGAGATGCTTCACATTGTCGATAGATACGGACACACCCACTTCTGAGGTACAAATCATATCGATGGAAGTCTGGTAGCTCTCGAATATCTCAAAAACCTTACGCAAGAATCCGTGAGCAAGCAACATACGGCTGGATTTTATCTTAATGGCCGTAATGTTGTCCTTGGCAGCCACCGCCTTAATCTTACCCTTCTCCGTATCGTTGGAAATCAGCGTACCCGGAGCAGTGGGGTCCATCGTATTGAGCAGACGGACGGGGATATTGGCATACTTGGCAGGCTGGATGCAGGTGGGGTGCAGAATCTTGGCACCGAAATACGCCAGCTCGGCGGCCTCTTCGAAATGCAGATGACGCACCGGCGCAGTCTTGTCCACAATACGGGGATCGTTGTTGTGCATGCCGTCGATATCCGTCCAAATCTGGATTTCGGAAGCGTTGATGGCAGCACCGATCAGCGAAGCCGTATAGTCGCTTCCGCCACGCTGCAGATTGTCTATCTCGCCGTAAGCGTTGCGGCAGATGTACCCCTGAGTGATATAAATCTCAGCATCCGGATGCAGTTCCAGCTGAACCTGGAGCTTGTCCTTGATATAGACCGGATCGGGCTCGGCATTCTTGTCCGTACGCATGTATTCTAAAGCCGGAAGCAACACAGACTTCACGCCGCATTCCTGCAGATAGTAGTTCATCATGGCGGTGGAAATCAACTCGCCCTGAGCCAACACCACCTTCTCCTCAAACAGAGTGAAGAGGTCTTTGGTATAAGAACGGATATAGTCAAAATGTGATTTGATGAGTTCCAGGCCTTTCTGTTTATACTCCGAAGTAGCAAAGAGTTCATCAATGTGCTGGCGATATTTACTTTCCAGCTTGTTGATAATCTCGTTGGCACCTTCCGGATTCTTCTTGTACAGATAGTCCGAAATCTCAACCAATGTGTTTGTGGTACCCGACATGGCAGAGAGAACCACAATCTTACGTTCACCATCGGCAATCAATTTGGCCACTTCCTTCATTCGCTGAGCCGAACCTACTGAAGTACCTCCAAACTTTAAAACTTTCATTTTCGTTCCTGTATTAATTAGTTTATAGTTACAAGCTACGAGCTACAAGTAGGCAGCTGCGGAGCTTTATCGTTAATTTCTGTTCTTTATAAGAATCAGTAGTCAGAGACAACTACTTAACTACTAATCATGGGTTATTGCAGGGGCGTATTCTGCTGTAACATCAGTCATCAGATGGTCTGCGCATCGGTACACCTTGCCGGGAAACTCTCGCAGCAACTGCAAGTTGTGCGTGGTCATCACCACCAGCGCGCCGGCTTCACTGATGCCGTGCAGAAGTTCTGCAATGGCATGTCCGGTTTCCGAATCCAGGTTTCCGGTAGGTTCATCCGCAAGGATTATCTCCGGAGAGTTGAGCACTGCACGCGCAATCACAATGCGCTGCTGCTCACCGCCCGACAGTTCATTGGGCAGCTTATATCCTTTGTTACTCATCCCCACCAGTTTCAACACCTCTTCAATTTTATCCTTAATCTCCCCTTTACTCTTCCAACCGGTAGCACGGAGAACAAATTCAAGATTGTCGTACACCGTACGGTCTGTCAGCAACTGGAAGTCCTGGAATACGATTCCCAGCTTGCGGCGCAACTGCGGGATATGCTTACGCTTAATATGGAGCATGTCATACCCCAATACTTCAGCCTCGCCCGATGCAATATCCAGTTCGCCATAGAAAGTCTTGAGCAGGCTCGTCTTGCCGGAGCCCACTTTACCTACCAAGTACACGAACTCCCCTTTGTGAAGTTCCAAATTCACATCGTTCAGTACGCACAACTCCTGCTGGTGTATCTCTACGTCCGTATATCTTATCAGCGCCTCGCTCACCCCCATTTTAATTATTAATTTTTAATTGCTTAATGTTTCTTCCACGTCGCACTGTGACGTTCCTCCAATTCACGCGCAAGGTCTTCAATGCGGTATCCTTTGGATGTGAGCAGCACGATGAGGTGATACAACAAATCAGCTCCTTCATAAATCAGGCGTTCGTCCGTACCGTTGCAAGCCTCAATGACGGTTTCCACAGCCTCTTCGCCTACCTTCTGTGCCATTTTGTTGACACCGGACTGGAAAAGACTGGTCGTATAGGAACCTTCGGGCATCTCATCATAACGCTTACAGATGAAATCCTGAAGAAGCCTCAGAAACATAACCGGCTGTTCGTTCTTCTCACCCCAGCAAGTATCTGTACCAGTATGGCAAACCGGGCCTACGGGATGTACCTGCACCAGTAACGTATCCCGGTCACAGTCTTCCTTCATGGAAACCACATTCAGGAAGTTGCCACTCTCCTCGCCTTTCGTCCAAAGACGGTTCTTGGTACGGCTGAAGAAAGTCACCTTTCCTGTTTCCACCGTCTTGTCATAAGCCTCCTTATTCATGAAGCCAAGCATCAGCACCTTAGCGGTATCTGCATCTTGTATAATCGCCGGAACGAGTCCGTTCATCTTGTCAAAATCCATTCTATTTACGATTTAGCTATTTACTATTTACGATTGATATTACTTTAAGTGACTGGAGACTTATGATTTGCTTGAGTAATCCCAATCGTAAATCGTAAATCGTCCAATCGTAAACTCACCTTCATCTTCTCATCGCAATTCCTTGGGCACAAAGATACGATTTTAATTCGGGAATTTTGATTTCTCCGAAATGAAAAACACTGGCTGCCAGGGCAGCATCTGCTTTTCCCTGCAAAAAGACGTCACGAAAATGTTCTTTGGCACCTGCCCCTCCCGATGCAATGATGGGGATGGACAATCCGTCGGCAAGGCTGGAAAGCGCTTCATTGGCATAACCGGTCTTGACACCGTCGTGATTCATGCTGGTGAACAATATCTCGCCCGCACCACGTTCCTGGGCTTCTTTTGTCCACGCAAACAGTTCCTTATCCGTTTCCACACGACCACCGTTCAAGTAGCACCGCCATCCCTTCTCTGTCTGTTTGGCATCAACTGCCAGTACACAAACCTGAGAACCGAAGTTCTTCGCAATCTCGTCTATCAATCCGGGACGGCGGATAGCAGAGGAATTGATGGAGATTTTATCGGCACCTGCATGCAGTAGCCTATCCACGTCACCCAGTTCATGAATGCCTCCACCTACTGTAAAAGGAATGCTGATATTCGCAGCTATGCGTTTCACCAATTCAGTGAAAGTCTTACGGCCTTCAAAACTGGCTGTGATGTCGAGAAAAACCAGTTCGTCGGCACCCTGCTCACTATAAGCACGCGCCAGTTCTACCGGGTCGCCCGCCTGGCGGAGGTTCACGAAATTGGTACCTTTCACGGTCTGCCCATCTTTAATGTCGAGGCAAGGAATGATTCTTTTTGCTAACACGGCGGTTTGAGTTATAAGTTATAAGTGATTAATTTTCACCTTTCAACTAACAAAGTTTTCCAACTCTTTGAAGGTGATGCGGCCTTCGTACAGAGCCTTACCGAAAATAACGGCAGGTATGCCGGCGGCTTCCAGCTGGCGTATATCATCGGCACAGCTTACGCCTCCACTGGCTATCAGATAGAGTTCTGGATGATGCTCCAGTATCTCCTTATACAGCGCTATCGATGGTCCTTGCAGCATTCCGTCACAACTGATATCAGTACAGATAACCTTACGGACCCCCTTCTCTACATAGTCTTTCAAGAACGGAAACAGTTCGCAGCCACTCTCATCCTTCCAACCATTGACGGCTATTTTATGCTCTTTCACATCAGCACCAAGAATAATCTTCTCGGAGCCATACATTTGAAGCCACTTACAGAACAATTCGGGATTCTTCACAGCAATGCTGCCGCCGGTCACCATCTGCGCACCGTTCTCAAAAGCTATCACCAAATCTTCATCACTCTTCACCCCACCTCCAAAATCAATAATAAGAGACGTACGCACAGCTATCTGTTCCAACGTGCGGTAGTTTACCACATGATGGGAAGCCGCACCGTCCAAATCGACCACATGAAGTCTACGGATACCATGAGCCTCCAGCTCCAGGGCCACTTCCACGGGATTTTCGTTGTACACCTTCTTGCTGTCATAATCGCCTTGGGAAAGGCGTACACATTTTCCGTCAATAATGTCAATAGCGGGAATCAGTTCTATCATTTTATTTACGATTTGACGATTTACAGTTCCAGGAAATTCCGCAAAATACGCTCTCCCACACTTCCACTCTTTTCCGGATGGAACTGTGTGGCGTAGTAATTGTCTTTATGCAAAGCGGCACTGAACGGATGAATGTAATCCGTCACGGCTGCCGTACAATCATTGACTGGCACATAGAAACTATGTACGAAATAGACAAACTCTTCTTTAGTAAAGCCTTTAAAAAGTCCGCTATTCGTCCGGGCAATGGTATTCCATCCCATATGAGGTACTTTATCCTCGTGCCTCTGCGAAATGAAACGTTTTACGTCAGTATCAAAAATCCCCAGGCAATCCACGTCTCCCTCTTCAGAGTGGCGGCACATCAACTGCATGCCCAGGCAAATGCCCAGCACCGGCTGACGCAACTCTTTTATCAGCCGATCCATACCACCGGCACGCAAAAAGCTCATCGTAGTTTCCGCCTCTCCCACACCGGGAAAGATAACCTTATCGGCAGCACGCAGCACAGCCTCATCCGCCGTAATCACCGCCTCTATCCCCAAGCGCTTCAAAGCATAATCCACCGAGCGGATATTGCCTGCATTATATTTGATAACTGCAACTTTCATTTTTTTAATTGAGAATTGACCATTGAAAGGTAATAATTGAAAGGTAATGACAAGTTCCCCACCATCAACTATCAATTATCAACTATCAACTAATTAAATATTACCGTTTTGTTCTTATATGCCAACACCTTGCGTTCAATATGCTTCTGAACAGCACGAGAAAGCACAATCTTTTCCAAGTCCTTACCCTTGTTCACCAAATCCTGCACAGTGTCCTTGTGTGTAATACGCACCACATCCTGCTCTATGATGGGACCGGCATCCAACTCTGTGGTAACATAGTGGCTGGTAGCTCCAATAATCTTCACTCCACGTTCAAACGCAGCATGATAGGGCTTCGCTCCCACAAATGCCGGAAGGAAAGAGTGATGAATGTTGATTATCCTATTGGGATAAGCGTTTATCATTTGCTCGGAAATGACCTGCATGTAGCGCGCCAGCACTATGAAAGTTATCTTATGCTTTGCCAGTAACTCCATTTCCTTCTTCTCTTGTTCCTCCTTTGTCTCTTTGGTAATGGGGAAAAGATGGAAAGGAATACCGAAACGCTCGGCCACGTGCTGCAAATCGGGATGATTGCTTATAATAAGAGGTATCTCCACATTCCACTCACCAGCGGTGTAACGCGCCAACAAGTCGAACAAGCAATGGGACATCTTTGAAACAAAGATAGCCATACGCGGTTTTGTATCGGAGAAATAGAGACGGAAATTCATCTCATATTTCTGTGCATACAAAGTGGCAAAATAATCCTCAATCTTTTCCTGAGGCACCAGAAAATCTTTCAATTCCCATTCAATACGCATAAAAAAGATATTCTCTACATGGTCTACATACTGATCCAAATAGATAATATTACCTTTATTCACCGTTATAAAGTCTGTTACTTCTGCCAATATGCCTGGTTTGTCAGGGCAGTGTAGCAACAGTTTGGCTGTTTTCATCATCCTAAAATGTTTTTTATCATTTTTCAAATTACAACATTCTCGTTTTGAGTTCGCAAAAATAACGATTTATTGCAAAACAACGAACTTTTCGAGCAAGAAGTTTAAAACAAGCTCCGAAATGTTTCGTTTTCTCCAGGAAAGGTTTTCATATCAAGAATAAAACAGTGCATAAACGTATTTCTAAACAGTTGTTAAATTTAATGGTGCGTTAGTTCAGTTGGTTAGAATACATGCCTGTCACGCATGGGGTCACGGGTTCGAGTCCCGTACGCACCGCAGATACACTAAGACAACAAAGTGTCAAAAGTAAGTAATTCAGCTCTAAATCATGGATTTAGGGCTGTTTTTTTGTTGTCCCTACGACAACCCAATACTCCCCTAAAAGCCATCTTACAGACAAAAAGCGTTTCTAAATCGTTACCCAAAAAGTAAACGCCAAAAAAAGTAACGATTTCGTAGATATGTCGTTGATTTGTCGCTGTTTAGACCATCAAAAACACATCTGATAAAAGTAACGATTTGAATATAAACCGATAGCGATAGCAATCGATATATATCCACTAAGACGTTTTTTCAATATTTCCTTTAAAAGTCTCCGATAATACCGTTAAGTGTCTTGGCATAAATAATTCATTTGCAATACGTTGAGATTAATTTTGCAACAAAAAAACAAAAGTTATGCGAAGCACATTCAGAGTTTTATTTTATTTAAAGAAAGGTGCCCCATTAAAGAATGGGAAATTACCTATTATGGTTCGTATCACCATTGACGGTGAGAAAGTCGAGTTCAGTACCAAACTTGAAATAGAAGAGAAAAAATGGGATATAAAATCAGCTAAAGCGGCAGGACGTACCCCGGCAGCCAATGAAATCAATCTGAAACTGGATAAGATGCGCGTGGAGTTCAACAACCACTACGAAAAAATCAGGTCGGTAGGCAATTTCCCTACCCCGTTAATGCTAAAGTGTAGCTAACACTTGAAAAGGGACCCGGGTAGCATTTGAAACGTGTACCACCCGATAGGTTTTGCAAAGTTAATTAA